>ENA-UOOK01001554-UOOK01001554.1-fermentation-metagenome-genome-assembly--contig:-NODE-1554-length-30039-cov-5.963114_pt1 | contig 30039 bp, 26 predicted proteins | sample MGYA00245777_ERZ724023 | MGnify/ENA primary metagenome ERZ724023 (study PRJEB28704, sample SAMN03018312) | fermentation metagenome | biome: anthropogenic terrestrial biome; feature: soil; material...
CAATATCAGGAGATTCAACTTCTGAAGGGCAAGCTCGAAGACCGTACGGATGTGGATGCGTTGAAATCCTCTTACGAAAAAACAATATCCGAGAAAGATACCAGGATCGTCGACCTGGAGAAACAGGTTGCCAGTCTCAAGCGCCGCATATGGGGCAAGTCCAGCGAGCGTTATATCCAGGCAGACCCACAGCAGCGCCGGATAGACTTTGAAGGACTGGATCTGTTACCTGAAGAACAGGAGCTGGCAGAGGCAGCCAAGGTAGAGATAGAAGCCTTCAGGGAGAGACGGGTGAAAGAGCGGGTGAAACGAAAACCGGTTCGTAAACCTTTACCCGAAGACCTTCCCCGTGTTGAGGAACACCTTTACCCCGCAGAAATAAGTGACAACAAGAATGCATGGACCGAGTTGGAACCCGAGGTCACTGAAGTGTTGGAATATGAACCCGGGAAATGCTACGTCAGGAAGATCGTCCGTCATAAATATGTTTTAAAAAACAAACCATCACAGGAGTTTGGAGAGGATTCTTCTCCCATTGTCACGGCATCACTCCCGGGAAGATACCAGCCCATCGCACGCAGCTATGCCGGAGCATCCCTTTTAGCGGAGCTGATGATAAATAAGTACGTGAATCATCTCCCTTTTTACCGCCAGATACAGATGATGAAGCAGATGGGCGCCAATCTGCCACCACCCACGGTGAATGACTGGTTCAAGGATACGGCCGATCTGCTCAGGCCGCTTTATTATCGGCTCAGGGAACTGGTACTTGCCACCGATTACATCCAGGTGGATGAGACAACCGTGCCCGTAATCAATAACGAGAAGCATAAAACCGTCAATGGATACATGTGGATGGTGCGCTCCGTCATGGACTCACAGCTCTTCTTCCATTATGACCATGGTTCAAGGGCACAGAATGTTGCCTTGTCCTTATTGAATGACTTCCGGGGGGCCATGCAAACGGACGGATACGGCGTGTACAAAATCTACGAATACAAAAAAGGTGTGTTGCCCCTGGGATGTTGGGCCCATGCCAGAAGGAAGTTTACAGAGTCGTTGAAAAACGATAAATCCCGGGCAGAGTATGCGCTTGAACAGATCAGCCTTCTCTACGAGGTGGAAAGAGAAGCCGATGATAAGAATCTCTCCTATCAGGAGAGGGCGAGCCTCAGGGCGAGTCATGCTTACCCCATCATGGTTGCCTTCGAAAAGTGGCTGGTGAGTGAATATGACAAGGTTTTACCCAAAAGCCCGATAGGGAAAGCAATAAAGTATACTCATGAGATCTATCACCGGTTAAGCCGGTACCACCTGGATGGCAGATACCGCATAGACAATAATCTTGCAGAGAACAGCCTGAGAGGTCTGGCCCTGGGAAGAAAGAATTACCTGTTTTGCGGCAACCACGACGCTGCCGAGGATGCGGCTGTCATGTACTCGTTGCTGGGGTGCTGCAAGGCTGCCGATGTGAACTTCCGCGACTGGATGGTATATGTGCTGAGTCATATCCACGACTATGACGAAGACTACAACAGGGATCTCGCCGAACTGCTTCCTGATAACTACTCCGGTCTTAAAAACTCTAAATCGACTCCGAATGTTTTGGAGGTTTTTGAAAGTCCACTTTCATAAACAGGAAAATCATAAAATCTAATACGGGCATCACCGAATGCTTACAATTAAAACTTAAAAGCCGTGAAGAGATTTTAGGTTTTTAATTAAAGTCAATCCCTATCTGTCAAAATAGTATGAGGTGTCAAGGAATCAGAAAAACGAATCAGATGGTTCCAGTTCTTTTTCGCTGTTATTATCGCTTTTAGAAAAATGGGGCAGTATCCAAAAAACTGTGTGAATTGGAATTTAGGAGGGTTTGTAAACCCTCCTAAATTTCTGAGAATCGACCACCGAAGTTCTAAGTGCAATCAGAAAGTACAATAAAGAGTTTTCCAAAGATATGAAACTTATCAACCGTACCCAACCGGAGTAAGGATAAAGCGCAACGGGAGTTTTTCTTACAGAAATAAGAGCACAAATACTCTTATGATGTCTAGTCATGACATAACAACATGAATCGTAAAATCAGGAAACAACACAAACACGATAGTATTTCTTCGATTAATTTTTGAGAAATCTGTCTTTGTTTTCCTTGTCCAAATATCAAAGATGTGGACTCGGCTATCTTTGAAAATAGGGTTCAACTGTAGAGACAGCCAAACTCTCCGTTTCTTATTTATACAGAATTTAGGGCAAAGTCAATTTACTAGATTTTAATCCCTCTCGATACTTTTTGCTTTATATCACCAGAATCAATATTCTTATCGGGGTTACTCACAGACGCTATTATTATGCGATCCCTATTTGCATCGATAATCTCTTTCAGGCTCATCGGTTGTCCGGAACGCACATCCGACACCGAATCAATCAGACCGGAATTATGCTGAGGCAAAATCCTATTATTCATTGAATCTGTCGTATTTTGCAGCATCTGCTCATCGGGCTTGTTTCTATTCTCCAAAGAAAGGTTGATCTGCCTACTCAGTGAATCCAGTTCGGATTTCAGGTCCCTTAGTTCCGGTTCTTTACGAAAAACGGAATCAATCACTTCTTTGAGTACAGGTATATCCTTTTCCAACCTTTGGTTATCCACCTGATACTTTTCAATCAAATTTGGTATCTTCTCCAAAGCATTGATAAAATTCTTTGATGCCAGAAGCGGATCAACGGCGATATGTCCGTTATTATAGCTGTACTTGATGTTTCCTTCCCCTTCGATAAAGAAACGGTTATCTTTGAACAGGGAGCCTTCTTTTAGGCTTTCCTCCGTTTTGACAAGGATTCTGAAGCCGTATAGCTCACCAATCTTAAAATACTCACCATTGGTTCGGGCATTATTCGCCAGTTGGTTCAGTTTTTCACCGATGACCTTTGGATCTTTACTATCCAGGTTATCCAACAGAATGGGATTCAATTTATTTCCATCTTTATCGGTCTGGACCTTACCGTTGAGAGCCAAAAGATCTTTTGTCATACGGGAAATCATTTCATTGTTACTGTCAATGGAACGGGTAGCATCTTCGTATTTATAAATTGCCGAAGACTTACTGCGGTTGAATGCTTGCCGTTCACCCTCCAAAGCCATAATTTTCTTTTCCAGCTTGGCTTTCTCCAACAGGTCGGTATTACCCGAAAGAATAGCGACGTATTCCGAGAAATTCATGCCTGATCCTTCATCCATGCTGCCTTCATCAATGGTGCGTGTTGCCATATTATTTGTCTTTAGCTGGTTGATAAATAACTGCTTGTTTTGAAGCAGATTGAATTTATAAGAATCAAGGCTCTTTTCTACTGCATAAATCAAAACATCCACCTTGTTATCCGCATATAATTTGGCAATTTCATTCCCTTTGCGAATAGCTCTCCCATCCCGCTGATTCAGGTCAGAAGGCCGCCAGGGGGTGTCTAAATGATGAATGGCGACAGCCCTTCTTTGCGCATTTACCCCTGTACCCAACATACTGGTTGAGCCGAACAATACACGGATACGTCCCTCATTCATACCGGCGATCAAAGCTTTGCGGGCATTATCTGTCTTGGCCTCCTGTATGAAGCGTATCTCATGGGCGGGTATCCCGTGATCTTCCACCAACTTACGCTTTATTTCACTATACGGACTCCATTCTCCGGGTTTGTACGTTCCCAGATCGCTGAAGACAAACTGAGTTCCTTTCTGGAAATCATATTTATTGTAATATTCGGCAATCTTTGCCGCACAATGGGACGCTTTATTATCAATGTGATCACCGTATGCCATATTGATCATACGCATATCGAGGGACATCTTGCGGGCATAATCCGTTGCAATCAACATTTTTGCCTTTTCCTCTTTCTCTGTCAGTTTGGCCCGTCCCAAGATAGTGGCATCCCCAGTCTCTGCGAATTTCATCAGTTTCCCTATAAAGACTTCCTGCTGTGGTGTCGGGGGTATATTGTAGAGGATTTCATTCTTTTCGGGACGGTCTATACCGATATCTTTAGCTGTTCTAAAATCAGTTATTTCCGAATAGAAAGCTGCTAACTCCGGCACTTTGATGAAATAGCGGAAGCGTTCTTTCTGTACAATCTGGTTGGTAACGGAGAACTCATAGTCGGTACTCTTTTTTGCGAAAACGGCTGCCCAGGCGTCAAAAGAGTTGATTCCCTGTTTTTCCAAAGCTTTTGGACGGAGGTATTTGAATAAGAGGTATAATTCGGTCAGGGAGTTTGAGATCGTTGTTCCCGACAGGAATGTCGCTCCCAAGTCTTTTCCACTGCGTTCCTGAATGGTCCTCAAAGCAAAGAGCATATTAAGAGCCCGCTGGCTTCCTTCGGGGTTTCCCATACCAGCCACACGGTCGTGGCGGGTGGTAAACATTAAATTTTTGAACTGGTGGCTCTCATCTACAAATAAATGATCAATACCCATCATCTTAAAATCCACCACATCATCTGTCCGGTTTTTTATCTGGTCGGCAAGCTTGCTTAACCTTACCTCCAGATTCTGTTTCCTGATCTCCAATCCCCGGAGCATCATTTTGGAGATATCCTTTCCCTGATTTCGCAATATTTCGAGATTCTCTTCTACAGATTCCAATTCTGCCTGAAATATCTGCTGCTGCATTTCGGGTGACTGGGGTATTTTACCGAACTGGTCGTGTGTCAGGATAACGGCATCCCAACTGTTGTTTTTTATATCATTGAAGATTTTTGCCCGTTTCTTTGGCGTAAAATCTTCCTTGCCGGGATAAAGTATTTTGGCATTGGGATAAGCCGTTTTAAATGTTGCTGCAATTTCGTGTACATTCGCCTTTAGCCCGACAATCATCGGCTTGTTCACCTGTCCCAGACGTTTCATTTCATAGGCTGCACAGCACATGATAAGGGTCTTTCCTGCCCCCACTTCGTGATCTCCGATCCCCCCTCCGTTCTGCTTGATCATCCAGACACAGTCTTTCTGAGACTGATACAGGTCGGGGATACCAAGCGCCTTCAGGTCCAATCCGGGAAAAGACTGGTGTGATCCGTCATACTGCGGACGGACAAAGCAGTTGAATTTTCGGTTGTATATATCGGCCAGGTTATTTTTAAATTCGGAGGACTGTTGGTCTAACCAGTCGCTAAAACCATTGCGGATTTCGTCGATCTTTGTATTGGCCATTTGTATGGCTTGTCCGTCAGGCACTTTAACCTCTTTGGGTTCCCCAGTCTCAGGATCGGTTACCGTAATCGTTTTGGTAATATTGGGGGTCGTATTCAGCAAGGCATGTTTTAACAGGTGCATACCAGTATAGAGCTTGCTTTCCCCCTGAATGGCAAATTTTTCGTTGATGATCAGGTTGCTCTTATTCGTCTTTACCGTAAAATCGTCACGGGAAGCATAATAATCTATGGTTACATCAGCCTCGAATAACTTACTGATATAATCCTCATAAACGGACATATTGATCCACCGTTCCCCGAAGTTAAAATCAAGCTGCTCAAACCGGATGGGTTCGGGCGTGGCTTCTTGTATAGCTTTCAGTGATTCCTGTGCCGGAAGGTCGTCCGGATGGTCTTGGAGGTATCTCTCGATACGTTCAGCTTTTTCGACTATATTTCCTGCTATAAAACGGTCTTGTACCTCGTAATTTTGGATGATAGGATTAAAATATATACGTCCGTGCAGGTCGGATATGAGCCCTTCCCTATCTTTATCTGTCATCAGGGACTCCATGTAGTCCAGCCGGACTTCACCGTACTTATTCAGTGATGCGATCAAAGCTTCGTCAGAAGTGCCGGCTGCTTTCAATTCATTCGGATTGAAAGCGACAGGCCCGTGAAAGATATCCGCTTTTTGCAATTTGCCGTCAATAGTACGTTCAAGGGATAGGATTTCGTTCCCTCCCGCATCCATTTTGATGATATCCAGATTTTTCTTGTCGTTCAGGTTTCCAAAGCGCCGTACAAAACTATCATAACTCTGGTTCAGTTTGCTCCGCAAGGATTCGTGTACTGTCAGATGTTTCGCTTCATGGTTATACAATTCATGATAAAAATCCCTGACCTCAATGTAACTGTTGGTCTTGGATCGTTGGGTGGAAGGAAGATTCAAAGGTTGAAACGTGCTTCCATCACGGTAGCGTTCCTTCAGATAACCTATTTGTCCCTGGTCTTCCACCAGCGAGCCTACCTTATGGTATTCTTTGAGTTCCCCGGTAAAAGGACGTGTTTCAAACGAGAGTTTCTCTTCTTTCTGCCGTTGTTCCTGCCGGAGCCTTTCCTGCTGTTTATCCTTCCGTGCATCGGAAACGGGATAGGCTGTTGTCCTGTTATTATTTCCAGAAGTTTGCCCGTTGGATGAAAATATGCTGAGTTGTATGGGGTTGCCTTTAGATGGCGTAACCTTTTTCTTTCCTCCCCGTACAGGTTTTATCTGTGAGCGTTCTTCCTCGGTAAAGCCGAACAGGTCGTACAGCGTAATTAATGGCTCCTGCGTAACGGATGGAGGTTTTTCCTCTGTAATCAGTACTTTCTCAATACCTGAATCATCCATATCGAAAGGAGGATTCTGAAATTCTGCATTCAAAGTGTTTTTGCCAGGTTGTACTTTGGCAACAGTTTCTACTTTCTTATTCCAAAATTCTTTTTCGTCAGGGAACCAATGATCTTCAACAGCTTGCCAAAAGGGATCGAGGTCATCCGTCTGCCAAAGGGGATTAAGGTCATCGGAAAAGGTATCTCCAAAACCCTGTGAATGTTCTTTCCTATCGAGTTGTGCGGTACTTTTTGTTTCCGATTGCTTTTGGATGACAGTATGACCATTATATAAATCCAGGTCCAGGTAGCTTTTAAAATCACTTTCCAGCATCTTTCGCATATAGACAGCCATCCCCTCGATTCCTCCCTCGTGAATAAAAACCTGTGCAGGTTTACCGTATGGATCGGTACCGATAGATGCTTTGGTTTGTACTATCCTTGAGAAATTATAGAAGTAATCATTGTTATAAATCCCCGTCAGTTCGGATTGGCTTGTACCGACAAAGAGATTCTCCCAGAAACTGAGCTTCGGATCTTTACCTGTATTCTTTTGCAATACGATCAGGTCGCTACCGACCTCTGTGCCTGCATAATCGGTGAACAGGTTATTAGGCAGGCGTATAGCTGATACAAGGTTTGTATTTTCCATCAGCCATTTACGGACAGGCGTATTGTTTGGAGAGTTCATCACTCCCTGAGAGGTGATAAAGGCAAGGATACCTCCTTCCCGAAGCGATTCCACTCCCTTTATGAAAAAATAGTTGTGGATGGCGCGGGTAGAATCCCGGTGCAACTGATCTTGCTTCATAAAGACTGCATCAAAGACCTTCATGTCTCCAAAGGGAATGTTGGAACTGACCACATCGAAATAGTTATTATAGCGGTTCTCGATGGTTTCGAATCCTTCGATGTTTACCTTTTGCCCTGGTGTAAGTGCCGATAACATCTTTCCCGTCAAAATATCTTTTTCAAAGCAGACCAATTCATTCCTATGGCCCGCTGCCTGATGGAAAGCATGTGCAAATTCGCCTGTCCCTGCCGATGGATCAAGTACAAGTTTCGGGATGATACCGCTACTCCGCAATGTTTCAGATAAAGCATTGACAATGCCGGGAGGCGTATAGAACGCAGTGAGCACAGAATTCTTGATACTGTTCATATAGCGTTTATACTCATTCTCATTTGCCGTATTCTTTTTAAGGACACGGTGCAATTCTGCCACCAACGGAAAAAGTTCCAGTTCCGACTTTGCCCAATGGACTGTATCTGTGAGGGAGCTTGCAGGATTCAGGACACATTTAAGTCCCCCGAATCCTGCGTATTGTTTCAATAAAGCCTGTTCCTCAATGGACGGTTTTCTCCCTTCTTTTTCCAACATGAACACGGTCTTGATCGCATCTATATTGGCTTTTAGACGTTCTCTCTTATTGTAAGCCATGTTCTTCGATATAGATTGAGATGAAGCCTGTTAACCCTGTGTATAGCAGATCAAATTCGGGAGAGCTTAGAAAATCATCGGATAAGGTGTATTTTTCAGAAAGGTCATGGCATCTTGGCAATAACAACAGGGCAAATTCCCTTGCCCGGCTTTCGGGGATCTCCACGGAAAACTCGTTCCAGAGGATCGTAATCAATGTGTCAAGCAGGGAGAAATGCAAACCTTCATACAGCATATTGTTCGCCGTTTCTTCTGCATGGATGTGGCTAAATCCTGATTTTACCGCTTCACTGTAAGCTTCGGCGGCCGAGTCGCTTCTGGTTGTAATAAAATCCCGGTCTGATAATAACTGGGGATGTGACTCTTTTAGAAAGGAAAGTAGGGACAGCCTGTAATATGACAAACCCTGTGATTGTACTTGTTTCATATGTTTATGGATTTTTAGTGGTGGCCTATAGGCCATTTAGAAATTCTCTTGTCCGGGGTAGAACGAATATTTATGACAAAAAGATAAGGATAGAACGGAAAAGCACCCGGAGATCCCTCTCCGAGTGCACCACTAAAAATCCATAGTTAAAACAAAAACAATTTCGTAATGACTATGATTCTTAGTGGCAAAGATAATGCTATTTACAGAAAATGAATAACAACATCTGTAATTGGTTTATCTTTTCCCGTTTTTCTTTTTCTTACCTGTATTATCAAACTCGAATACAGGTTTCAATGTGTCGTCCAACCTGAGATAAGCATCAAATTGTTTTCCCGCTTTGCTTGTAAAACCTTTGATCAGGGAAGTCTTTGCTTTTGTCAGCAGGTCAATAAGGTGTTTATCACTCAAATCTTTTCCGCTTTTATTACGGAAAATAATAAAGCCGCAGTTTTCGTCCCTGCATTTGGCTACTTTCTGCAACAACACAACGCTCTCCTTATTACACCTGGGACAGGTATATTTGGCCTTTTCGTCTTTGTGCTCCAGTTGCATGTCTAAAAGTTCGGATGTTATTTGCCCGACATAGACTTCAATCCCTTTGTGGAAGTCGGATGCATTCATTTCACCTGTGGCAATTTTATTGAGGCCGCTTTCCCATGATCCGGTCATGGCAACATCGGCTATCTTCTTATCCTTGACTGCCAGATAGACGACCAGTCCCTTATTGGTGGGAATAAGGGACTTTTTATCCCTGACAATATATTCACGGGAGAAAAGTGTTTCGATGATAGCCGCACGGGTAGCAGGCGTTCCGATACCCGATTCTTTGAGGGCTTCGCGTTCGCTCTCGGCGGCAAGTTCTTTTCCGGCAGTTTCCATCATAGAGAGTAAACTGGCCTCCGTGTGTAACGGTCGGGGCCTGGTTTGCTTTTCCAATACTTCTGCTTCCTTGATGGGAAGGATATCCCCGTTCAATAATACAGGAAGTACGCTAATCTCTTCCTCTTTTGCTTCTTCTGTGGTGGTGCCGGATACGCCACGCCAGCCGGGAAGTAGCACAATGCTACCTTTGCAGGCAAAGTGTATACCGTCTGCGTCAAGCGTAACGGCGGTATTCTCTTTGGTGCATTTACCGGAAAAGGCTTCGAGCGTACGGCCGGCAATCATTTCGTAGAGGATGCGTTGATCTGCCGACAGATCTCCGGGCATATTTTCGGTAATGATCAGAGCATGGTGATCGGTTACTTTCTTGTCATTTACCGGACGCCTGTTCAGTGTCATCTCCGATAATGATTCTGCATACTCACTGAACCGGTTATATCCGGACAGTTGCCTGATAAGGGAGGGTATTTCGACAAATACATCTTCAGAGATATACCGGCTTCCGGTCCTCGGGTAAGAAATCAACTTTCCTTCGTACAATGATTGTACTACCGATAAGGTTTTATCGGCAGAAAAATTATAGCGGCTGTTCGCTTCCTTTTGTAAGGTCGTCAGGTCATAGAGCAAAGGAGGCTCCTGAATAACTTCCTTCTTTTCGACATTCAGCACACTCACGGATTCAGCAGAGCGGACACATGCTAAGATTTTGACGGCTTCTTCCTTACTGTTATAGCGTTCCGTGGAGATCGCGGCAAATTGGGTTGTCTCTTTTGCGGTATGGAGTTTTACCTGAAAATAAGTTTGTGGTGTAAAATCCTTGTTTTCCAGATAACGGCTGCAAATCATGGCAAGCGTGGGTGTCTGGACACGGCCTAATGACCACACTCCCTGTCCGGCAGTTATCGACAGGGCTTGTGAGGCATTAATACCTACCAGCCAATCGGCCTGGCTACGTGCTTTGGCTGAATAATATAAATTATCGTATTCATTTCCGGGCCGTAAGCTTTCCAGACCTTTACGGATAGCCTGATCCGTCAAAGAACTGATCCAAAGACGGTCGAACGGTTTGCTACATTTCAGGTAATTATATATATACCTGAAAATTAAACACCCTTCCCTACCCGCATCAGTAGCAACGATTACCCGCTCACTCTTGTCGAATAATTCTTTGATGGTCTTAAGTTGCTTCATCGTTCCCAGATCAGGTTTGTACTCCTTACCGTCCTTTATCTGTCGGGGTATCAACTTAAAATCGGATGGAAGTATCGGCAGGTTTTCTTTTTGGAAACCTTTGATACCGTATTCTTCGGGCATGGCAAGTCCTACCAGATGACCGAATGCCCAGGTAACAGCATAACCGTTACCTTCCAGATAGCCGTCTTTGCGGTTACCTGCACCAACGATAGCTGCTATATCACGGGCTACCGATGGCTTTTCTGCTATGATTACTTTCATTTTAAAATGGATTTTTAGTGGTGGTCATAGACCGTTTTATTCGAAGTAGAACAGTAAATTACATTTTCACACCGCCGGATTTCTTTATTGGACGGGTTGTTTTTTGCTCTTGTTTTTGTTTTTCCGTTGGAGCATTCTGGCCTTGTTTAACCGGTTCTTTTACGTTCTTCAGGCTTTCATCTGTTTTCCCACTGTTAACTGCGACTTGTGTACGGCTCTCATGGACAGGGGTAACTTCTTTTGCCGTTGATTTGGCATTGTCCGGATTCCAACGGTAAAAATTGAGCTTGCTTTCTTCGACATTGGTTTTTACATAGGCATTAAACAACTCTCCTTTTCCATCGGTCATACCCTTTACATAGATCGTCTGCCCGGAACGCAGCGAGTTTTGTTGTTCAGGAGTCAGATCCACGCCTTTTAACTTTTGAGGTATCCTCAGCTGTTGTTCTTCCCTTTGGGATTGCCCCTGTCCGTCCTGTGCCTGCCTATAGCGGTTCCGGTCTAATCCCTCATAGCTGAAGTCCAGCGATCCTTTTGCTGCATTGAACTGGACATAACCGTCGAATAGCCTGTCATTCTTTGAGGTCATGCCTTCGATCAGGGTCTTTTTTCCCTCGTATAACGATTGTGATTGTTCGGGGGTAAGGGTTACTCCTTTCAGGGTTTCATTGAAGCTGACCTTTTCAACCGGAATAGCTTCCAACCGATTGGTCAATTTATCCAATGAAACGAATGAAGGGATTGTCTCTCCTTTGTCGCCTGTCAGGTTGATGATCCTTCCGGCATTGGACGTTTCAAGCAGGTTCTTCTTGTCTTCATCCGTGAGCATAGCCCCATGAAACGGGGTGTCCAGGGAAGGAGCTGATTGAAAGCTGTCTGCTTTCAATCGGATAGATCCATCGGGATTTTCCTCAAAGGACAATCGTGCCTGTACCTGAAATGAAATACCTTCGAAAGTAGGATTAACTTGTATCAGGTTGGGGGATTTATGCCAGTTGAGCATGGCTTTGAGGTTGCCTTGTTCTTCCAGCAACTCGCGGGTAACTCCGAGTTTTTCCAGTTGTCCCCAATTGATACGGCTTTCGTCTACAGGTTTGTATTCGGTAGCCTGGTCTTGTGTTTTCTGTTGTTTGTTGAAGTCGTCCGGATTAACACGGCTTTCGGATAAAAGGACGGAATTACTCTCTTCGTCTTTAAACATCTCTTTTAAGGCAGAAGCGATATTTTCGATCTTCTCTATCGGTGAGCGGAAGAAACTGAAATGGGTGGGATCTTGAAATTCCCGTTTGAGGTTAGAAAAAAAGTTTTCCAGAATACCGGCCTTTTTATTGATCCGGATGAATTGCCCCTGGTTTGCTTCTGTAGGTTCTACGGCTTGAAGATTGCCGTTGGTATCTACACCTTTAACTGCTTTTACGTTATTGGTGTCATTTTTGTTGACGACTAAAAGAGTCTCCTTGTTTTTTAACTTTTCGTCCATGACTTAATTGTTTAATTATAGCATTAATAGCAATGCAGGACGAAATTAGACTTAATAAGGAGTATATTGGTCTATTTTTCAACAGGTGGTAGTATCTGGCACTGATTTGGCCATGAATGACCTTAAAAACAGTTACCATATATTGGAATTTTCATGTTCTTTTAATAGGACGTGGCATTGGATATAATTCAATTTGTATATTTTCAAATACACACAATGCTTATGGAATAATTAAACCGATTACATTACCTCTAATTCTATACAAGGTTTTCAAGACAAAGTATATAAGCTATGTAAAAAAATAATGGCTTTACGTATGATTGAAAAATACAATGGTAAAACATTTTCAAATTTTATCTCTTTAGCTTTTTATAAAGTAACTAAGACAATTTACCAATATTCTTAGGATAAATAGCGGAAATAAAACTTCCTACTATCCTTTTATAACATATCCGATTTGACAAAATACTACAATACAGATTTTTACATCTGATTTACCTATCAAGAAATTAGAACACACCCTTCCATTAATAAACTTTAAATATTTTTTACACCGTACATACGGTTTAATGTATTATATTTGCAAAGAATTATTTTATTGGCTCCAATAGTTATAATTCTAATAAGTTACTAGCCATCTGCTAAGTGACGAATTTTAGTATTCTTCTCTATTTAATCTCAATCACACAAAAGAAATGCACAGAAACGCTAATTTACAAGATATTAGCACCAACTCCAATTATCACCATAAGCAATTTTGGTTTATTTTATACACATACCCTAGAGCTGAGAAAGTTGTATATAAAGAGTTGATTAAAAGAGACATTGAATCTTTTTTACCATGTATTAAATTGGTAAATGTATGGAAAAATAGGCAAAAGAAGCTTATTGAAAAAGTGCTATTCCCTGGCTACATTTTTGTGAAAACCTCCGAGAGCCTTTTATATAATATAATTCGATTACCCAAAATTGTCACATTCGTAGGATGTGGTAATAAACCTTCAATTATTAAGCAAATAGAAATAGACTGTATAAAAAAAATGCTCAATGAGAGTCTTGATATTACCACTGAATCCATTTCCGTTAGTAACGGAAATAAAGTAAAAATAGTATCAGGTCCATTTGCCGAATATGAAGGGATTGTCTCATTAAGAAAAGGTAAAACTTTGTTTGGAATTGAGTTAATAGGAATAAACCAAATCGTATTTGTAGATATTACTTCAAACAAATTGCAAATGATAAATCAAAATAAATAAAGAAGTGTACATATTTATATGTCGGATGTTTAAGACAACTCAATTCATGTAACTACTCAGGTCCCAATTGTGTCACGCACATAACTCGAAGCTCTCAAATTAACAATTAATATATGGATTGCTCTCAATAGACCTGAGTCGTTACAAAGAATATCTAACTTCAAAATTAAAAATTATGCAAAGCTTAATCGGGCATTTAATCATCTTTCTAGTCGCATTGTGTGCGTTTAATTTAAATGTACTAACTGCTGGAGAATCTATTCCTTTAAAAGGTAAATTTAAGAAGCCGGAGGTCGTTCTATGAACGACACTTCATCAATAGAGGTATCCTTTGATCAACGCTATCTGTATTTTGATTTTTATCAATCTTTTGCATCAGTAACAGTTTTGATCTCAGATGCAAATAATAATGTTGTGCTTCATAAAATATATAATAATCCGCAGTTTGAAATGATTCAATTGGATTCTTTTGCCGAAAGTGCTTACAAAATAGAATTGCTTGCGAACGGAGGATTGATGTGGGGATGGTTTTTAATCCAACATGAGGAATAATTCGGAAAAATATGATGTAAAGGACAAACTACATTAATTGTTTATGGATAAATAAAAACAGTTTTAAAATATCATTTTCTGAAAAAGCTATGTGTGTAACTTTGAATAAACTTATATTTTATAATTCTTCTGATTTAAAAGTTGAGAGTATATTACCAACTAATACCTATAATTATAAAATTAAGCTCAGCCATAAAGTTGTATTGTATTGCCTAAAAACATTTTTTAATATTCCAAATACGAAAATATTAAAAAATAGATTAGGTAAACCATATATTGCCCACTCAAGTAACCTGAATTTCAGCATTTCCCATACTAAAGATCTTTCAGTTTTCATTTTTAGTGACAAAAACATCGGTATCGATATTGAGTATGTAAATATGCGCACAATAGATCCAAAATTGAAATTCTTTTTTAACGCATCGGAATTCAAATATATAGCTGAATCAAAAAATACGAATTTTTCTTTTTATGAATTATGGACATTAAAGGAAGCTTACCTTAAATATTTGGGTGTGGGCCTGACAAAAGCTCTTAAAAGTATAGAGGTCATACCTGATGGTGAAAATTATTTAGTGAAGGATGAAGGTATCCCTTTAAATTTATATTTCAAGCATATTTATTATTCTCACTGGAATTGTATAGTATCCATATGCTCTGAAGAGAAACTTTCGAGTAATTATTTAATCATAAATAAAATAAATATTTAATTCTAATATGCTTAAAGATGGAGGAGATTATTAAAGTGTTGAATTTGACAAAATCATATAATGAGAGAATTGTTTTAAATGACATATCTTTTAGCGTACACAAAGGAGAATCGTTAGGGATTTTAGGATCTAACGGTGCAGGAAAGACCACTTTACTTGAAACTATAGAGGGTTTAAGAGTGGTTGAAAAAGGGCTGGTTGAAGTCCTGGGCAAAGATATTACGAAAGATTACAAAACTGTACAAAATATGATAGGGGTACAACTTCAAAAGTCTAGTTTGTTTGGAGATCTTACTGTAAAGCAGAATATAAGATTATATGCAAATTTATATAAGAACAAAACTAATGTAGATGCTTTACTAGATGAGTTTAACCTGAAAAAACAAAAAAACAATTACGTAAACAATTTATCAGGGGGACAATTCCAGCGATTAAACTTATGCATTGCTATGATAAATAATCCGGCCATACTCTTTTTGGATGAACCGACTACGGGGTTAGATCCAAACGCTAGGCTATTGCTTTGGAATAAAATATTGGCTTTAAAAGAAAAAGGAACTTCCATTATATTAACGACTCACTATATGGAAGAAGCCCAATCTTTATGCGATAGGGTTATTATTATTCACAAAGGAAAGTTTGTTGCAAATGACAGCCCTGAAAATCTTATAAGGGGATTGAATGCTCCGAAGTTTATTGTACTAAAATTTAATGGTAAAATACCCGATAATTGTTTTGATAATTATGATATCCATAGTATTAAAGATGCTTTATATCTTAAAAGCGATAAGCCTGAAAAAGAGTTGGTTGACATTATCAAAATAATTGAGCAAAAGCAAATTTCAATTCAGAATATCAGTATACATGAGTCTACTTTAGAGGACGTCTATATGTCAATAACTAAAGAAAATTATAATTAATTCCCACTAATGAAAAATGCATATTTCATATTTAAGATATTTGGAAATATTTTTTTTAAAGATAAAATGAATCTTTTCATGATATTTTTTTTCAATGCTTTTTTGATGATAATTTTCGGAATATCAGTGAAAGACAGTTATAATATGTCTGTGGAGATTGGTATAGTTGATAATATTAATTCTGAAAGGACAAATAAAGCTATTGCATATTTGGAAGAGCAGCCCAATGTATCATTGACATTATATTCTAATGAGTTAGAAGTAAAAGAAGAAGTCAAATTAGGAAAATTAATAGCTGGTGTAGTAATTGATTCTATAAGAAGTGAGAATAAAATCGGATTATCATTGGTCGGAGATTCTAGTAGAATAATGTGGTTAGAATTTTTAAATCCCATCCTGAAGCTATCTTTAGTTGAAACAGATAATATAAAGGAGAAGATTGATGTTAAGTTTGATTTAATTTCCAGTAGCAACATCCGGTATTTTGACTATATTTTTCCTGGTTTACTCATTTTTTCGATCATGCAAATAGGCTTATCAGGAGGTATAATGCTTTTGGTTCATAGAAAAAATGAAAACCTTAAGCGGTTACAAATAACACCCTTAAGGAAATGGGAATTTCTATTGGGATATTCAAGTTGTTATTTGTCTATAATGATTATTCAAGTTTTAGGATACATTTTAATAGCTTATCTTTTATTTGGATATGTTTTTATAGGGAATATATTTAATGTGAGTTTAATACTCGTATTTGCCAGTTTGTTCTTCGTTTTTCTTGGGATTGTATTATGTAATTTAAGCAATACTGTTGAAAACGGTAATAATTTCAATCGTTTCTTTATTTTTCCAGCGAGTTTTTTATGTGGCGTGTTTATCCCTTTAACCACTCTCCCTATTATTATACAAAAAATAGCCCTCATACATCCGTTAACTTATTTTGTATACATTATAAGGAATATATCAAACTATGACACACCTCTTTCTGAGTATTATATAGATATCGGCCTTTTATCAGGTATGTTTCTTATTATTCTATTATTATCAATATTTACTTTCAAATGGCAACAAAAAACAGCATAAATATGAAATTATCAAATATACAGTTACGAGAAATTTTGAGTCAAAGACCCCCTTTCCTTTTAGTTGATAAAATAATAAAAATGGAGGGAAGAACCGTATGGGGATTGAAACATGTAACGGCATCCGAATCTTATTTACAAGGTCATTTTCCAGACAAACCTATATACCCAGGAGTTTTACTAATTGAAACCTGCGCTCAAGTAGGAGGTGCTTTATTTATTAATGATCCTGGTAAAAAAGGGAATGGGTATTTAGCAAATATCAAAGATTTTAAGTTTTTAAAATTCATTGTACCGGGCGATACCATCATAGTTGAAGCAACATTAATCAAAGAGATTGGAATTTATGTAAATATTGAAGTTATTGCCAAGGTAGATGATGAAATAGTAGGTAAAGGTAGTATAGTATATTCATTTCAAAAAATTTAAAAAAAATATTATGTCCAAAGTTATAATAAGCTCGATGGGAGTATGCCATCCACTTGGTATGGATATTGAATCTATCTCGAATTCGTTAGGCACTAATCTAATTAAAAAGTGTCATTTAAAAATCAACGAAGAATATGTCAATGAGATGTTAGATAAGAATGGCGTTGATTTTAATATAACCAGACGTATTGATATCGTTTCAAAAATTGTATTGTCAGCCACTTTATCATGTAAGAAAAGGCTTGGCGAACAATTAGATTTAAAAGACCATGTTGAAGAAATAGGAGTATTATTCAATACAAATTTTGGAGCTTTATCGAGTTCTAAAGAGTTTATTGAAGGTGCTCTTAAGAATGGTATTAAGAATGCCAGTCCCTTAATTTTTCCTTTTTCTGTTCCAAATGCGGCAACTGGCATAACCACAATCAACCTTGGTGTGAGAGGCTTTAACTCAACAATATCGGGATATAATCCCGTAGGATATGTATATGATTTAATTTTGCTTGGGAAGATGGCCGGTTGCTTTGTAGGAGGTTTTGAGGAGTGTTCAGCACATTGTGATAATATTTTGTGTAGTGATAACTCGTTTTATTCCGGTTCTATCTCAGATGGTTCTGCTACTTTATTTGTATGCACAGATGATTTTGCAGAAGCGAATGATCTAGCTAAACTTTTAGAAATTGAAAATTTTTCCACTCAAAATAGTTGTCCCCAGTCCTATTCCCTTGATAATTCAAATGATGTAGACGAAGAGACTATTAAAGATTGTATTATGACTTTACTTTCAAACGATGATACCAAAAATAAAATTAAATATGTTATCTCATCATTTAAATCAGGCGACATTTTATCGAATGTCGAATTAGCAGTGTTAGATGGTATTTTTAAAGAAGGTTTACCCCTCATTTTATATCCAAAATTATTTTTGGGAGAGACTTTCGGAGCTAGTAGTACTTTTAATATAGTATTTGCCCTAATTTATTCAGATAAACTTAAATCTGGAGAAAAAATTCTTGTTAACAATTATGATATAGGAGGGAATTACTCGAGTATATTACTTAATAAACTATAGTTAAAATGAATAGATTAAATTTAAGTGGCAAGATAGTTCTTATCACTGGTGCAAATGGTGGAATAGGTAGTGCAATAGCAAAAAGCATTATTGAGTATAATGGCATACCTATACTTCACTATCATAAGAATAATGAGAATGTGGTAGCTCTTACTGCAGAATATAACAAAAAAGGCATTAAGTTATATTCTTGTAATTTTGACATACGCAATGAGAAAGAAGTAAAGGAAGGAATAAAAAGTATTATAAAAGAATTTGGGCATCTTGATTCTTTAGTCAATAATGCAGGAATAGTCTCTCGTGGCTTTATACCTACCCTCTCATTGAATACCTTGAATAAAGTTTTGGATACTAATGTTATAGGAAATTTTTCTGTTCTGAAAAATGTTGCTCAGGTAATGATAAATCAGAAATATGGAAATATTGTTAATATTAGTTCATTAGCCGGTTCAACAGGGTTGAAAGGTCAAGCAGCTTACAGTATGTCAAAAGCAAGCATTGATTCGATGACCAGAATCGCTGCTAAAGAACTCGCTATGTACAATGTAAGGGTTAATGCAGTTGCTCCCGGATATGTTAGTGCCGGGATGTTAGAAAATCCATCCGAACAAGATATAGGATATATGAGACAAATACCTATGAAAAGATATGCTTATGATTATGAAGTCGCTGATCTTGTTACTTTTCTCTTATCAGATGCATCGTCTTATATTACCGGACAAATACTTGTTATTGACGGGGGGTTGTCAATTTCATTGTAAAACTAATTTCTAATTATTTAAAATTATTATTGTTATGGATTCAAGAAAAACAAAAATCAAGGAACTTATCATTAGTAGACTAAATTTAAAAATCACTCCAGCTCAATTTGGTGACGATGCTAAATTATTTGTCTCAAAAGATGAAGGTGGAATAGGGTTAGACTCTGTTGACACGCTGGAAATAGCAGTTGGATTAATGAATGAATTCGATATAGAGATATCCGATGAGGATATGCATATATTCGAATCTATTAATACAATAGATAAGTTCATCGGAGAAAATCTGTAAATTCAATAATTAAGGTGTGATTAATTTTTGAATTGCACCTTAATTATTATTTAATAATTCATTTGGATTGTTATTTGCATGTTGTACAATTGCCTAACTTAAAACCAAATGAGTTTACTGTGTATAATCCATTCAGAGTGACCGCAGCTACTTAAGTCTTTAAAAAAAATAATTATGAATAGCGTTAAGTATGATAGCATTATTGTAGGTGGAGGAATTGGCGGTTTAATATGTGCTAATCTTTTAGCAAAAGAAAATAGAAGTGTGATTATCCTTGAAAAAAATGATTTTGTTGGTGGAACTTATTCAGAGTTTTCTTTGCAAGGCTTACTGTTTAACTATGGTATTGATCATTATTTAGGTTTTGAAGTGCAAGGTCCATTAAGAAAATTCTTCAAGGATTTAGGATTGGAGCTGGAGTTTAGTCCGATAGAGCAAGTTGATTTGTATTTATTCCCTGATTTCAGCTTTCAGTTAACATCTAATTTTCAAAACCTGAAAGAATCTCTTTGCAAGATGTTTCCTAATGAAATGGAAAATATAGAGCTTTATTTTAATATTATTCGAAACTTATTTAAAAAAATAAATTCTGATTTATCCGAGTATTTAGATAAAGATTATTTCTTCTTCTTGGATTCAATATTTAAAGATGAAAAATTAAAAGCAGTATTATCAGCAAGAACCTTTTGTTCAACTATTAATACAGTTACAATGCTTGTATATTTAAGAAAAATAATATTTGGCGGGTTATATCAAAATAACTGCAAAAGGAACCTCTCTCAAATATTAAAGGACAAATTTATTGAGAAGAATGGTGTAATCCTATACAATCATTCAGTAGATAGATTTCTCATTGAGAATAACTCTATAAAAGGTGTTTTATGTGAAAATGGAAATCTTCTGGAAGCAAACTTTTATGTTTCGGCATGTGATATGAAAAATGTTTTCCTCTCAAAGCTTGGCATTAAATTGCCAAAGGATATTACACAGACCTTAGAACATAAAAAAACAACACTATCAGTGATAATGGTTTATATGATAGTAAAGAAACTACCTGATATAGCAAGAGAGTACAGGGCTAGTAAATTATACATATTTCAAGATTACAATATAAAAAAAATATATAAAGACAAGGAAGAGGGTATCTTGGATGCAGAGAATGGTATTAAGATAAACATTGTAGATTTATTTGATGAAGATTTTAAAAATAGAGATTATTTCAAAATACGCATTGAGTATGAGATAGGGTATGTTATAACCAACACTAAACTGAGTAAAAGAGAGATAACCGAAAAGCTAATTTCTACAGTCTCTTCAAAAATAGGAATTAACAGAGAAGATATTGTCGATTACAAAGTTATGTTTCCCGAAGATTTCAAATTGATGGTAAATACTACGAATGGTGCTGTTTCTGGATGGGCTCCAGATGATTTATTTGATCCTTCAAAATTTGAAGACTCTGTTGCGTTAAATTTCTGTCAAACAGGATGCTGGGATAAATATGGGAGTGGAATTCTACCCATATACTACTCGGCATTAAGGGCTGTAAACAAAATTAAAAAGTTTAAATGATGAATAAAAAAATTGTTATAACAGGTTTAGGTATATATTCTCCCATTGGGAAAAATGTAAATGAGGTTTATAACTCAATAGTTGAATCAAAGTCAGGGATCAAAAAAATAGAAGAATTAGATGTATCTGGCTTAAGAAACGACAAAGGTGGAGTAGTGAAAGATATTGATGAGATAAATACCATGAATGGGCTTCGTGCAAATTTGTTATTAAAAAATGCTGTAAACGAGGCTGTGTTAGCGTCACGTTTATTAGAGATTCCTTTAAAAGACAGGAAAAAAATCAGCGTTTCAGTTGGGACTTCAGTTGGTGGATATGGTGGTTTTGTTGATCATCTATATAACAGGTATGGATATAGTAAAAACGTAAATTTAAATCCGAATAGTACATTGAACCAGGATAATGGTGAAATTATCCGGAATATCCCATTTTCCTTACTAAGTTACGAAGTTGCAAATGAGTATTGTTTGCGAGGGCCTATAAGTTCTAGTATAACTGCCTGTAGCGCCAGTGCAAATTCTATTGTAATGGCTGCTGATATGATTAAATGTAACAGGGCAAATGCCGTTGTGGTATGTGGTGTTGATCCTATTACTCCGCTAACCTTGTTAGGTTTTAATTCATTAATGGCAATGACTAAAAGTGAGCTGAAAACAATGGATGAAAATAGGTCAGGACTTTTAATTGGAGAGGGTGCCGGTTGTTTAATAATAGAGGATGAAGAGTTTGCCATTAAGAGGAATGCTCCTATATTTGCAACACTTAGCGGGTGTGGCATTTCAAATGATGCATTTCATGCTACGCGACCTCATCCAAATGCATGCGGAGCAATTTTAGCTATAAGTAAAGCTCTTAGTGAAGCTAATTTAGTACCAGGTGATATTGATTATATTAACTTGCATGGTACGGGAACAAAGCACAATGATGTAATGGAGCTTATTGCTCTAGAAGCAATCTGGGGTGACAATATCTCTGTTCCTGTTAGTTCGTCGAAATCGATGATGGGACATACATTAGGAGCAGCTGGCGCAATTGAAGCTGTTATATCTATTATTTCACTGGTAAATAACCTGTTACCTCCCAATTTAAATGTTACGGAAAAAATAAAGGCCTTTAACTATAATCTGGTTCAAAAAACCAAGAAGGTTAATGAAGTAAAACATGTTTTATCAAACTCTTTTGGTTTTGGAGGCAATTGTGCTTCATTGATATTTAGCAAATATTAAAGTAGAAGCGTTATGGAGAATAAGATAAAATCCATCAGAACTCAAATTTTGATTAAGGTATTGTGTAATATTTACAGGGATAGGTTAATCTCTGAGCAGGCTGAATGTATACCATTAACCAGGAAAAAAAATATATTGGTTATAGCCCCTCATGCAGACGACGAAATAATAGGATGTGCTGGGTTTATTCAAGAATGTATTAAGAATAACATACATATTTATGTTTTATGTGTAACAGTTGAGGATGAAAGATCTGTAGTTCAACCAACTTATGAATCTGGAGAGAATATCCGAATTCTGGAGTGCAATGAAGTGAAAAAATTCCACTGCCACTCTAAGCGTAGCGACTGATGATGGTAGTTTCTCCACGGATTTTCCGGATAAACCCGGGTACTCTCCGCCCAACGGCCAAGGAGGGTGTGGTGGGAAATTCGCCAGGTCAGTTCGTTACTAACCGCCGTTTTCGTAGAGGAGTTCTTAGGTGAAGCATAGGTCTTTCCTTCCCGGGAGAGTTCCCCCTTCCATTGCCAGTCCGGTGCAAGCCGCCAGCGCAGCCGTGAACCAATTATGTACAAATCATAGTTTTCCAAAGTAGTACTGGCGGTAACGTGGCGACGCTCACCTTCCCCCCAGAGACGGACCGCCACCGGCTTGGAAAGGGTCTTCTCCGCTTCCAACTCCACCCAGTAGAAATCACAGGTCGGGGCGGTCGAATACCGTCCGGCTGTTCCCACCCACCAGTCATTGGTGATCCGCCGTCGTAGTTGGGTCTGGTAATAAACAGGTTGGCTGGGAGAAGAGGGGTTTCTCCACCGCACATCATTGGTCCAGCGAAAATCGGTCGCATAATAACCCCAGCCGCCGCCCACCAGGAGACGGTCTTCCCCCTCCGCCCATTTCAGTTTGGCTGTTACCGGGTCCAGACGCCACTCTCCTTTCGCCACGGCCACCGTTGGTAAATTAAGCAGAAGGATGATGAGCAAGGTTTGGCTAAGACCTTTTCTTGGTCGCAAAGATCCCACCCCCAGCGCGTATTCCCTTCGTTAATTACGCTTTATCCTCACTTGATCTTTCTCCCTTTCCCTCTTCTTTCCTTCTTTTCTTTTTACTTCCACAAATAGCTTGCCCGACATAGGGCTTACATAATAACCGATTACTTTTTCCACTGAATTTATGTTACAATGATAAAATGATCAGAAACGAGGTGAGCAACGTGATCCGTACTCTAATTTGGTTTATCTATTTCTGCCTCTATCTACTCAGCGTGATCCCGGTTTGGCTCCGTCTTAAACGTCTGGCGAAGCAGGGGCGAGAAGACGAAGTAGATGACCTCCTCTTTACAGAAGTCCGCAAATGGGCTCGGTCCTTGCTGAATTTGGCCGGAGCGAAGGTCTCCCTAGATGGAGCTGAGCACGTGCCTGCTACCGGTCCAGTCCTTTTTGTTTGCAATCACCAAGGTTACTTTGATATTCCCCTGCTGTTGGGGTATGTCCACAAACCAATGGCCTTTATCGCCAAAGCCGAAACCAAAAAAATTCCTATAATCAGTTCTTGGATGACCATGATGAAATGTGTCTTTATGAAACGGAATAACTTAAGGCAGTCTTTCGAGGCGATTGAGGAAGGCAGTAGAATCTTGAAATCAGGGCATTCCTTGGTGATTTTTCCGGAAGGTACCCGTAGTAAAAGCTGTCAAATGGGTCCCTTTAAACCTGGTAGTTTAAAACTTGCCCTCCAGGCACAGGTTCCCATCGTCCCCATCACTATAAACGGTACTTATAAGCTCATGGAAAGACAAGGCTTTTTGATTCGTCAAGCTGAGGTCAATCTCACCATCGCGGAACCAATCCTTCCCCAAGAAGAGACGACGGCGAGAGCATTGGCCAACCAGGCACAGGAGATTATCCAAAGTAATTTAGGGTCTGCTTAAAGCAGCAAAAACAGCCCGTTCTTCGTAAAGAATGGGCTGTTTTAAGGAGGAATTCTTTAAGGAGGTTTCTACTCGACAATCTCCTGTCTAATATATTCTTCCGGCTCAACGGCAACTTCTGGTACGCCGGAGGCCTTACCACTGGCGCCGAAGAGGCGGATCTTGGCTCGAACCTCTTCCATCAAGGCTTCACGTCCTAGACCCATATATTTACGGAGATCGACAGTCGTAGGATCGGCTTGAAAGATTTCACGGAGTTTTTCCGTAAAACTCTTACCCAATTGGGTATGGACATTAATCTTACAGATTCCAGCCTTAACTGCGGCCGTCACCGCCTCATCAGGAACTCCCGACGCGCCGTGTAAAACCAGAGGCACGGCGACCACCTGTCGAATGGCGGCAATCCGCTCCACGTCGATTTTCGCCTCTTTAATCTTCATCTTATGCATATTTCCGACGGCAATCGCCAAGGCATCAACGTTGGTCTGTTCCACAAAAGCTTTTGCTTCTTCGGGGCTGGTCATATATTTTTTGAGATCATCCAAGGTAATACCAGTCGGATCCTTCGGTACTTTACCCAACTCCGCTTCGACCGGAACGCCAACAGCATGAGCCGCCAACACTACTTCTCTGGTGATCCTGACATTCTCGGCAAAAGCCAGTTTTGAACCATCATACATCAGCGAAGTAAATCCGACCCGTAGGCAACGCATATTATAAACAACGTCGACGCCATGATCTAAGTGTAAAGCCACCGGTACCGAAGCCTTTGCTGCCAAGCTTTTGATGATGGCCGCCATTTCTTCGAGACCACCATGTTCGGCACCCCCTTGGCTCACCTGGACAATCACCGGGGCCTTTTCTTTCTCCGCAGCCATAACTATGCCTTGCGCCATTTCCAAATTATTAGCATTAAAGGCACCGACCGCGTAACCCTTTTGGCGGGCGTCGAGTAACATACCCTTGGTGCTAACTAAAGACATTTTCGATCACTTCCTTATTCTTCTCAAGGTTTTTCTTCAGAATTGTTTACTTCAACTGATCTTCGTTTGCACTTCGGGTTAGGACTTAAACTTTTTCCACAAACTCTTCCAAAAGACGCATATCGCCAGCAAAGCCTTTGGCCGTAGTTACAGAAGGTGAATAGTTGACAAACTCTTCCGCGGTCATCCCATAAGCCTCATAACCTTCCCGGAAGTAGGGTACTTTCATTAGTTGCGCCAAAATGTCATCCGGGATGTCCTCACCTTTGTGGTTTTCAATGGGCTCTTCTTCATACAGCTTCATGAAATCGCCAATCATATCCGGATTCATCGTATAAACGATGGGTTCGCCGGCCATTTTCTCAATATGCCAGACTTTTAGTTTGTTATCAACAGTCGGTCCGGGGCGAGCGGAACAAAGCAAGAGCTTGCTTTCGAAACCTTCCTGCTCCAGAATTCGGATGGACTTTTTGCATACTGCCAGCCCAGCCCAATGTCGAATCTCTAAATCATCCATGTCGACTCCAACGGCGGCCGCTTGTTCTTTAAATTCTTTCGCTTCTTCAAAGCGACCAAGCATCATGGTGATTACCGAACGCCACTGGCTATAATCGACCCCATTAGCCTGTCCAAGCTCTTTACCAATGCGGACAGCATTGGCAACGGCCAGAATCTGCGGGACGGTAAAACAAACGGTGGCGTTGGTCGGAATTCCTAATGCCGTCAGCAGCATGATGTTGTAAACCCCTTGTTTGGTTGCGGGTGATTTCACCATAATATTGGGGGAAATTGCTTTGAGTCCAACCCCCTGCCGCAGCATCTCACGGGTGTCCGTAATCAACCTGGGATCAACCTGGGCGCTAACATGTCCATATTTATAATTCGACTGTTCAAACATGGGCATATATTTCTTAACGCCTTCAGAGGTAATCTTAGTATAGGTCATCCATGCCTGCTCTTCCAGGGAAGCTCCGGGATGTTTCTCTTTGATCTCTTTAATCCATGGTTTACAGGTTTCCGGGATCCAATCCAGAGTTTCCCTAGTCAGCCGCGGATTGGTTGTAACCCCACGAATCACGGAGTCTTCAGGCTTCTTTTCATTGTAGAGTTTTTGCAACCAATCGGCATACTTTGCTCTCTTCTCTGCGGGAAGTTCGGCAAGAAATTTTTCTGTCCACGCTGAATAAACTAGTGGCGAGGAATCCCACCAAACCTCGAAATCATCACTGATTGCCTGCAGTCGTTCGAGCGGACTTTTGTCAAAAGTCATCTTTCTTCCTCCGTTCTTTTTTTCGTGTTTTATTAATCCAAACTACCTAAACCGAGCAGTTTGTCCATCTCCTGGTACTCCTCAGCATTTGGAACCTTATGATGCCACTCCACTTTGTTTTCGGCGATCGGTAAGCCTTTGCCCTTGATGATTTTAGCGATGATCACTGAAGGTTTGCCGGGGATGAAAGGAACAGCGCCTAAAGCATCGTCGATCTGTTGATAGTCATGACCATCAATCTCTCGGACGCCCCAGCCAAAACTGGACCATTTATCCGCCAGCGGATCGATATTCATCACCTGATCAACGTAGTTGCTAACCTGTAAATTGTTCCGGTCAACGATCGCCACCATGTTGTCTAATCTATAGTGGGCAGCGCTCATCGCACCTTCCCAAATTGAACCTTCTTGGGTTTCACCATCGCCTAAAATAGTATATACCTTGTAGTTTTTATGGTCGGCTTTCGCAGCCAAGGCCATACCGATCCCGATATTAAAACCATGTCCGAGCGAGCCGGTATTTGCTTCCACTCCCGGTAGGTCCCGCTCAGGGTGACCACCCAGTTTGGTACCGAGCTTTCGGCAGTAGGTCTTTTGCAACTGTTCATCAAAGAAACCTTTTTTGGCCAAAGTAGCATATAAAGCAAGGCAGCTATGGCCCTTACTTAAGATCAACCGATCCCGCTCCGGCCAGGAAGGATTTTTCGGGTCAAACTTCAGATACCGGGAGTACAAAATCCACATCACATCGGTAATACCCAAAGCAGGTCCTAAATGTCCGGTTCCTGCTCGCGTTGCCATCTTAATGGCTTCTTTCCGCACTTCAGCTGCTTCCTTCTGAAGCTGCTTCATTTCCTCTGCGGTTAACATGCGCAACCCTCCCGTTTTCTAGTTTATAATGTTGAATAAATAACTGCCGGAAACTCCAAATAAGTTGCTTGTTCATTTTAGCTGGGATTACTTCATTTTTAAGGTGCATCAAATATTTTAATCTTAGTGCGATGATTTTTGCATTTAGTTTAGCGAAACATGACATTGAATTAAAAGCCAATTTAAGCCGTTGTATGGTCCGAAGCGTGCTGTAGCTAGAGTAAAAACCTTAGATTTTAAGAGGCGGAGTTTCCGGTCAGACTTTAAAACAGTGGATTACAATTCATATCTATGAAAAATACGGTAAAATTCAACATAACTGATTCCTGCTTCGCCAATCTCACGGGGATCAATCGTTCCTGGTTTACTCCCGTGGAAGTCGGAACCGCCGGAAAGATAAAGGCGGTTTCCATATTCTGCTTTTATTTCCGCTTCAATTTCTTCTACCGTATTATGCCCTTTATAGCTGGTTTTATCATAGGTATACCGGGCTTCAATCCCATCCAACCCATGCTCGATTAAGCGTTCGATGTATTCTGATCGGCTCATTTTTCCCAGTCCCAACGGTTCGACAACTTCGTCGATGAGATGAGGATGGGCCAAAAAGGCCAGACCCCCACAGTCATGGATCAGCTTAATGGCATGAAGTGGATAGATTTTTTCCCGACGAACATTTAATTCCGGATCGTTCTGCACCAAAATTTTGGCGGCTCCCCAATTTTCTGCATAACCCTTCGCGGCCATTTGCTCAAAGATAAACTTTCTTTCGACCGCTTCCGGGTCCCGCTGGTGAACGACCCCGCTTGGGTCGGTGAAACGTAATATTTCATGATCAAAGTCAATCGGCATCCCTTTTTCCGTAAGCAGGTGACAAAGTTTCCGGTAGGCCTCACTTTTACTCAGTTTTGCCCTTTTCATCTCCCGCTGCAGTAAGGCGCTGGACCAATCCAACCCGTACCCAAGGATGTGCACATCATTTACATAGGTATCAGTAGAAAACTCATAGCCGCGCAGGAGGAGCAACCCCTGCTGCTGTGCATAGGAACAAATGTCAACCTCTTCACCATTAATCACGACCGTTTCCGGCGGTATAACATCATGATCGGTAATGGCGATTACTTTCATCTTTAAACTTGCCGCGCGGTCAATTAATTCCTGGGGAGTGTTGTTGCCATCAGAACGATTGGTATGACAATGCAAATCACATTCATATCTGTGCCCTTCTTTGTTTGCCATCAAAACACTCCCCCTTTTTACCGGATACGTTACTGTTTACGATACTCTTGCTCGATTTGGTCAACTAAATCCACCTTCGGCTGGGAACGGCCTCCGGCAAATTCGGAGGCGAGCCAAACATCAACCAGTTTGTTGGCAAGTACCGTCCCGATCACCTGTGCTCCAAAGGTAATGATTTGCGCATTATTACTTTTTCTGGCGCGCTCGGCAGAATGGACATCGTGGCAGGTTGCCGCCCGTACCCCGGGGATTTTGTTGGCGGTAATCGCCATCCCCAATCCGGTTCCGCAAACGAGAATTCCCCGTTCGTGTTTCCCTTCCATGATACTGACCGCTACCCGACGTGCGATCTCCGGGTATAAGACCTTTTCCCCTTGATCGCAACCCATATCATCGTATTCCACACCAAGTTCGGTCAGATGGGCTTTGATCGCCTCTTTCATTTCGCAGGCATTCTCATCGCAACCAATTGCTACTCTCATAATGACTCCTCCGTTTCTAAAAGCTTGTGGGCTTCGTCAAAGATGTGATCAGAAGTCAAGCCAAAGAATGCAAAGAGATCCTCTTCTTTGCCCGGAATTCCATAGCGGTCTTTTATCCCCATTCGGCGGACAGTAACCGGATAATGGGTGCTGGTTAATTCGGCGACCGCACTACCCAAACCGCCGATAATACTGTGTTCTTCCACAGTTAAAATACGTTGCGTTTCAGTGGCGGCCTTCAGCACAGCCTCTTCGTCCAGGGGTTTCAGCGTATGCAGATCCAAGACCCGGGCTCTGATGCCCTCCTGGGCTAAGCGGTCAGCGGCCAGCATCGCCTCGTAAACCAGACGGCCGCAAGCTATAATCGTTAAATCATTACCGTCTCTAATCTTCCGGGCTTTACCGATCACAATAGGCTCCTCGCTGGAAACATGCGGTTCTTTCGCGGTACCCCGGATCCGTAAATAAGCAGGCCCCTCATAATTAATTAACTCTTCAACCAGCCGATAAGTTTCCGCACCATCGGCCGGAGCCAGCACTGTCATATTAGGGATTGAACGCATTAAAGCGACGTCTTCTAACGCCTGATGAGTCATGCCAAGCCAATCGGAACTAAAGCCCACATTGGTGCCGACAATTCTGACGTTTAAGTTGGCAAAAGCAATATCAGTCCGGATCTGTTCACAGGCCCGCATGGTCAGAAAGGTAGCATAGGTTGAAATGAATGGAATCTTACCGCAAAAGGCCAGACCCGCGGCAATACTCATCGCATTTTGTTCCGCAATCCCGACATTGATCGCCCGATCAGCCGCTTCTTTACGAAAGGCACCAAATCTAGACTCCGAATCAGCGGCCACCGAAAACACCCGCTCATCCTTAAGGCCAAACTCGGTAATCGCTTCGCTAAAGGCTTTTCTCGTCGAAACGTCACTGGTTAGATCAATCGCCATTGGAATACCCCCTTCCTCGCTAGGCTATATGCGTTGTCATTTAATTTTAAAAGTACACCTCGTTGATGAATAAGAGCCTTTGGAAGGCTTTACCGAGCTGGTGCAGAATGATGTTCTCCAGAAACACCATTCTGCACCAGCTGAAACTATAACTTAGCCCTGTTTGTGAGTGACTCTTTCGTCTCAACTTTTCGCATCCGGTCTATACCAAGC
>ENA-UOOK01001555-UOOK01001555.1-fermentation-metagenome-genome-assembly--contig:-NODE-1555-length-30038-cov-8.067138_pt1 | contig 30038 bp, 22 predicted proteins | sample MGYA00245777_ERZ724023 | MGnify/ENA primary metagenome ERZ724023 (study PRJEB28704, sample SAMN03018312) | fermentation metagenome | biome: anthropogenic terrestrial biome; feature: soil; material...
CATAAATTAGTCCTCTTGAGCGAAGCGAAAAGGACCGCGGGCTCCCGAAACGCAACTCGGGTGCCGAATCGCAATTCGGGTGGCGCAACTCGGGTGGCGCAACCTGGGATATTATTTAAATATCGAAGATGATATGTATAACAGGATAGGATGATCGACGAAGTGCTAAAGGTTTTCAATAAGCTTGATGCAAAGGATTTCAGGATACTTACAGGCATCGAGACAGGGATGAAACATTTTGAGTGGGTGCCAATAGAAGAGCTTAATAAGTACACCAAATTGCCCTTTGACAAGCTTGAATACAGGCTGAAGAAGCTTGTGCGGGATAAGCTTGTTGTCAGGACCACCCAGCCTTATGAGGGTTTTCAGATTTACTTTGAAGGGTACGATGCCCTTGCTCTCAATACCTTTGTAAAAAGGAAAAGCATCAGCGCCATCGGAGACGAAATCGGGGTAGGCAAAGAGTCCGTCATTTTTGAAGCAATCCGGCAGCCTGAGCTTGCAATAGGGAAACCTTTTCCTGTCATAATTAAATTCCACAGGGAAGGCAGGACCAGTTTCAAGCAAATAAAAAGAGTACGTGAGCACCTCGGCGACAGAGAACACTTTTCCTGGATTTACGCTGCCAGGCTTGCAGCCCAGAGAGAATATGAGATTATGACCAAGCTTTACCCGCAGGTGTCTGTCCCAAAACCTCTGGACCAGAACAGGCACGCTATAGTCATGGAAATTGCAAAGGGCAGCCTGCTCTCAAAAACAAAGCTCGTTGACCCTGAGTGGTACCTTGATGAAATTCTGAAGCAGGTAAAGACAACCTATTCTCTCGGAGTCATCCATGCTGATTTAAGTGAATACAACATTTTCGTATCTGAAGACAGTGTCCAGCTCATTGACTGGCCTCAGTATGTAACTCCTGACCATCCTCATGCCGACGAAATTCTTGAAAGGGATGTTTCGAACATACTGACCCATTTCTTCCGAAAATATGACATTAAAAGGGAGCTTGAAAAAGCTCTGACAGAGATAAAAAGTGGAGCAAAGAGTGGCTCTGATAACGGGGAAAACGATTCTGAAGAGTTTGAAGAAGAGGACTCTAAAGAAGGGGATTTTGAGGCAGAAGAATTCGAAGCGGAAGAATTCGAAAAAGCAACTTCTAAAAAAGAGACTTCAGATAAAAAGTAAGTTCCCTTTCACCGGAACAATTTAAAGAAAATTAGATACTTTGATCTTTAGGAGAGGGAAGGATGATCCCCGTGTTTTTAGACATGGGATGAATCCACCAACTCTCACATAATACGTTTCCTGATAATGTTCTTTTACTTCCCAGCCTACAATCTATTGTCAAGTTTTGTTCTGGAAGCTGCAAATGCTACAGAAGCCACTTGACTTTGCTATTGAACTCTGAGTATAGGTTCTGTAGAGAAGTTCTACAGGTAAAACTTAGAACGGTACGAGGGAGACACGAATAAATAGTTGCTCTAGGGCAGTATAGCATTGGTTGAAATACCATAGATGCCTGCCAATTTATTCGCGGGAGCTGTCACTAGCAGATAACTGAGGATCTTATATTCCTCAATCCTTTTTACTCGATTTGTTTTACTTGATTTGTTTTACTCAATTCATTTCTCTTTTACAGACCATAAAATTGTGAAAGTACGCCCTTTTGTTAGTTTGCTTGTTTGAATGGCTCAAAAGTTGTCTGTTGCTTTTCTTCCGTGATCCCGATACCATTATCTTTAACGCAAATTTCGGTTGTATTTTCTAGCTTTCTAGCCCAAACCTTTACATGTCTGCTTTCAGGAGTAAATTTCAATGCATTATTCACGAGGTTGTGGAGTATCTGCTTGAGTTTTATTTGTAATCTCGCCTCATAAAAAAGTTAATTGCAGAAAAAGGATAATTGTAAAATGTATTTTTCTGAAAGGCTTAATTGAAGGAAATCAAAGGCTCCCTTAAGCTAACTGATACAAAAAACTGGCTTTATAGATTACATTAAATTTATAAAAATAGATTTAGAAATCAGTTAAATATATATTCCACATGAAATAAAATATAGGTATTCATGCAAAAAAGGATTATCTATGGAATCGATATTGCCCGGGGTTCTCCCAGGGCCAGGGAACTTCCCAGATATGCCCTTGCTATTCTCAGGGACGGTGAGGTTTCCCATTTTAATATGCTCCGCCGCCAGAAGATCTTTAATATGATCCAGAAGGAAAGGCCGGAGATAATAGCTGTTGACAACATTTTTGAGCTTGCGGCCGACAGAAGTGAGCTCCTTTCTCTTATGGAACGCCTTCCTGATGGAGTCAAACTTGTCCAGGTAACAGGCGGGCTGCATCCTGAACCTCTTGTCAGGATTGCGCGCAAATATGGGATCTCTGTTGACCCCGAGAACCCAAATGATGAAGCCGAAGCCTGTGCCAGGCTTTCAGACCTTGGAGTCGGGCATGAAGTCTCTCTTTTTGAAGATATTACGAAAATTAAGGTCAGCAGAGCCCGTTCCCTTGGACGGGGAGGGTGGAGCCAGAACCGGTACAGAAGAAAGGTACACGGAGCTGTGCTTCAGAGGAGCAGGGAGATTGAAAACGCCCTTAAAGACCTTTCACGGGAAAAAGGCATCCGGTTTGACGCCGTAAACGTAAAGGGGTTCGGAGGCTATGTAAGGTCCGAATTTACCGTCTATGCTAAACGCGGAGAGATTCCGATACATCCAATGGCAAGCAGTGATGCGCAGGTAAGTGTGAGAAGTGTTGAACGCGACAAAATCCGTTATGTCCCCCTGAAGCCGAAGAACCCCAGGCGCAAATTCACAATCGTGGGGATCGATCCGGGAACAACGGTTGGCATAGCCATTCTTTCTCTCGACGGAGACCTCCTATATTTGAAAAGCTTCAGGGGAATATCTCCTGATGAAGTTGTCAAACTTATTGCAGAATATGGAAAACCCGCAGTAATCGCAAGTGATGTCACTCCAATGCCAGGCTCGGTTGAAAAAATCAGGAGAAGCTTTAATGCTGTTCCTGCAAGCCCGGGAATTGAGGTTTCTGCCGAAGAAAAAATTGCACTCGGGAAGCCTTTTGGCTATTCCAATGACCACGAAAGGGATGCATTGACTGCAGCTCTTCTTACCTACAGGAATTACAAAAACATCTTTACGCGGATTGAAAAGAAAGCGCCCGAAGGTGCAGACCTTGAGTTAATTAAACTTCATGTAATCCGGGGAGACTCAATAGAGGCTGCTATTGAAAAAGTACGGGCTGCCTCAGAAGCTCGTGAAAAAGCCCCGAGAGTAAGAGCACAGGAAAAACCCGAGGAAAGGACGGTTGACGAATCCCTCCTCAAAATGAGAGATGTTGTTCAGAGGCAGGGAGAGCAGATCCTGAACCTTCAGGAGTATGTTGAGGAACTGAAACAGGCACTGGTAGCAAAAGACAGAAAGATTTCAAAGCTTGAGTCAAGGTTGAAAGGCTTTAAAAAGGAAGCTTACAGTGAAGTCAGGAAATCAAAAGAGCTCCAGATCAGAGACAGCACTATAGAGAGCCTGAAAAAAGAGCTCAGTAATAAAAACAAGACTGTAAAAGAACTGAGGCGCAGGGGCAACAAACTGCGAAAAATCCAGAAAATGGAGATACGTGGTGAGGGCACTCCTGTAAAGGTTATTGCGGCTTTCACGAAAGAGTCCATTGCCGAAACTAAAGAAAAATACGGGCTCAAAGCGGGGGATGTCGTCTTCCTTGAAAACCCTAGCGGAGGCGGAGCTACAACTGCCCAGATCCTTGTGGAAGCCGGAGTCAGGGCTGTAATTATCCCTGAGGATATCTCTCATGCAGCAGAGGAGACTTTCTTTAAAGGTGACGTGCCGGTCTTAAGGAATGTCCAGCTTGAGAGAGCTGAAGACTTTGCAATGGCAGAACCGGAAGCCCTGAAAGCTGCGATTGATGCATGGGAAAAAGAAGCTGAAGTAAGGCGCCATAAAGCCAAAGAGGCTAAGTTTGAGAGCCTTTTTGAAGAATATAGGAGTGAAAGACGGAGGGGCCTGATTTAAGGCTCCTTTAAAAGCACTTTTTTCTAAAAGCTTTTTAAATTTACTCTGTCTTCTCAGTAGAGATGCTAGAGGAGCCTTTATGTTATCCAATCCAACAGCCTCTCCGCCTGCTCCCCAGTACCCACTTTTTATTTCCTGAATTGCAACATGCGGGTCGTCTACCTTTACATGGTTGATATTTTTGAAAGAAAAAAGTCTGACTCATACTCCTGAATTTTGACCCTTACACCCCTTTTCGCCCCGAATTGCGCCTCGGGAGTACGCGGTCCTTTTCACTCGCTCCGCTCGTTCAAGAGGACTAATTTAGGGGTTTAGAGTAGTGAGCTAAATTCAAGAAAAAAGTGATAAATTACAGATAACTTCGACCAGTACAACCTGATTCGTTTTATCGAGTCTGTCTTATCCCGCTCGACGAAGGAGAGCGGTCTGTCCCAAAAAGAGAATCAAGAAGATAAATAGAAGATGAATAATCCAGCAAGTAAAAACGACCGGTACCCCTTCAAGGAACTAACGTGTAAAAATTACAGGGAAATTGATAACTTTCTGTTTCTTTTGCATTTTCTGCTTTTTTTGCATGGCCGCCAGACAAGCTGGCGGAGGCGCTTATATTTATCTGTGAATTTAAATAAGGTTTCCGAGGTCAAGAAAAGTATTCTTTGGACAGTGAAGATAGTTCTGAATTCAGTTTATCCTGGTAGCAGTATGAATTTGGCTGCTACTTTTTTTCGTTGCAGACAAGACAGGTTCAACTCTGCAAGGAGCCACAACATGACTTGGGGAAGTTACTTCCATTCCCAGTCTTTAATAGTATAACTCGAATCCTCGTTCACTTCGCCCTCGTAAACACAGACAACGCTGTTGAGACGCGCCAGCTTCGGCGACTGCGTATTAAAGATTGTTGCCCCCCGAACACTACTCTTTGGTAGGCGCCCTTTCGGAATGGATATTCCTGATATTGTAAGAGTGGCTACATCACTGTCTTTTGTTAGCAAAAATCCGCGTCCTTCTGAGTATTGCATCACATCAGGCCTGGGCTTACCTACAGCAGTTAGCGTAAGGGTACATTCAATTCCAAAAATCTTACCTCGTTCCTCGAGGGTAATTTCCATCGTACCATTGTCATCAAGCACTCTCATACCTACCGTTTTTCCCATAGCTTCGTATATCAAATCTCCCAACATTTTAATTCCCCCCCAATTATATATGTGTATTTGAATATAAATACTGAAGCACTGATTATCTGTTATTGCTTATTTTATTCCCTATTCACAGGTGACTTTAATTTGACACAATATTGTTTAAAACAGATCTTATCAGATTTCAGGTGAAATTTTCATTTCCATATAAAGCCAGAATTAATCATTCTGACGATTCAAAAAAAGTTGTTTTTCATTTACTTTGATATTTTAAAAAGCTTCAATATTTAAAAATATGAGAAGGATATTTATCCTTTACTTAATTTTTTTAAGATAGTATCCCTTTAAAGAATTCCTTTAAAGAATTCCTTTATCCTTTTTAAAAACTAAATGATTCCCCATTTGCAGGCGCATAAGCCTCAACTCCGATTTCTTCTGAAATCCATTCTGCAAAGGCTTCCGTTTTCTCTCCATGCATGACAAAAACCCTTTCAGTTCCTTTTTTGCAGAAGTCCTTTACGAGCTGCTTTAACTCTCCGTCCCCGCAGTGGGCAGAGAAATCGTACTGTTCGACCGCGGGCTTGAGAGTAAGTATGTCTTCTCTGGTTTCTATCATCCTGTGTTCCAGAGCCAGCCTTCCGTTTGTGCCTTCAACCTGATAGCCGGTCAGCAGGATCTTTGATTTCGGGTCTTTATAAAGCCTGCTCAGGTAATAAAGCGCAGGCCCTCCGTTCAGCATCCCGGCAGTGGTGACAATAACTGACGGCTCTTTGAGGACTGACTCTCGCTGATGGTCTTTTACCTGTGTGGCGCGTTCGAAAGCCCTGTCAAGAAGGTCAGGGTTTCTCAGGTATTCGGGATATTTTCTGAGTATCCTGTACACGTCCCTGCCCATCCCGTCAACATAAGCCCGAATCCCGTATGCGTCCAGAAGCATAAGGATTTCCTGAGTCCTGCCTATGGCAAAAGCAGGAATAAGGGCGGTTCCGCCCCTGTCAAGAGTCTCATTGACCGATTCTATGAAACGCTCTTCAGTTTCTTTGCGCGGGACGTGGTCTTCCCCGAAGTAAGTGCTTTCAAGCACTAGAGTATCAGCTTCGGGAAACTCTTCTGCACCCGGGACTAGCCTTGTTTCCTTCAGGCTGAAGTCACCTGTATAAAACAGGCTTTCTCCTGATTCTGATTCAATGTGAATTCCTGATGCTCCGGGTATATGTCCTGCGTTGTAAAAGCAAACACTGTACTTATTGGTTTTGAAAGTTTCCCCGTAATCCTTTCTCGAGGTCCTCTGGTTAAGCCTCTGAAGGTCATCAGGGTCAAATGGAGGTATCCTCGAAAGAGTTGTTTCTGCAAGCTTGAGGGTGTCTTTCCCGAGCAGGCTGGTAAACTCTGCTGTTGGAGGTGTCATGAAGACCTCGGGGCTCAGGTACATCAGGTTAGGGACAGCCCCGCAGTGGTCCAGGTGTCCGTGGGACACCAGCACGGCTTTAGGTTCCATACCATTTCCGGGATATTCGGAGATCTCTCCAGCCTTTATACCGTAATCGAGCAGAATTTCCCCATTAACAAGCAGACCCGAACGCCCTACTTCCCTGCATCCACCTTTAAAACTGAGCTCCAGAACAAACACCCCTTGATTGCTTTTTTAAATTATCTTTGTCTACAAATATGCCGGTTGTACGGTACTGATTATCCTTTTTCTATTCTGATCAGGGAACCTAATCGTTTATTCAAAGAATTCTCAAACAGGCTTTTTCAAGAAGCCTTTATTATAAATCTGGTTTTGCAGGTCTTAAAAGTTATGATATGGCAATAAAGGTTCAAAGGGAAGTTCTCGGGTCGAAAATTCAATATCGTAATACCAATTTCTTCTATAGTATACAGGAACTTAGCTTATAGCAAATTCTCAACACTGCAGTTTTTTGGAATGCAATTTACACCGTTAAGTTCTCTGAATTCCTATTTCGGACGACCATGACAGGGACCTTTGAATATCTTACCACTTTTTCTGCAACACTTCCCATCAGAAATCTTTCGATTCCGGTTGCTCCTAGTGTACCCATTACTATCAGGTCTATGTTATTATTTTCTGCATAATCGATAATTTCATCACCCGGATGCCCTTCTAAAAGAACCTCTCTTACCTCCACCCCTGAACCCTCTATAATCTTCTTAGTTTCAAACATTATTTTCTTTCCATCGTTTATTATCAGTTCATGGACCAGTTCTTTTCCAGCAGTCCAAAATTCAGAAATTATAGCGGATGTATCCACCACATGAAGGGCATGGACAGTGGCTCCGCTAAGCTTTGCAATCTCAATGCCGTAAGAAATAGCTCTCAGTGAATTCTCGGACCCGTCTGTTGCAATCACTATATTTCGGCATAAGCTACTCGACATATATTGTCCCCCATAAATGAATTAACACCAGCTGCAGTCTATGACTTCTCTGCTAGTTCCTATAAAAATGCAGGTTCAGACGTATAAACTGTTACAGCTCCCCAGGCTTAGAAAATTCCTGCAGATTCATTTTTTACAGTGTGCCAATCTTTCTGTAAAATAATAAATATCAGGAAGTTTTCGGGTTGAAAATTCAATATCGTAAAATCAATTTCTCCTTTCCATTTCGGACGACCATGACAGGGACTTTTGAATATCTTACTACTTTTTCTGCAACACTTCCCATCAAAAATCTCTCGAGTCCTGTTTTTCCGAGTGTGCCAATTACTATAAGGTCCATGTTATTATTTTCTGCAAACTTGATGATTTCTTCACTCGGGTGCCCATACAAAAGGACCTCTCTTACCTCCACTCCCGAGTCCTCTATAATTTTTTTAGCATTAGATATTATTTTCTTCCCATCACTTATCATCATTTCATAGATCATATCTTTGCCAGCAGTCCAGACTTCAGAAATTACAGGGGGTGTATCCACTACATGAATGGCGTGAATAGTGGCTCCGCTAAGTTTTGCAATCTCAATACCGCAAGAAATAGCTTTGATTGAATTCTCGGACCCGTCTGTTGCAATCAGTATATTTCGGTATAGGTTACTTGACATATATTATCTCCATTGCAGATTTTAACTTGCATTCAAATTTCTTGAGATATTTAAGAATAAAGGACCAAACACCAGCTGTAATCTATAACTTCTTTACTAGTTTCTGAAAAATATAGGCTCAAATTTGTAAACTCTAGCTACCTTATAATAATGCACTTATCTCTTTTTAAACATGAGTGTGTGAGGCAGTAAGAATATCAGCAATTCTGGAATAAATGACTCACATTTTTTAGTGCTTCGATTACAGACAAATGGCCGCCATCAATCTATCAAAAATAATTTTTTTAATCGTCGAAACCTGGTTAAAGTTTGTAGTTTCTACAGGTGTTCCCATCAGCTTATTTTATGTCCCTTCTCAAACACACAAAGAAGAATTTCGAAAATGCAGTAAAAAACAGACTTAGGTTAATTATTTGCTTTTCTCTTTTCCAGGGGATCTTTATAAATTCATTTAAAAAGAATCAGTTTCACCTGAATAATTACTAAAGTTTTATATTAATTTTGGTAAAACCTCAACTATTCATGTGAAACTGAGCGTGCGGCCTGAAGCATCCAGTTAAGAATGAAGTGACCGCACACAATTTTGTTTTTTAGCTTGCCAAATTTGGGTGCTTTTGGAATCTTTATCCCAAACGGGTGACCCCAAATGAAATACTCGCTAATTTTATATGAAACTTTCCGACTATATAAATCTGTAATAATGTCTTGTTTTGAGCTTCAGGGCAAAATCTAAAAACAAACAAAAATAAAAAAAGCTTAAGTGAGGACCGTTTTTAAAGGTCCTCTTTTTAAAGGTCCTCGACCGTGCCGTTGCATGCGGCCTGCCAGCTTTTGACCTTCTTTACACTGATTTTTATTGTTTTTGCAAGTTCTACAGGGTCTGCTTCGGCCAGGGCTTTCACACTTGTAATCCCGGCTTCTTCCAGTTTTCCTGCGGTGGCTTTTCCCACGCCTTCAAGGTCTTTAATGGATTTTGGCCTTTCTTTTTTAGGCCGTTGTGCCTGCTCTTCCTGCTGGGTTTTTTGCCATTCTATGAAATTGCACTGTGGGCAGCCAAGGTCCCAGGCCCGTTTCCCCTGGTTAATTATTCGGATGTGGTGCAGGCCGTGAGTCTCGCAGGATTTATCAGTAACTATAATATGGCCGCTCCTTGGAAGAGGCAGGGAGAAAGTGCAGTTGGGGTAATTGCTGCAGCCTATGAAGCGGCTTCCTCTTTTCGAACGGCGGATCATCAGTTCGTTTCCGCATAATGAGCAGTTACCTATGATTTTATCTTCCCTGAGGCCTGCCTGCAGAGACTCTATGATATTATCCCTGTTTTTGTCAAGTTCCGAAAAGACCTGCTTGAGCATTTCCCTGGATTCTTCAAGGACAGCATCCTCTTTGATTTTGCCCTCTGCAATTTTGTCCATGTTTTCTTCCAGCAGCTTTGTCATATCCGGCTTCGTAATTGTAGGCGAGTATTTCTCGAGTGTGTCCACTACGGCAAAAGACGTGTTTGTGGGCTGAACCGGGTTTCCGTGGATATAAGCCCTGGAATAGAGCTTGCTTATAATCTCGTGCCTGGTGGCTTTTGTGCCGAGCCCGAGCTCTTCCATTATATTGATAAGCCTGCCCTGTCCGTAACGGCCTGGAGGCTGGGTTTCTTTATCCAGCATCTCTTTCTTTATCACTTTTAAGGAATCTCCTTCCCCGAGTTCGGGAAGCAGCCTGTCTTCAGGGGCATTATAGGGATAATACCAGCGCCATCCGGGTTCCAGAAGCCTTGCTCCGTTTGATCTGAATTCTTCCTCGTTGATATCAAGTTTAAGGCGCATAGTTTCCCATGTGCTTGGCCCTGCAAAGGTTGCAAAAAAGCGCCTGACTACAAGCTCGTAGACCTTCCATTCATCTTCTTTTAAGTCGGCTTCCTTTGCAAGGGAAGCAGGGAAGATAGGTGGGTGGTCTGTAGTTTCTTTTTTCCCGCGCGTGGGGACAAGTTCGGGTTTCTCAAGCAGGGCATTTGCATATTCCTTAAAAGGACCTTCTTTGAAAATCTCAATTTGAGCCCTCAGGTCCAGAGTATCGGGATAAACCGTATTGTCCGTCCTCGGGTATGAAATGTACCCATTGGTGTAAAGGGATTCGGCTATACGCATGGCATTTGAAGGGCTGAGCCCTATTGAGTTTGCCGCGCTGATAAAACCTGTAGTGTTAAATGGAGTAGGGGGCTGGTCGGTCTTAGTTCCTTTTTCTATCTCTTTCAGTTCCGCTTTTTTCCCCAGTTTCTTGAATATATTTGAAGCTTCCTCTTTGTCAAGGAAACGGCGGGTCGAGTGCTGGGCTGAAAAAATGTCTCCTGCTGCATCTTCAAGTTCAACGTGGATTTCCCAGTAAGGGGTCGGGACAAAGATGTTCCTTTCTTTTTCCCTGTCAACTATAAGAGATAAAGTTGGAGACTGCACCCTTCCCACGGAAAGGAACATTTTCCCGAGTCTGCCTGCGGCAAGAGAGATATATCTTGTAAGGGCAGCTCCCCAGACCAGGTCAATTACCTGCCTGGAGTGACCTGCATCTGCGAGGTTAAAATCTACATTTGTAGAATTTAAGAATGCGTTTTCAATTGCTTTTGGAGTTATTGCGCTGTAACGGACCCTGTCGAAAGGAACTTTCGGGTTAACCTGTTTTATGATGTTCAGAGCTTCGACTCCGATCAATTCCCCTTCCCGGTCATAGTCAGTTGCAATAGTGACTCTTTCTGCTCCTTTTCCAAGGCTCTTTAAAGCAGTAACTATTTTCCGGTTGATCGGGGTTGTTGTAATCTCGGCGTCTATCAGGGATCTGGCATCAACTTTCTGCCAGTTGTTGTACTCATTTGGAAAATCTATCCCGACAATATGGCCGGAAAGCCCTACTACTACAGTTTCCTTTCTGCTTTCGCCGGACCCGATCTCGTACCGGTATACGTCTACTCCGCTGACTCTTTCCTTCTTGGGACTTTTTGGAGCCAGAATCGCAGCTATCCTCCTTGCTGCTATATTTTTTTCCGTTACAATGAGGTGCATTTAAAACTCCGGTTTAACTTTTTTTACATTTTATGGAGAAATACTGGCGTACCCCAAATCTTCTGCCAGTCTGAGTCAAAGCCTGCCTCCTAATTCATGAAGTTTCCTTTTGCAATATAAATTTTTGGATCAAATATAGAAATTTCTGCCATCCGTGACAAGAATTAGGGCCATATACTCCTGATTTATCCTGTTTTTAACCTTTATAAGGGTTTTTTCCAGGTCTACTACTCCCAGGTCTCAGAATTTTTAACTTATGATTTTTCTCTAATTCGCGGTTCTTATCGGTCACCAATAAGCACCAGGACACATTCTACGGCTTCCTGCGGACTTTTTACCCTTTGTATGCCTTCTATTTCCCATTTACAGTCAAGAACAAACACAGGCTTTCCCATTTTTAACCCGAGAGCTATTTCCGAAAGGGTTCCATACTCCCCGGAAACAGCAATCAGAGCATCCGAAGACTGGGCTATAAGAGCATTCCTGGCATGCCCCATTCCGCTGAGAATGGCCATATCTATCCAGGGATTTGCATCTTCTCTGCAGGTCCCGGGCAGGATTCCTATAGTCGTACCCCCTTCCAGTTTTGCTCCACAGGCTGCTGCTTCCATTACTCCTCCCAGGCCTCCGCAGAGAAGGACAGCTCCCTTTTTTGCAATCTCCCTTCCCACGGCTTCAGCAAGGGCTCTGGTCTCACTGCTGCAGTTTCCGGCTCCTATGACGCCTATCTGTTTTCTTACTGATGGTTTCACCGCACGTAACTCCTTTCAGCCATGTTACTTGAGGCTTTTTTATTCGAGACCCGGTAAGGTTGCGCGCCCATTCTTAGACGGATAACTTACCCTTCTCCAATTTACTTCAATTCTCTTTCTAAATGCAGCCGTTTTCAGATGTAATGACTCTGAATTTCCACAATTTCTAAACTGTTTTTTGCTGTTGCGTATTCATCAAGCGGCTCCTTATTAAGCTCAAGAAAACTGTGCCCCCAGTTAAACTTGGACATGACTTTTTCGGCCTGCTCTTTATACCCTAAAATGTACAGGGCTGCTGCAAAAGCTTCTGCAGAATTTAGTTTGAAGGGCCTTCCGAAGTTCACAGGATTGCCTGCAAGCATGTAAGGAAGGGCCCTGTGTTCCAGGTTCAGCTTTTCCAGTTCAGGAAAAACCCTTTCCACCTCTTCCCAGGAGCAGTCAAGCACAATAATTCCTTTCTTTGGGTCATCAGCCGGTGAAAGTGCCTTTTCTGCCATAGGGTCAAGCAAAATCGCTGATCTGGGCAGCCTTGAGACCCTGTCATAAAGGCGGGCAAGCTCAAAGCGTGCCATTTTTCTTCCTGTGCACTTTTTGGGGTCGCACTGCCCAGCATGATAAATATAAAGGGGAACTTCACGGCTCTTTGTTGGATTCATTATTGATCCTCTGGAATGTGGGACTTATATGTCTTACGTCTTTCTGCGTATTTTTGCCGCAACTCCACAGTACCTGTTCTTTGGAATTTATTTATATACCTCATTATTTACTTTCCTAAAATAGTACATATTTTGGGCTGTGCTATGCAATTTTTAAGTTCACTTCGGTTTATGACATGGAGGCTATGGAAAAAATAATTCATATACAAAATTCGAGAGGAGAGGGTTAAATTTAAGAAATCTTAAACCTCAAATTCTTTCCCTGTTCACCTGTTTTTGAAAATTAATATAAGTTTGTTTATATCTTATATACAATATATAATAACATATCACTGGTTCGTATTCAGCTGAATGTGGATGAAGGAGATTAAGGTTGTATTGAAATTGATGATGCCTTAAAATTCTGTCTTCATAACGCTGCAGTGATGAAATCGATAATTTATCTCAGCCTGCGTCGTGCCGGTGATTGATAGTAAGAATGATGTCCCTTAAGATATGCTTACACATGTATTCCCGTAGTCGGTACTGAGCACTAAACAAATTGGGGTGATGGGATAAATGGAACAACCAGTTGATGTTGTGGAACAACCAGTTGATACTGAAGAAGAATTGGGGTATGGAACACTGGAGGCACCTTGGTGGGTGGTTCTTCTGGAAGGGATTATTGCCATTATCGTAGGCTTATTCCTGCTATACAGCCCTGCGTCAACAACTTTCTTTCTCATACAGGTCCTGGGCATTTTCTGGCTGGCTGGAGGAATTATTTCCTTATTAGGGGCTTTCATGTTTCCAGAAAACCGGGCATTTAAACTTATTTCGGGTATTCTGGGCATTATTGCAGGAATCGTTATACTGATGTATCCTGTTATCAGCCCTTTCGTAGTTCTTACGCTCTTTATAATTTTCATAGGGGTATGGGCTGTTGTCAACGGTGCTATGAAACTTTTCTGGGGATTTAAAGGAGGGGGCTGGGGGATGGGAATCCTTGGTGTCCTTTCCATAATCCTCGGTCTGCTCCTGCTAACCAACATTCTGGTGGGAACACTATTTCTCCCGTGGATATTCGGATTTTTCCTTATTATCGGGGGAATCGGGGCAGTTATCGGAGGACTGAAAATGAGAACCTGAAGAAGGAGCTTTTTTGAGACTAAAGTAAGGAGATAAAGACAAATAAGGAGACAAGAGTATGGATAGACCCATTGGTGTTACTATTCTGGCCTTTCTGGCTGCATTGCTGGCAGTTTTAAACGGTATTGCGACGCTTCGGTTTCTTGGATTTTTTCCCTTTTTAGGGCCTCTGGACATCCGTATTTTCAACCTCTGGTATGCCCTATTATACGGCCTGATCACCTATATATGGGCGTGGGTGGCTCGTATGCTCTGGCAGGTAGACCGGCAGGCCTGGATGTTTCTGGCTGTTATTACAGTCTTTAACCTGTGTCTGGATTTTGTGATTCTGATTACCGGGGGTTCATGGTTTGACGTAAATCTCTCAGTAATTATTAACGCCCTTATCCTTGTATATGTCATGCTTCCGGGGGTGAGAGAGGCATTCGGGACTGATTAAGGAGTAAAAGCACGGTTATTCATTTTTCGCGGCAATTCTGCTGAAAAAGCCCTTTTTACCAGGTAAAGCTATTGAACCCACTTATTTCCAAACCTATTATTTTGCGGATGAAAAAATATATATTTATAGTTTTTACAGTAGAGTTGATGAAATCTTCCCTGATCACAGTTCTCCTATCATCTGAGAAGAGGACAGACTTACTTCTATTTTTAAAAGAGAAGCCCAGGACAATCGAAGAAATCAACTCCGAACTTGATACTAACTCAGTTGCAATCCTGCCCCAGCTCAAAAGGCTGAAAGAAAACGGGCTTGTAGTTCAGGAAGATAGGGTATACAGCCTCTCACTTCTGGGCAAAATCCTTGTACGAAGAATGGAATCTCTTGTGAAAGCTTTCAGGCTACTTGAAGATAATTATGATTACTGGTCAGGTGTCAAGCCAGGGGGAGCTCCACTCGTTTTTTTTAAGCTAATGGAAGAAGTTATGGAACTGATACCTGACAGCTGTCAGGGTGAAGATAATTCTTCAGCGTACCAGGAAATGACTGAGGCTTTTTGCAACTCGAAACAGATTCTCCTGATCATTTCACACTGCGATCTGCGCTATCCGGGCATCTGTGCAGAAAACGCAAAAAAAGGGATGAAAGTATCTATAATATTTACTCAACCTATATTTGAAAAGTTTACAGAAGAATTTAAAGAAGAACTTGATACCCTGCTTCCTCTTGAAAACTTTAAAATATACGTATTGAATGAGGATATTACTCCCCCCACACTTGCTGTAACTGATACTATGGTTTTGACCTGCATTTCTTCTGGCAAAAGCAATGAAAACGAGAATAATACTATGGTAAGTTTCGGAGTAAAAGCTGTGCACTGGGGCCAGGAAACTTTTGAGCACTTCAGAGTGCTGGCTAAACCTCTGGCTCCAATGCCCTCAAATCAGATTCTTCCGGACCACATGAGCAATTTTGAATAAGAAAGGTAAAGGGAAGCATTCTCAGACCGGTGGGAATTTTCCAGATCTGATCCGGTCACAGGCTTCACCAGATTTTCAGCCTTCAATTTTCTTTTTAACCGCTGCAGCAGCATCTTCCGGGGAAGCGGTTTCCCAGAGCTTCCTGACCTTTGCACTCTTGAGGGCAGGCATGAGAGAATCTATTTTTGCCTGCACGGCTGCAAGTGCCTCTTCATCAGTACATGGAGGTTCTATGCCCATAAACTTCTGGGCTTTGAGAGTTTCCGTTTCTCTGAAGACTGCACGGTCAACTCCGTTTCTGACACCGGTTTTCAGGGACTCGATTGCATCTTTCCACTGGGTTGCCCAGGGAGTATCAGGAATATCGGTGTGGTGGACATCTGTTCTCTCCACTTTTATGGCTGCAAGGTGGCAGGCTTTCACGCAGGCCCCGCAGTACATGCAGAAATCTTCGGCAAAAGCTATCTTTCGCGGGTCTTCAGGGTCTGTCGGCACATACCAGAGTTCCGATGGGCAGACATTAAAGCAGCCGCGGCATCCCTGAGGGTCGCATTCTTTCAAATTTACTTCAATAAGGCTCAGTTTTCCTTCCATGGGCTTTTGCAGGTCAACAGCTTCGTAAGGGCAGACAGACTTGCAGCGGGCACACTGCGTACATTTGAGCTCGTCCACCTTTACTTTCCCTTCAACCTTCGGAGCTTCGCAGGGACGTTCCCCTTTAACCTTTATTGCTTCTTCAGGGCAGATGTCCTGGCAGAGTACGCAGTAATCGCACCTGTCCGTATCAACAAGGATCTGCTCAAAAGGCACCGGGTTCTCAGGGGTGGGTTCGCGCTCAAGCAGAATGACCGCATCACAGAACTTGGCACATATCCCGCAGAAATTACATTTCTCGGTATCGATTTCGATTTCACCTTCAACGCCTTCCTTAAAGGGAGCTATCTCTTCTTTTTTAGGGAATGTGAAATCGACTTCTATTGCGTCCTGAGGGCAGGCCCCTTCACAGAGGGCGCAGGGCAGGCATTTTTCATTGATATTTACATAAGTATCGTACTTTGGATACTGTTTTTCGTCAGGGACTTCTCCAACGGCTTCAAAGGAAATAGCATGCACCGGGCAGAGGTTTGAACACATCCTGCAAAATGTACATTTCTCAAGGTCCATCATTACAGCAGGGGCGTCAAGCCCGGTTGCAATTTCATGCAGAGGGCCCATTTCAAGGGCTTTTGTAGGACAGATTTCCGCACAGATCCCACAGCCGTTGCAGCGCTTGTAATCATAATCAAGAGTCTTGATAGATTTCTCGGTTGCCTGCGTATAAAGGAAATGAGTCCCCTGCAGGTCCATGCTGGTTGTAACCGTGATTTTTTCCTGGTTCTCAGCCTCGCTGCCTTCAGGAACTGTGTTTTCCGGTTCTTCCAATCCGAAGTCTTCAGGTTCAGGCATACAGACTTTGTTCTGGAGTTCTTCGCTTTCTCCGGCTCCGCAGCACCCGTTGCATACGTGAGCCTCCTTATCAGGGCATTTTTCTGAATATTCGCGGGGGTTTTCAGGATTATTCTCGCTCACTGTGCCACCTCCTTAACTCCGGCTCCGGTGCATTCCTGCTTAAATTCGCTGCCAATTGGCCCTATTTCTTCAAGTTCCTTTACGAACTCGGTAATCGTGTTAGAGAAGCGTTCTCCTTCAGCAGCCGAGATCCAGAGGGTCCTGAGCCTTTTCGGGTCAAGCCCTATTTCCTTTATTATTTCTTTTAAGACATCCATACGCTTTTTCGCATCAAAGTTTCCGTGGATATAATGGCATTCGTCCATCCTGCAGCCCGCAACAAGCACGCCGTCAGCTCCGCCTTTTAAGGCTTCAAGCACGAATTCCGGGTTTACCCTTGCAGAACACATGGTACGGATGACCCTGATGTTTGTCGGGTAATGTATCCTTGACATCCCTGTCAGGTCTGCACAGGCATAACTGCACCAGTTGCAGAGGAAAGCCACAACAAAGGGGCTCTGGGACTTATGGGCGGTTGCGGCTCTGACCTGCGCAAGGATCTGCTCGTTTTCAAAGTTCCGCATCTGGATTGCACCGACAGGGCATGCGGCACTGCAGTCCCCGCAGCCGTAACATGAGACCTCGTCAACAACAGCCTTTTTGTCAACAATGCTTATCTTTCCGAACTTGCAGACTTCCACACATGTCCTGCAGCCTATACACTTTTCCGTGTCAACATGGCCTCCCATAGGGTCAGCTTCAAGTTCCCCGGTCCCAAGTAGCTGCATAACTTTGGAAGCACAGGCGCTGCCCTGGGCTATGGATACCTGGATTTCTTTGGGTCCGGAAGCGCAGCCTGCAAGGAAAACACCGCTTACCGGCGCATCGACAGGGCGCATTTTCGGGTGTGCACTTGCAAAGAAGCGGTCAGGGCGCCGGGCAAGGTTAAGCATCCTGCCAACTCCCTCAGCGGCTTTGCTCGGCTCGTATCCTGTGGAAAGCACGACAAGGTCGTGGGCTTCTTCTTCAACTCTGGACTCAAGGGTATTTTCGTAACGGACAACAGGTCTTCCATCATCACCGGCATAGACCTCGGCAACCTTTCCGCGGATGAAGTCAACGCCCATCCCCTGCGTCCTTGCGTAATATTCTTCGTACATCTCCCCTGCAGCCCGGATGTCTATGTAGTGGATCGTAATATCGGTATCAGGGTAACGTTCCTTGATCATCTGGGAGTTTTTAAGGGCTGCCATACAGCAGACCCTTGAACAGTGCTCGTTCCCAACAGTTTTGTCCCTTGAACCTACACACTGGATAAATGCAACACTTTCTGGCGGCTTGCCTGTTGAAGGCACAAGGACTCTTCCACCAGTGGGGCCTGCGGAGTTAAGCATCCTTTCAAGCTGCATATTGGTTATGACATCAGGATACTTTCCAAACCCGTATTCCTTTTTTCTGGAGGCATCAAAGAGCTGGTAGCCTGTTGAAACGATTACGGCTCCTGCTTCGAATTCTATTTCTTCAGGTTTTTGTTCGTAGTCCACAGCCTCTGCTGGACACGCCTGCTGGCAGAGCCCGCAGCCCACACAGTGGCCAGGGTCTATAAGCACGACCTGTGGGACTGACTGTGGGATTGGCATATAGATAGCCTTAGTTTTTCCAATCCCATAGTTCATGGGGTTTTCGATTTCAACGGGACAGACCCCGGAGCAGAGGTCAACGCAGCCTTTACATTTGTCTTCAAGCACGAACCTGGGCTTGCGTTTGACTTTTATATGGAATTTCCCGACAGATCCGGAAATATCTGTGACCTCGGAATATGTATAAAGAGTAATGTTCGGGTGGTTCTGGACTTCCGTCATTTTGGGGGCAAGCACACAGATAGAGCAGTCATTGGTGGGAAACACCTCATTCATAAGGGCCATTTTGCCCCCGATTGTAGATTCCCTTTCTACCATGGTTACGGGAAAACCGGCTTCTGCAAGGTTTAAGGCGGCTTCGATTCCTGCAACTCCTCCGCCTATGATAAGGACATTTCTGCTGGCTTTTGAGCTTGTTGCACTTAATTCTCTGAGGAAACGGGCTTTTGCAACTCCCATCCTTATCAGGTCAAAAGCCTTCTGGGTCGCCATCTGGGGGTCATCCGCATGCACCCAGGAACACTGCTCCCTTATGTTTACCATTTCCATAAGGTAAGGGTTGAGATCGGCTTTTTCCATGACATGCCTGAAGGTCTTTTCGTGCAGCCTTGGGGAACAGGCAGCTACCACGACCCTGTCGATTTTATAATCCTTTATGTCCTTAATGATGCCTTCCTGTCCGGAATCGGAACATAGAAACTGTACTTCCCGGGCAAGCACCACATCTTCCAGTTCACTTGCCATTTTTTCGAGGGCTGAAACATCAATTACTCCCGCAATATTCAATCCGCAATGGCAAATGTAGACTCCGATTCGCATGCTTGTTTACTCCTTATTTGTAAGTTAAACTTCCAAAATTATGACATGAATGATTTTCTGCATTTATTACACCCGTGCAGAAAAGATAGCATACTGCATAGCTCTAAATTGTTTACACGACCTGGAAAGGCTTTCCTTCTGTCTTTCCATAAACTGTGGATTTTGTGTTTATAAATCTCAATATAAATTTTCTCTCGAACAGGATAAATACGTAGCCGTTTTGTGCAAAACCAAAACCTTTATTTGTGAATGTTTTCGAAACCCCTATCCTGCACCTTGTAACAGAGAACTTATAACAGAGAATTAAGAAGCAGCAGGTTTTTTAGAAATTTTTCCCGGAGGTTTTCCGGATAATTTCCAGGTATATTTAACACATAATTTATATATAATATATAAGATATATATTAGCTATTATAATTATAGCTATATTAACTTTCTGATTCCTGTTAAAAGTTCTGATAAAACTGACAGAGGGCATGAGGTCTCATTGCCTGAGATTCATGTTTTCAGCGCACAATAATTAAAGCTTCTGATCTGATGTTCTTCTCAGTGCTCTGTGGCTAAAACCTATTATTATGCTCACCAATTAATTTATAGTTTGAGAACTTAATTCGTAATCGATCAATAAGTGCAGAATTACGGTTAAATAATTTGTTGTTATACATGCGGGAATTTCCTGTGAGCAGGAGTTTGAAATGATCCTTAAGAAACCTTAAAGGACTTTATCCGGACTTAAAGGATTTTATTCAGAGCAATCGTGGAAAAACAAGAATTTTCTGATTCTCTAATAAAATTTCCGCGTACAAAATCTCATAAATTACCAGTATCACTCTAACAAAAACAGGAGGGAATTCTACATGAGTGGACATGATGAATTAAAAGATAAGATGTATGAATGGACAGAAAAATACGCAAATAAAGCAGGCTACAGGCTTAATCCGGACAAAGAAGCCCTTGACTATGTCCTTGATGGTCTTGCTTTAAGGGTAGAAAAGTTCGGGAGGCGTTATTGCCCCTGCAGGATAGTAACCGGGGATGAGAAAGAGGATAAAAAGATAGTTTGCCCCTGTATCTATCACAAAGATGAAATTGAAAAAGACGGAAACTGCCACTGTGAACTTTTCTTTAAGCCTTCCTGATCCAACCTGTTCTGCAATGCCTGCTCAGTAAGCAGGTTTCAAATATAATTGGTGAAGGCAGGAGAGGACAATATTTTAATATTTTTGCCCTCTTCCAACCACTCTAGTCTTTTCGTCCACGTCAAGGTATCGTCTTTCAGCCTGTAGAAGGCCAGGACCTTATTATGAGAAAACGGTTTTCTGGAGACTGTTAACACCATAAATTGAAATTAACATTGAGAATTAAAAAGCAATAGTTTAAGTGGATTACATTCATTTCTTTAAATGAATCTATTTATATCATATTTCAAATATTGTATTTCAGTGCTCTTAAGCACTTAATATTCTTAACTTAAGCACTTAATATTCTTAAACAGTGATTTCTTCAAACCGGACATTCTCCAGCAGGAAATTTTCGGTCAATACTACCTGGCCTGTATGAACATTACCTGGCCTGTATAAATTACCTGACCTTTATGAACATTACATGATCTGTAAAGATAATACTTACCTGATAGGCATTAACCTGCCCTCTCTTTAATTAACCTTATTATATTAATTAACTTTATTACATATTTGACTAAAGGGTGACCTGGAATGACAAATGCAATGGAACTTTATCAGATGCTCCCAAAGACGAACTGCAAAAAATGTGGGAAAGCCTCCTGTATGGCGTTTGCAGTTGCCCTTATGGCTCGTGAGCTGACACCTGAGGACTGTCCCCCTCTCAAAGAGGAGCCCAAATATAAAGAAAACTACGAAAAAATTAGTGATCTCTTCAAGCCGGCTGAAGGAGCAACCGAAACAGGACTCATAGTACACGAGGATCTCTGTTTTGGCTGCGGAAACTGTGTCGTTGCCTGCCCTCCTAATGTAGCAAATGATCCTTACGGAGTAGGCTCGGGAAATGCCCCCAGAAATGTTGGTAAGCTGGTCCTGACCGTCGAAGACGGAATTGTCAGAGCCCAGAACCTGGTGGAGTGCCGCAGATTCGGGAAAAATAAGATCCTCTGTAACGGCTGTATAGTGACCTGCCCTGTAGAGGCAATCGAGTTTGTGTGAGGCGAGAGGATGGAGAAAAACTATTACGTATGCACTGGCTGCGGAATGCTCTGCGATGATATAGAAGTCGAGTCTGAAAAAAACATAGTAAATAAAGTCTACACCGCCTGCAGGATAGGCGTAGCCCATATGAAAGACGGAAAGGAAAGTGCAGTATTTCGTGTTGACAACAAGCCGGTAGACGAAGCAACTGCAATAAAAGAGGCTGCAGCTATCCTGAAGAATGCAAAAAACCCTCTGATCTTCGGACTTGGGACTTGCAGCGATGAAACCCAGAAACTTGCAATCGAGCTTGCAAGGAAAACCAGTGCAACTCTTGATGATACTTCTTCATATTGTCTGGGAAAGGTGATTGAAGCTCTCCTTAACAATAAATTTAAAGCCTGTACCCTTGATGATGTAAGGAACAAAGCCGATGTTTCTATTTTCTGGGGGGCAGACCCTTCGGACTCTCACCCGCGCCACCTTTCGAAACACTCATATTTCCCCAGAGGGACTGAAAAGCAGAGGGGCTGGGAAGAAGAGAGGACTGCAATCGCAATAGATGTCCGGAAGTCTCATACCGCAAAGATCTGCGGGAACTATTTCTTCCAGATCCCTCCAGGAGGGGATAAAGAGTTCATTGATGCTTTAATTGCAGCTCTTGCCGGAAAACTCCCGAAGACCTCTTACAACTTCCCTCCTAAAAGAATTCTTGAACTGGCAAATATCCTGAAAGGGGCAAAGTTCGGCGTAATCTTTGTGGGTCTCGGCCTTATTTATTCCCTGGAAGACCTCGAACCCCTTATCCGGCTCATGAATGCCCTGAACGAAAAATCAAATTTCCACCTGATACCCATGGTAGGAAACTACAACATGCGGGGCTTTAATGAAAAACTCTTTGAGGAAACAGGGTATGTAAACAGCGTAAAGTTTGAAAACGGAACTGTAAAGCACGGGCCCGAATATTCAATAGTTGAATCCCTTAAAGCAAAAACTGTCGATGCAGCCCTTATCATCGGTTCAGACCCTCTTTCAAGCCTTCCCAGGTCCATATCAAAGAACCTGCTTGAAATTCCAACGGTCGTAATCGACCCGTGTGAAACCCTGATTTCTAAAAAAGCAAAAGTCTATATTAACACTGCAATCAGCGGAGTGGAGTCAGGAGGAAGTGCCACGCGTATGGACGGGGTGAAGGTGGAATTTAAGCCAGCTGTTGAGACAAAACGCCCTTCGGACGAAGCAGTTCTTAAAAAGCTAATGGAGGCTCTCTGATGGATTTCACATCGTTTCTAAAAGCCCCTGAAATAAATGTCAAGATTGTAACATACAGGGATATCTTCCAGGACAAAGCCATGATTGAAAACCGTTTCGGGGAAGAGTACAGGGATCGATCTGCCATAATAAAAATGGACCCTGCCGACATCAAGCAGTTAAGCGTGAAAAAAGGCGATACCGTCATTTTGAAAAATTCTTTCGGAACAATTGTGGTTAAAGCTGAAGAATCAGGATACGAGACCCCACACAAAGGCATTGCATACATGCCTAACAGTCCGTGGTCCAATATGCTGGTCTCGGATGAAACAGGCGGTACAGGAGTCCCTAAATTTAAAGATATCTCCGTGACAGTTACCAGCGCAAAAGGACAAAAAGTAACTGAGCTCGGGTTTTGACTTCTGAGTTATAAGTGTTCTTTGACAGGCTCAAAGGAATCAAAGAAACATGAAAAAGAAACATAAAAAAGAACATTTAAAAAGAATATTTAAAAAGAATATTTAAAAAGAATATTTAAAAAGAACATTTAAAAAGAACATTTAAAAAGAACATTTAAAAAGAAATATTAAAAACGGGAAATTTTATTTTTTCTTTTTATCTTTTTCCCTTTTCAGTTTTTTCTTTAACACAAACCGGATGAGAGTATGGTTGATGTTTTCCTGAAATTTACCAGGGTCCTGAAAAACGGAACTGTTTTTTACCTTTTTGAAGGTTTTGAAAACGTAAAATCCAGATGGAAACTGCCCTGCGAATACCTGTCAGGTTCTCATTTCGCAGCCTGGAACGGAATTTTGCTTTACTCTGAGGGAAGTGGTGTGAAAACTTTACCTCCAGGCAGTACAATCTCAGAAAATGAGTACGTGGAACTGATGAAACTCATTGACCTCGGGAAAAAAAGATTAAGAGAAATACAGAGCAAAATGGAGATTTGACAGTATTTAGCTAAAATTCAACCCCGTACAACCTTATTCACTATACCAAAACCGTTCTTGTCCCACCCGAGTTGCGCCACCCGAATTGCGATTCGGGAGGACGGTGTCCTTTTCGCCCCGAATTGCGATTCGGGAGCCCGCGGTCCTTTTCGCTGCGCTCAAGAGGACTAATTTATGATAAAACAGTAAGCGGAGCTCAAGAGCACTAATTGATGGATGAATTATGAATCTTCCAACCATACAACCTTATTCACCATACCGAACCATTCTTGTCACGCTCGACGAAGGAGAGCGGCCTTTCCCAAAAAGAAGCAAAAAGAAGTGAAAAGGCAAAAAAAGAAGTGAAAAGGTAAAAAGAAGTGAAAAGGCAAATAGTGACCTACGCCTGCTTTGGTAGCATTTTATGGCTTTCCAGATTTTTCTATCCACTTATTCCTTTAACTTCATTCTTCCTTCAACTTCATTCTTGTTTTGGGTAGGGCCGCCAGGCAAGCTGGCGGAGTTTCAGAGAACTTGTGAAATTTAAAGTCCTATTTAGGGATAAGAGATATTCTAACCTGTAAAGCCTTATGTCATGATGAGTCGTTCCTGTTACACTCGACGAAGGAGACCGGTCTGTTCTGCAATAAAAAAGGTAGAAGAAGATAGACAATAAAAATTTACTTTTTCATTTGTTTCCTGGCTGAGATCACAGCAAAACTTCCTATCCCGGACCCTTTTTGTGGAAGCTCTATGCGTTCTATTTTTTCAGGCTGCATATAAAGTGTCTGGCAGACTTTAATTTCTTCGAATCCGATATTTGTAAGCCAGCATGACACTTCTGCAGTTGAGAGGAATTTAGCCCCGGAAGAAAACCTGCCTTCTTTTTTCCTTGACTCATAAAAATCTCCATGCAGGCTGTCTCTATCAAGTATTCCTATAACGATTTTCCCACCCGGCTTAAGGACACATGCAGCCTCAAAGAGTGCCTGAACCGGATTTTTAAAAAGGGATAATGCAGCTACGATCAAAACAAGATCAAAACTCTGTCTTTTGAAAGGAAGGGACTCGGCAACCCCGAGTACCATTTGAATGCCCCTTTTTTCTGCAATATCTGCCATTGCCTTTGCAGGTTCAAGTCCATACCCGAGCCCGAGAGAAGCCGCAAACCTGCCTGTTCCAGCCCCGATCTCAAGGGCTTTAAGCTTTTCCTGATCTTCCGGGATGAATGTTTTCAGGGCAAGAAGCTCGGATTCATATGCAGGTTTGTATTTCTCATACCAGGCATCGTATTCTTCCGCATATCTTTCAAAGGCTTCCCAGGGCTTTATTAAGGTCCCTCCATATGGAAGATTGTACTTGATGATGATTACTTATTTTCTAGAATAAGATTTTCTCCTTATTGATCAATGACTCACCCCACTACCAAAAATAAAAATCAAAATAAAATAAGGTGAAGGTTCATTTCCTTCACCCTTTATAACCAGCTGAGTTTTTAACTTTACTTATGTGCTCTCATTTAGCTGTTTATTTTTTCCTTATGTACAGGAATACTGCAAGCAGGCAGGCTACTCCAAAAGCGATTCCAGGCCCTGGAGCTTTCACATTTTCTGCATGTTCGGGTTCTTTTTTAACCTCAGATCCTGTTTTTTCAATGCCATTCTCCTCAACTGAACCAGTTTCATTTTTGGCTTTTACTTCAGTTACATTTTCCCCAGAGAGTTCATTTGTCTTTCCTGTTATTGCAAAGAAAGAAAATCCCTGAACTCTGGATGTCAAATACAGGTACTTGCTATCTTCACCTGACATATTGACCGGAAGCTGTTCCCATGTTTTGTTGCTGTACCTGTTCAGAGTTATTGAATTCGTGTCTATCTTTTCATCCTGAACCCAGGACTTTTCAACCTTGAAGCAGATAGTAGGATTTTCTATATTCTCTGAACTTGCAAACCCGCTGTTTCCTACCCATATGTTAAATGATTTGTAGACCTCTCCTTCAGGCAATGAAGAAACAAGAGCAGACTTATTTTTTAACTGCTCAACAATGGTTGTGGTCTTACCAGCAGTCTTCTTTGAATCGAAACTCACATCTACAACGCATGTTGCGTTCCTCTTCAAATCAAATTTGACAGCATTTCCATTTGTAATGAAGACCTGTGAGATTTCCTTTACTTCAACATTCCTTGAAGGTTCAGGAGATCCGCCACTGCTTCCTCCACTGCCTCCGCTGCTACTACCTCTACTGCTTCCTTTGCTTCCTCCACTGCTGCCGTCTCCAGAGTTGTTTTCTTTCAGCACATTTACTGTAGCGGTTTTTGACGTTGTGCCGTTTTCATTAGTCGCAATAAGGTTTACAGTATAAGTTCCTGGATATGGATATACATAAACTATGGTAGGGGAGCTTACTTCAGCCACACCATCGTTATCAAAGTCCCAGCCTGTTGCGGTCGCATTTTGAGAAAGGTCAGTATACAGGACGTACAGAGGAGCATAGCCTTCAGAGACATTCATGCTGAAGTCTGCAACAGGAAGACCGTTGTTTATGTTTTCTGCTTCCAGTACGGTTATTGTAGCAGTTTTTGAAGTTGTTCCATTCTGATTACCTGCAATGAGATTAACTGTATAGATTCCGGGAATTTCGTATACGTGAGCAGGGTTTTGAAGATCTGAGTCAGAGATTCCGTCATTGTCAAAGTCCCAGTTCCATGAAACTGCGTTTTGTGAATTATCCGTAAACTGGACGGCAAGAGGTGCATAGCCGCTCGTAATGTTAGCGGTGAAATCTGCAATCGGGGTCACTGGCGCTGAGGGAGCATTAACGGTTATTGTCATAAACTTAGAATTCATGCCGTTTGCATTGCTTGCAGTCAGGCTGACTGTATAGGTTCCCGCAACTGCATACACATGGACCGGGTTCTGAACGTTAGAATCTACTGTTCCGTCATTTTCAAAATCCCACTTCCAGCCGGTTGCATACTGAGAGGTGTCTGTAAACTGGACGGCAAGAGGCGCGTTCCCGCTGGTAACATTAGTTGTGAAACTTGCAACAGGAAGAATTGGCTGCTGCGGTGTGGATGCTGATACAAGGGGCAGATAGTCGACAAAGTTCTTTCCGGCATATTCGTTGTCTGCAATGCCGTCTCCATTAGCGTCCTGTGCTGTCTGTGAAAAACCCGTTCCTGCTGGAGCTGCCCAGAAATTACCTCCTATATAGGACCCCCCTATAATATTCGTCCCAGCAGTTCTTGTTATGTTCCAGGTATTTTTTGTATTATCGATATCTGCATTAAGGTTATTATTCAGGTAGTTGTTGAAAACACGGTTCCTGTCGCTTCCGGCACACATGAATAAGCCGGAAACACTATTTGAGGCAACAGTATTGCTTGAGACTGTATTTCCATCAGAGGAATCAAGATGGATGCCTCTGGAGGTTTTATTCGCCGTATTTCCGGAGATAGTATTATAGTTTGAATACGAGGTCAAAATCCCGTAGTTAATATTTTCCGAGACCTTATTATCCAAAATTGTGTTTGAGTTTGATCTTATCAGGTAAATGCCTCTATCGTTGCTGCTTGCGGTGTTGCCGGTAAGCTCGCAGTTGCTGGAGTTTGTCAGATAGAAGCCATATCCGCTGTTTGAATTTGCAATATTTCCGTTCAGGTTGTTGTAGTTTGTATTCTCCAGCAAAATACCGTAATTGTTTGAATTTGCAATATTATTTGAAATTGTATTCCTCTGAGAACGCATGAGATGAATTCCATATGGAGTACTCGAATTCGCCCTGTTACCGGATAAGGTGTTATAGTTTGAGTCCTGCAAATAAATCCCCTTATACTTTCCAAGGACGACATTATTGAGAATACTGTTATAGTCCGAGTACCTCAAATATATCCCTTGATAATTGCCAGAAAGGTCATTATTGGTGATTGTGCAGCTACTGCATCTAACCAGGTAGACTCCTGAATAGCCTTCTCCAGACCCTGTTATCTTAAATCCGCTAATTGAGGTATTGTTTGCCTGTTCAAGGGTGATAACATTCGTTCTCAGATCCTTTGCAGTGATCGCGGTATCTTGAGGGTTACCTGACTCCGACCTGATCACCAGGTTTTGTGTAATGATCCTTATATTTTCATAATAGGTCCCGGGTTTTACGATAATTACATCTCCCGAGCTTGCGCTATTTACTGCATTCTGTATCGAGGTTCCTGTCTCGACGATAATTTCAGTTGCAGTACCTGTACCCGAAGCAGCTATAAATATTAACATACCCGCCATTAAGATGGCTAGTTTTTTCATATAATTCCCCAACATTTAAATAGATATACAAATGTTACTTCCTGTAATAAGTTAGGAATTACATATTCAACAATATAAATATATTGAATTAGAATAATATTGATAAAAAGTTATAATAATTATAAATAATTGCCTTTCTTTCAAAAAATCGATATGAAAATAGAGAAAAATAAGTAAAAAGTGTTAATTGATAGTCATTTACTCATTTTTCATATATACCCTGCATGTCAATAGGTATTGATAAAGTTCTTGTCTTTCTCGCTTTAGAGTTACATGTTTTCCTGCTACTTAAAAAGCAGTTATGATCTAAATATAAAAATATCTCGTTATCCCCTTGAAACAGGCGAGGACCACGACCTACGGAGAAATTATAATTATCCAGATATTAATTAATAAATAGAATGTGTTGGATTTAATAATCGAGTGATTAAAATAAAGTTTTTTATTTAGTATAATAATATAACCCTTCTGATATCTCTGCATTCACCGCCAATACACCAATCTCAGAATGAACCTATCCAGAATGAACCTATCCCAAAAAAACTCCATGAAAAAATTAGGAATTAATCAGAAAAGTGAACTGCACCGCCTTGTATAGATTGATAAGTTAATTTATAGTTTAATAGTTTATTCTGTAAGAATTTTTTCAATTAGTTAATATTAAGGTTCAAAACTAATATATATAATTGGGACAGTATAATTCAATACTTATATAAAAATATTAACTAAGAGGTGTTTTAATGACAAAGAATGTTGCAACTGAAACCAGCCCGAAGGCTGGAGCCGCATGTGGAAAAACTCAGGCAAAAGCTTCAGCACCGGGAAAGAAAGAAGCAAAAGCTGGAAACAAGCAATCTAAGGGTGCAAAGAAGTAATTGCAACAAATTACTACCTGAAAGCCAACCCTCTCAACAATAGCTTATCAACATTCAATATTCAAGACTTCTTAAAACTGGAAAAATACAGTACAGATAATATAAGAGCTCTAAAGTGACTAAAAAACGGTTAAGTAATTAAAAAACGGTTAAGTAATTAAAAAACGGTTAAGTAATTAAAAAATGATAAGCTGTTGCTTTTAAGTCAAATCTCCGGGATCCGGACTGCCTATAATAAGCATTCCGGATTACCCGAAAAATTAATCACAAGTGATTATTTACCTGTTTTGTCCTTCATTAAGATTCTTTTATATCTCTCTGTCAGGGACAATATTTTGGAGCACTACTACTTCCTCCCCCGACTAATATTATAATTAGATTCTATTTTTCAATGCCGTTAAAATTAAAATTATCACAAAACTATATAGCCAACTTGAAAATTTGAATTAATGAATGTTTTTTGGATCGGTTATGATATATATTACCGGATCGTTATAAAAAGTAGTAGGTTGAGAGTAATAGGGTTTCCTCTCAATCCAGGGTTGGATCGCAGGTAGGGACCTTGAGAATAGGGACTCGAACCCTACCATCTACTTCTAAATGATATACTTTCAAACTAATTTTAAGGCTAATTTTCACTTTTTTATAATGTATTTTATTTTAAATAAACTTTATGATTGTTGATCATTTATTCTCGTCCATAAGTATTGATTGGCCTGTTAATGTATCCGTCTGCCGCATTAGTCTCATTTCCACGGAAAGCCAGGAAAGCAGTGTCCGGGAAGTAATATTAAGAGATTTAAAAATTAAGGGATTTTAAAAAATGGATATAATAATGTAAAATTTATATTTTATCGCGGAAAAAAAATTCAATTCCATTAAAAGTTTCAGTTATAACAAAAATATGGAATCCAGATGAATTTCATATTACAAAAGCTTTTTTTGATCGATTATGATATATATCCCTATAGCATTATGAGATGTGTGTAGATTGAGAGTAATAGGGTTTCCTCTCAATCTATAGGGTTGGATCGCAGGTAGGGACCTCGAGAATAGGGACTCGAACCCTACCATCTACTTCTAAACTGAATAAAGTTTTAAACTCGGTTCTTAATTCGTTTTAAATTATTCTAAATACGATTACTTTTAAATTTATTTCAAGTAAGATTTATTGTTTTTTATAATGTATTTATTTTTTATAAACCTTATGACCGTTCCTAAATCTCTTATTTTATTCAATCAGTGCATGGGAATCCGAAAAGAAGAGAATCAGTTATTACAAAACTCAGCAAAAATCTCGTTGATAATTACGGTACAATCTGTTTTGAAGATCTT
>ENA-UOOK01001556-UOOK01001556.1-fermentation-metagenome-genome-assembly--contig:-NODE-1556-length-30035-cov-5.307005_pt1 | contig 30035 bp, 24 predicted proteins | sample MGYA00245777_ERZ724023 | MGnify/ENA primary metagenome ERZ724023 (study PRJEB28704, sample SAMN03018312) | fermentation metagenome | biome: anthropogenic terrestrial biome; feature: soil; material...
AAACGAATTGATTTTGTTTTCAAAGCGTGATACAATCATTTTAATAAAATGTAAAGGGGAGGTTTCCTTCTGTGCCCAATTACGTAATTGTCACTGATTCTTCTTGTGATCTCAACCAAGAGATAGCCGAACAGTTGGAGTTAAAGATTTTGCCGCTTTCGTTTCACATTGATGGAAAAGAGCATAAAAATGAGTTAGACTGGCCAGAAATTACGCCGGAAAAATTCTACAAAAAGCTGCGGGAAGGTTCTTCCTGTACGACCAGCGCCGTCAATATGGAATCCTTTAAAAATTTGATGGAAACCTATTTAAAAAAGGGGCAGGATGTTTTATGTCCTTGTTTTTCTTCGGGGCTGAGCGGTACCTACCAAGCGGCCAAAATGGCTGGAGAAGAGCTGACTGCTCTCTATCCGGATCGAAAAATCTATGTAATTGATACTCTCTGTGCATCACTTGGGCAAGGACTTTTAATTTGGTATGCTGCTAATCAGCGTTTAAACGGAAAATCAATTGACGAAGTACGGGATTGGATTGAAGAAAACAAACTTCATCTTTGCCATTGGTTTACGGTTGATGATTTAAATTTCCTTAAACGTGGTGGAAGAGTAAACAGTGCTGCGGCACTTTTTGGTACTGTTCTCGGCATTAAACCGGTCATGCATGTAGACAATAATGGCCGCTTAATTCCAATTAGTAAAGTACGCGGGCGCAAAGCTTCTTTGGATGCTTTAGTTGATCACATGGCTCAAACCGCAATCGACCCAAAAAATCAAACGGTTTTTATCAGCCAGGGGGATTCTAAAGAGGATGCAGAATATGTAGCAAATCAGATAAAAGAGCGATTGGGAACAAAAACTGTTTTTATCAATTTTATAGGCCCCGTGATTGGTGCCCATTCTGGTCCGGGAACGATTGCTTTGTTTTTCCTTGGAACTGAACGCTAAATTTAAAAATAATAAAAAGGCCTGTCCCGAAAAATCATTCGGTGGCAGGTCTTTTTGTTATTCATAAAATAATTACAGGGAACTTTGTTGTGGGTCAAGGAAAAGTTGTTTGCGTGCAATATCAATAAACGATGCCATTGATTTTGTCATATAAGCGCCTTTCCGATAAGCCAAAAACACTGGACGTTTAGAGCGTGGATCTCCAATTCGATAAAAAACCAGATGAGAATTTCCCGGCTGCATTTTTACTAACAAATCAGTAGCAAACGTAACCCCTAATCCCTGACTGCAAAAGTTATAGGCAGTCATCATCTGACTTAGGCGCATAGAAGAACGGGGTACAAAACCTGCTTCCTGACAGATTTCCACTCCTCTTGCGTAGAGATCATGTCCTGGTTTCATCAGAACAAAAAGTTCTTCCGAAAAACACTTTAAAGGAACTGCCGGCATTTGGGGGAGCTGATATCGATTCTCGTAAATATCTTTCACTGTCATCTGATATTTGCGTAATTTTTGATTGATGGGGTTTTCTTGGGGCACACAAAGCAAAACGGTTTCTTCAATAAAAGGGATCATCTCGTAAGCAGATTCTTTTACGGTACCGCCATCCATAATCAGATCGATTGGGTGCTCTTTAATTCTTTCGTAAAGAGATACCGAATCTCCTTCCACTACCTGTACCTGAATTCCAGGAAAACGACGTTTAAATTCCTTAATAATCGGCGGCAAAAGGTAAGAGGAATAAAAATGAGTCCCCCCGATTGTCAGCGTTCCGGTTTTCATATCAGAAAGATCATTTAAATAACGGATCAAATCTTTTTCATCAGTTAAAATTTTTTCCGCCGTATCGATATAAGCTCGTCCGGCTTCCGTCAGTTCAATCGGTGTCACATTCCGATCAAAAATTTTTTGTCCGATCTGATTCTCAACCCGTTTGACATAGGTACTCAGAGCGGGTTGAGAAATATATAAATTTTTTGCAGCCTTGGAAAAACTCCGCTCACGATAGACCTCATAAACATAAGCCATTTCCTGCAACATAAAATCGCCCCATAACATTTTATTATAATTGATATACAAATATATGTATTTGATTATATCAACAACTCATTGTATAATCAAGGTGCAGTTAAGGAATGACTTCTTACGAATAGATTTTTCCCGTTCCTTGGCCGTCTTACATTGATTATAAGGACTCGCTTCCAATATCTTTTTATCAGCTAAAAAGGCATCCTATCCTTTTGGATAGAATGCCTTTTTAGTTTCTTTCTAATTATCACTTTTATCTTCTAAAAGAGTAACCTGTACATCAAGATTTTCTCCTTGATTCACTGAAAAGATCGTCAAAGTGACAGAATCTCCTGCATGGTACTTTCCCATCATATTTGTCATATCACTGACGGAGTCGACCTGTGTCCCATCGATTTGTAATAAAATATCTCCGGCATTTACTTTTGTACCCTTAAGAGGGCTGTCGTCGTTGATCGAATAGATAGAGACACCACCGTTGATATCATAGGCATTCTGTTCCCAACCGCTGAGATTTTTAACGGTGATCCCGAGACGTCCACGGCCATTGACATAGCCGTTAGAAATCAGTTGGTTAATAATATCGGCAGTCTGATTAATAGGGATTGCAAAGCCCATACCTTCCACACCGCTTGCGATAATTTTATTGGAGGTAATTCCAACCACCTGGCCATAGTCATTGATTAGTGGTCCTCCAGAATTACCGGGATTAATTGCAACATTTGTCTGAATATAGGTAATCCCGTTTTCAGAATGGCTGGTAATTGGCCGATGCAGTGCAGAAATAATGCCATCCGTCATAGAATACGCATATTGAATTCCACCGGGATTCCCGATTGCATAAGCTTTTTCACCGACCTGCATTTCGTCGGCATTTCCAAAGACAGCAGCAGGTAAATTTTGGGCACTAATTTTGAGCAGCGCTAAATCGCTGGTTTTATCATACCCTTTTACACTTGCTTCATATTCGCTGCTGTCCTGTAAAATCACTTTTACTTTCGTTTTTTTGGAATTATTAATCACATGAGAATTCGTCAAAATTACACCGTCACTGCTGGCAATGATTCCGGTTCCCTGACTGGTTTCAGTGTTTCCGCTACCGTCAGAAACTTCTGCAACGACACCGACAACACTTGGGCTAACTTTCTGAAAAATTTCAGTTGCATCCATTGAGCTGCCGGTTTTAGATGCCATTGTAATTTTTGCATTGGAAGTCTCTCCGTCCTCAATATAAGGATGTTCTGGTGTTTCAAATTCACTGTTGTCAGAAGAAGAATTCTTTTCTCCAGACTCCGAAGAAGAAGAATTCTGTATCACACCGGAATCTGTATGATTTACCGTATAAAAGATTGACACTCCTATTCCAACAGCCAAAAAGACGACCGCTAAGCCAATAAAGACTCCCAAAATCACTTTGGTCTGCGTGCTCATCTTAGGCCTTGGCCCACGCGGCATCGGTGCTCCCGGGGGTGCATAAAATCCACCAGGTGGTGGTGGATTCCCGCCAGCTCCATTTCCCTGCCCATAGCCAAATCCACTCTGACTTGGGGTCTGCGGTGCCGCTCTGTTTCCGTAAGTTCCCTTTTGCGGCATCGTGCCAGTCCCATAGCCGAATCCACTCTGGCTAGGGTTCTGCGGTGCCGCTCCGTTTCCATAAGCTTCCTTTTGCGGCATCGTGCCAGTCCCATAGCCAAACCCACTCTGGCTAGGGGTCTGCGGTGCTATATCGACTTCAGAATGATTCTCTTCTTCTTCTCTTGCTTTAGAACAAGAAGAGCTTGTTTCATCCGATGACGTCTCCGCATGATCTTCCACAGGCATTATTTCCTTGGAACAGCTTTCTGGAACTTCTGATTTTGTGTTTTGATTATTTTCTGATGTTTCCGGAGAAATGTCCTGAGGCTGTTCTGCTTCATCATTCAGAGATTTTGTTTTCTGATCATCCGTCATACATTTCCTCCTGTATGGTGAGAATCCGTTTTGGTTTTCTTGTTTTTAGATTTTTTCAGAGATGAATGTTTTTTGGAATCGGTTTTTTTGTCCAAACGTTTTTCCGGATGTTTTTGATTCTCCTCCAAGTAATGTTGCTTAGGCAGCCAGAAAGAAAATTCGCTGAATTCTCCTTGAATGGAACTGACTGTAATTTCTCCGCCGTGCAATTTGATAATCGTACGTACAATATAGAGACCCAATCCCATCCCGGTTTTATCTTTTGAGCGCGATTTGTCCGTCTTATAGAACCGTTGAAAAATCCGTGTGATTTCATCCGGTGCAATTCCTTCGCCGCTGTTTTTAATATGGACGACCACCCGATCTTTTAAGTCTTCCGTACGAACTTCGATATAGCCGCCCTCATTTGTAAACTTAACCGCATTTTCAATCAGATTATAGACCACCTGATGAATCATATCAGGATCTCCATCAACTTTTATGCTGACACTGTCTTCCAAGCCACGAACCTCCAGCTTTTTGTCCTCAATTGGCTTTTCAAACGAAAGCATGGCGTCCAGAACAGTCTGACTAATATCGAAAGTCGCCGGCCGCAGCCGAAGTTCTCCACTGTCAATACGAGAAAGATTCAACATGCTTTTTACTAATCTTGAAAGACGTTTCACTTCAGAAGAAACAATCTTTAAGTAATGTTCTTGTTTTTCCGGCGGAATGGTACCGTCCAAAATTCCATCAATAAAGCCGGAAATGGTCGTCATTGGTGTTTTAAGCTCATGACTCACATTGGCAATGAAACTGCGGCTGGAAGATTCCCCGGTAGCGAGCGAATCCGCCATATGATTAAATGCCACTGCCAGTTCGCCCATTTCATCGCGAGTCGTCACCGGTACCCGTACGCTAAAGTCTCCTTCTCCAAAGCTGCGTACTGCCGCCGCCATATCTCGCAACGGTTTGACGAGATTATAGGAGAATAGCCATACGACGCAAAAGCTGATTAAAAAGGCAGCCAGTGCGGCAAAAACAAACATTTTAAGCATATCCATGCGGTACATGGTCAGTGATAAAGCGCTGACAGAATTAAAAACAGCCCCAACTGCCTTTGTTCCGTTTTCTGTAGCAACCGTAATCGGGATTCCCACAACATAACAGGATTTCTCATAAACCCCGCCTAAAGTGGATTGCCCGTCATACATCCCCGAAAGAGTCTGTTCCATCACGCTTTCCGGAAGTGCCTGCTTTTGAAAAGTATCGGAAGTTCCGCGGCAAATCAGCAAAATATTGCCGCTGTTATCCGTAACAAAAACATCGGACTGAGAATTTTCGCTAAATGCCTTTAAAAAAGCATTTACACTTTCGGTCGCAAGCTGATAATCTCCATTTTCATCTTGGGTAACCTGTCTGGATGCAATATCGGCAATATTGCGGGCCCCTTTCTCAAGGACATCCCGTTTTTCCTGTCTCCAGTTATTGCTGACAAACATCATCATTACAAGGCCAAGAAAAATGAAGCTGACAAGAATCAGCAGCATTGTGACTCGCAGATACTTTTTAAAAATCGTTCGGTCGCCAAAAGGGCTTCCGCATTTATTCTTTGACTTCAAATTTATATCCGACTCCCCATACCGTCTTTAAAGACCACTGATCTGAAACGCCCTCTAATTTTTCACGCAAACGTTTAATATGCACATCGACCGTACGGCTGTCCCCGTAATAATCGAATCCCCAAACCTCATCCAATAGTTGATCTCTTGTAAAGACACGGTTTGGGTTGCTCGCCAAATGATAGATCAGCTCCATCTCCTTAGGCGGTGTATCAATTACTTTTCCATTGACCTTTAATTCGTAATTTGTAAGATTAATAGAAAGCTTATCATACTTAACTTCTTTTACGGTATTATTTTCCGTTTTTCCGATTCTGCGCATGACCGCTTTAATACGGGCAACAACTTCTTTGGCCTCAAAAGGTTTCACAACATAATCGTCGGCGCCAAGCTCCAACCCAAGTACTTTATCGAAGACTTCCCCTTTCGCGGTAATCATGATAATGGGGCATTGGCTCTTTTTCCGAATTTCACGGCAGACCTGCCAGCCGTCCAGTTCCGGAAGCATGATATCAAGCAGCACCAAATCAGGCGCCTGTGCATCGAACATTGCTAAAGCCTTGCGGCCGTCATTTGCAATCACAACGTCGAAATCTTCTTTTTCAATATATAGGCGGAGTAATTCGCAGATATTCTGGTCATCATCAACGACCAATATTTTTCCTTGTGACATTCTGATCCCTCCAATAGAGAAAGCTTTAATTATTTCTATTATACTTGATTTTTTTTGAGAAGTAATGAATTTTCTATAAAAAGATAAAATTTTCCGCTTTTTCTGAAGGAAAATCAAAAGAAAAAGCGCCAAAATTTCTTTGTCGGAAATTTTGGCGTAAATAAATCCATTTTTGAGCAATCTCAACCATCTTTTAAAGAATTAAGCAAACCGCCCTTTTCAATAATATTTTGAATAAATGGCGGAAATGGCTGTGCCTGAAAGGTTTTTCCGAGTGTTTTATCTAAAATCTTTCCGGAATCAAAATCCACTTCCACTTCGTCGCCGTCTTTGATTTCCTGAGCAGCCTCAGAGCATTCCAAAATCGGTAGACCAATATTAATGGAATTGCGATAAAAAATCCGTGCAAAAGTGCTGGCGATTACGCAGGAAATTCCGCTCGCTTTAATCGCAATCGGGGCATGCTCTCGGGAAGAGCCACAGCCAAAGTTTTTATTTGCAACAATAATATCGCCAGCCTTTACTTTCGATACAAATGTTGCGTCAATATCTTCCATACAGTGCTTTGCAAGCTCCTCATGAGAAGCCGTATTCAAGTATCGGGCCGGAATAATCACATCTGTGTCTACATTGTCTCCATACTTATGAACCGTTCCGTTAGCAATCATAAAGACATGCTCCTTTCTTTAGTCAACCGCAGGCAGTTTGGCAGGATCAGTCAAAACTCCGGTTACCGCACTTGCCGCCGCAACCGCAGGGCTTGCCAGATAAACTTCGCTTTCTACATGCCCCATCCGTCCGACAAAATTCCGGTTGGTTGTAGAAACCGCGCGTTCTCCTTTTCCGAGGATTCCCATATAGCCGCCGAGGCATGGTCCGCAGGTAGGCGTACTAACAACCGCTCCCGCCTCAATAAAGATTCCCAAAAGTCCTTCCCGCAGGCAGTCAAGATAAATCTGCTGTGTCGCCGGAATCACAATGCAGCGCAGTCCCTTTGCGACCTTGCGTCCTTTCAGAATTGCAGCCGCTGTACGCATATCTTCCATTCGGCCATTGGTACAGGAGCCGATCACCGCTTGATCCATTTTAACTCCCGCTGCTTCATCGATCGTCTTTGTATTTTCCGGCAGATGCGGAAAGCTTACAGTCGGCCGAAGTGTATCAAGGTCGATCGTTACTTCGCGGGTATATTCGGCATCCGGGTCGGCTGAATAAATTTTTGGTTCTCTCTCGAAACGCCCTTTTTCATAAGCTAAAGTCACATTGTCCACCGGAAAAATCCCGTTTTTTGCGCCGGCTTCGATTGCCATATTCGAGATACAGAGGCGGTCGTCCATCGAGAGTGCCTTGACCCCTTCGCCTGTAAACTCCAAAGACTGATAAAGGGCACCGTCCACACCGATTTCCCCGATCAGATGCAGAATCACATCTTTTCCCGAAACATAGGGCGGCAGTTTTCCTTTCAATATAACCTTGATCGCAGAAGGTACTTTAAACCATGCTTTTCCGCTGATCATACCGGCTGCCATATCAGTGCTTCCCACGCCGGTGGAAAACGCACCTAAAGCGCCATAGGTACAGGTATGACTGTCTGCACCAATTACACAGTCTCCGGGTCCCACCAAACCCTGCTCCGGCAAAAGAGCATGTTCAATTCCCATTCTGCCTACATCAAAAAAGTTTTTGATATTATATTTTCCAGCAAAATCACGAGTCTGCCGGCATTGTTCCGCAGCTTTAATATCTTTATTGGGCACAAAATGATCGAGAACCAGTGCAATGCGATTCTTATCAAAAATACTTTGTGCGCCGCATTTTTCAAATTCATTGATTGCAACGGGACTTGTGATATCATTTCCCAAAACCAGATCCAGTTTTGCCTCAATTAGTTGTCCGGCAGTCACATTTTCTAAGCCGGCATGCGCTGCTAAAATTTTCTGCGTCATGGTCATTCCCACGGTTCAAGACCTCCCTTTATTTTGAATGATTTGAGTATAACAGATTTTTGTTGATTAAATTGTAAGCTATGATACAATTTAAGAAGAATTTTTAAGGGGGAAAATTGATATGCAAGAAGGAATGGATTTCCATTTTGAAACGCCCAAAAACGGCTGGTCGGATCTAATTAAAGGGCTTCCTGCAAAGGCTTACGAAAAAGGTGAGATCCTTTATCTTCAAGGGCAGCAGGATTCTTGTTTTTACTATCTCAAATCAGGAAAGGTGAAAATTTTTCTGACTTCAGAAAAAGGCATGGAGAAAACGCTGACACAGCTTTCCCCAGATAGTCTTTTCGGAGAAGCAGCATTCCTGGATGGTCTTCCGAGAATGTCCTCTGCAAAAGTGACCGAGGACGCCGAAGTCATTTCGATCGGGCGTGCGGAATTAGTTGCCCGATTCCGGGAATCTCCGAATCTTGCGCTGCAAATGCTGCAATTTCTGGCAAAGACAGTGCGAATGCTTTCTTCTCAAGTGGATACCATCAGCTTTCTGCCCGCAGAAACACGTGTTTCTCAGCAGCTTTTAGCACTTCCCCAAAAGAACGGCTGTGTTGCCTGTACGCAGCAGGATCTGGCAGAATTGACCGGTTCTTCCCGTGTAACGGTTAGTAGGGTAATCCGTCACTTTTCTGAAAAAGGATGGATTCACTGCAGCTATCGCTCCATCTGTATTTTGGATTCGGAAGCATTAAAAGGGCTTTTATAATCGTCATTGTTTTCATGTAAAGCCAAATACCAAATATAAAATTATAAAAACAGATAAAAAATCCGGCTGATTTTCCCATAGAGAGTCAGCCGGATTTTTTTATTCTTTTTAATTTTTCATTTAATCAACTACTGCACCATGCATTCCGTCTGTCACCAATTTTGCATAGCGCTTGAGGTACCCGGTCAATTTCTTTTCCGGTGCATGCCATTCTTTGCGGCGCTTTGTCATTTCTTCTTCCGAAACGCGCACTTCGAGCGTATTTTTCATAATATCAATCGAAATCAGGTCTCCATCTTTTACCAGAGCAATCGGACCGCCGACTGCTGCTTCTGGAGAGACATGGCCAATCGCGGCACCGCGGGTCGCACCTGAAAAACGTCCGTCTGTAATCAACGCAACGCTTTCCCCAAGGCCGCATCCCATAATTGCAGAGGTCGGATTCAGCATCTCGCGCATTCCAGGTCCGCCCTTCGGTCCTTCATAGCGAATGACAATTACATCTCCCTCATTAATTTCTCCTCCGGTAATGGCCGCCATTGCATCCTCTTCACATTCAAAAACGCGCGCAGGTCCTTCATGTGTGAGCATAGAAGGTGCCACTGCCGAACGTTTTACTACGCAGCCTTCCGGTGCAAGATTGCCGTACAAAACCGCAATTCCTCCGGTCGTGCTGTAAGGATTGTCAATAGGACGGATCACTTCGGGATCACGGTTTTTACAGGGTGCAATATTTTCTCCGACGGTTTTTCCGGTAACCGTCATCAAATCGGTATGAAGCAGATTCTTTTTCGTAAGCTCATTCATCACTGCATAAACGCCGCCTGCCTCATTAAGGTCTTCCATATAGGTGTGGCCTGCCGGAGCCAAATGGCAAAGATTCGGTGTACGGTCACTGATCTGATTTGCAATCGAGAGATCAATTTCAATTCCGCATTCATGAGCAATCGCTGGCAAATGCAGCATACTGTTTGTGCTGCAGCCCAACGCCATATCTACTGTTAAAGCATTTTCAAACGCTTCTTTTGTCATAATATCCCGAGGCAGAATATTTTTCTTTAAGAGTTCCATGACCTGCATTCCGGCATGCTTTGCAAGCATCAGGCGTTCGGAATAGACTGCCGGAATCGTTCCGTTCCCCTTTAATCCCATTCCGAGAACTTCCGTCAGGCAGTTCATAGAATTTGCGGTATACATTCCCGAACAAGAGCCGCAGGTCGGACAGGTATGATATTCAAAATCTTTGAGCTTTGCTTCATCAATTTTTCCGGCAGCAAAAGCGCCTGCCGCTTCACTTGCGCTGGAAAAGCTTGTTTTCTGCCCATCTACTCTGCCGGCCATCATCGGGCCACCAGAAACAAATACGGTGGGAAGATTCAGCCGTGCTGCCGCCATCAAGAGCCCCGGTACATTTTTATCGCAGTTCGGCACCATAACCAGTGCATCAAAGGCGTGTGCCAATGCCATTGCTTCTGTGCTGTCGGCAATCAGTTCCCGGGTAACCAAAGAATATTTCATTCCACGGTGTCCCATGGCAATTCCGTCGCAAACCGCAATCGCCGGAAAGACCAAAGGGGTTCCACCCGCAAAGGAAACACCTGTTTTAACAGCCGCCACAATTTTATCCAGATTCATATGTCCCGGAACGATTTCATTTTGTGAGCTGACAACTCCGATTAGAGGCCGCTCAATCTCTTCATCGGTTAAACCCAGCGCATGGAAAAGCGCACGTTTAGGCATATCATTTCTGACTGCATCACTGTTCATGGTTCTACACTCCTTTGATTTTTTCGGAAAATACCCCCGAAATTTCATTGTTTCGATTATAGCACAAGAAAAAAGCACTTGTAAACAACAAGCGTTACACTCTCTTAAAAAGAGTCGGTATTTTGATATCCACAGAAAAAGCAACACAAAACAAAGTAATCAGTCTCTTGCGTCCTTCATTTCATTGTAACCCGAAGCAGGATCACTTAAAGTTTAAGTGATCCTGCTTTTTTGCATCAAAAATCAGGGAAAAAGCCCCTGTAAAAATTCAATAGAATAGATTGGATTTGCAGATAAAATTAGACGTTTCTTTGACGGACCTTTGCTATACTCGAGTAGAAAGCAGTAGAGTTCGGCTGGTTGCTGAAACCGAGTCTACAAAACACGGGATTTTAACTATGTAGGGAGGTATTTTTTAGAATGACTTTTGAAACCATCGACAATGTCCTTCAGATCAGTACCAACTCCGTTATGACCATCGCTATGGCGGCAGTTCTTCTGCTGATCGGCTACTTTGTAAACAACAAAGTTAATTTTCTCCGCAAATACTGTATTCCTGCGCCGGTGGTAGGTGGTTTTCTGTTTATGTTTATCACCTTTTTCGGCCATATGAGCGGAACGTTTGCCTTTAAGTTCGACTCGTCTTTTCAGGATCCGTTCATGCTGGCATTCTTTACCACAGTCGGATTGGGTGCAAGCTTTGCACTGCTCAAAAAAGGCGGCCTGCTGCTGATTATTTACTGGCTCTGCGCAGGCGTTGTTTCCATCTTCCAAAACATTATCGGTATTGCAGTCGGTTCTGCAATTGGCCTGCAGGCGCCCTATTCCTTATTAGCCAGTGCAATCTCCATGATCGGCGGCCATGGTGCAGCGCTTGCTTATGGCAGTACATTCGCGCAGATGGGCTATGCCCCCGCCCCCTTGGTCGGCGCTGCCACCGCTACATTCGGATTGATTTCGGCTGTTCTGGTCGGTGGGCCGGTCGGACGCAGACTGATTGAAAAATATCACCTCAAGCCTGACGAAAGTGAAAACTTCGATACCGACGTCACCTCTGTAAATGCTACGACCTCTGAGAAGCGCACTGGCCTCGACGTTATGAAAAACGTAACCGCTATTCTTGTTTGCATGGCTCTCGGCATGGTGGTTTCCGGATGGATCGGCAGCCTGATCGGCATGAGCTTCCCTACTTATGTTGGTGCAATGTTTATCGCGGTCATTCTGCGCAATCTCAATGAAAAAACTCATTTTTATAAATTCGATTTCTCGTTGGTCGAAGGCATTGGCGACGTCATGCTGAATTTATATCTGTCGATTGCAATGATGACACTGCGTTTGTGGGAGCTTGCAGATCTCGTCGGCGGCGTGCTGGTCGTCCTCGTCTGCCAGGTAATCTTTATGGTTCTTGTTAGCTACTTTGTTATCTTCCGCATTCTTGGCAAAAACTACGATGCCGCTGTTATGTGTGCCGGCCTTTGCGGTCACGGACTTGGCGCAACCCCGTCTGCCATTGTCAATATGACTGCAATTAACGAGCGCTACGGAATGTCCCGCCGCGCAATGATGATCGTCCCGATCGTCGGCGCATTCCTCGTAGACATTATCTATCAGCCGCAAACGATCTGGTTTATTAAGACATTTGTCCATGCGATCACCGGCTGATTCCTTTTGCAAAACACTTTTTCGATAAAACCAAATCATAGGAGGATCATTAAAAATGGCAAAACTTGTTGAGTGTATTCCAAATTTCAGTGAGGGCCGCAACCAGGCAGTTCTCGATGCTTTAGTCGCTGTTGCAAAAAGCGTCCCCGGCTGCACCTTGATGGATGTGCAGTCCGACCCCACGCATAACCGCTCCGTATTTACTCTGGTAGGTTCCCCCGAAGGAATCGAAGAAGTCTCTTTCGAGCTTTGTAAAAAAGCTGCAGAACTCATTGATATGAGAAAGCATGAAGGCGCTCATCCCCGCATGGGTGCTACCGACGTCATCCCGTTTGTACCGACAATCGGCATGACCATTGAAGAGTGCGTCGAACTCTCAAAACGCGTTGCAAAACGCATCTGGGAAGAGCTGCAGATTCCCAGCTTTCTCTACGAAGATTCCGCTACAACGCCCGAGCGCAAAAATCTTGCCACCGTTCGCAAAGGCCAGTTTGAAGGGATGCCCGAAAAACTTTTGCTGCCCGAATGGAAGCCCGACTACGGCGAGCGCAGAATTCATCCGACAGCCGGTATTACCGCAATCGGCGCCCGGATGCCGCTAGTTGCGTTCAACGTGAACCTCGGCACCTCCGACGTACAGATCGCCAAGAAAATTGCAAAGGTTGTCCGCGCTTCTTCCGGCGGATTCAAATACTGCAAAGCAATCGGCCTGCTTTTGGAAGACCGCAATGTAGCGCAGGTCTCCATGAACATGGTAAACTACGAAGGCACCCCGCTCTACCGGGTATTCGAAGTCATCCGTGCCGAAGCACAGCGCTGGGGTGTTCCGATTATCGGCAGCGAAGTCGTCGGTTTGACCCCTGCAAAAGCCCTGGTGGACTGTGCGGAATATTATCTGAAGATCGAAAATTTTGACTATCACAAACAGGTCATGGAAAATCATCTTATCAACGGTTAAATCAATAAAGGAGAATATAAAAATGAAGCTTGTTGACGATACCGTCACCGGTTTTACCAATCTGATGGCCTCTTCCGAGCCAGCCCCAGGGGGCGGCTCCGCTGCTGCACTGGAAGGGGCTCTGGGCGCGGCTCTTACCGCAATGGTATGCGCGCTGACACAGGGGAAGAAAAAATACGCTGCATTTGAGGATTTGACAAAAGAAACTGAACAGAAAGCCAATGTGCTCAAAGAACGCTATCTGGACGTTCTTGACCGGGATACCGATGCTTTTCATAAGGTCAGCGCTGTTTTTGCCATGCCGAAAAACACCGACGATGAAAAAGCAGTGCGCAGCGAAGCCATGCAGAAGGCTCTGAAAGGCTGCACCGAAACTCCTCTTGAAATAATGGAACTCGCCTGCGAAACACTGAATCTTGTGACCGGCATTTTGGATTGCTCCAATACGAGCACCAAAAGCGACCTTGGCTGCGCCGCACTCAGCCTCAAATCGGCTGCACAATGCGCATGGCTCAACGTTCTCATCAATCTGGGCGGAATCAAAGACTCCGAATTTGTCGATACCTATCGCAAAAACGGAGTGGCTTTGTTGGAAAAAGCTATAAAAGCAGCCGACAGCATCTACCTAAACGTTGTAACTTCTCTTTGACCAATTGATTTTTGGAAAGAAGGCTTTCTATGGAACCGCTGATCCGTCATATTCTCCCCTCCGATTTTGTCGTCAGCAATTGGAGCGGCGGAACCACTTCGCAGATTGCGATCGGCCCCCAAAATGCGCAATACGCCGAACGTGATTTTCTCTGGCGTCTCAGCACTGCCACCGTCAATGTTCAAGAATCGGATTTTACCATGCTGCCGGATTATTCCCGCTATATTTCCCTATTAAAAGGGAAAATACATCTTTCTCATGACGGCGGAAAAGTTCTCTCGCTTTCTCCCTATGAGATTCATGCGTTTGACGGTGGCAGTGCCACCCATTCGGAAGGAACCTGTGTAGATTTTAACCTGATGCTGCAAAAAGGGGCCTGCAAGGGCAATCTTTTCTGCCTGCATCTGGCCGAAAATACAGAAATGACCATCCCAACTGACCCCTGCACAAACGATTATCGCCATACGACGATTGTCTATGCGGCAAAAGGCAGCGGCACGCTCTCTGCGGGAACAACTTCTCAGGTGTTTTCCTGCAAAGAAGCTGTAATGGTCTCGGAATTTTTCGCGCCTCTGCTTTTAAAGAGCCGTGAATCTTCTATCTTTATGATCGCCGAAATAGACACATCGCTCTCCGCTCCGATTTGAAAATCATTTCTAAAATTTCATCAGAAGATTACCATGCCCGAGCCCGAAAATGATTTCGCTCTCGGGCGTTATCTTCATTATTTTTCATCGGTACTCATTTGTGAGACCGACAAAAGGAGGAATTATCGTTATGAAGACCGATATAGAGATCGCCCAGGAAGCAACTATGGAGCCGATCGAAAAGATCGCAGAAAAGCTGGGGATTTCGAAAGACAATCTGGAATTATATGGGCGCGGAAAAGCGAAGCTCGACATTCATTCGTTAAAAGAAAAGCCCAGAAAAGGCAAGCTGATTCTCGTCACCGCCATCAATCCAACCCCTGCGGGTGAGGGAAAGACCACCACCAGCGTCGGTTTGGCAGATGCCCTCTCCCAACTCGGAAAATCTACTGTCGTCTGCCTGCGTGAGCCCAGCCTTGGCCCGGTATTCGGCATAAAAGGCGGTGCTGCCGGCGGCGGTTATGCGCAGGTCATCCCTATGGAAGAAATCAACCTCCACTTTACAGGCGATTTTCATGCCATCGGCGCTGCCAATAATCTTTTGGCCGCTCTGATTGACAACCACATCCAGCAGGGAAACGCACTCAATATCGACGTGCGCAGGATTGTCTGGAAGCGCGTCGTCGATATGAACGACCGCCAGCTTCGCCACATCGTCTGCGGCCTTGGCGGAAAAGCCAACGGCGTTCCCCGCGAAGACGGCTTCGATATCACGGTAGCTTCGGAGATCATGGCGGTGCTGTGCCTCTCTACCAGCCTTTTAGACCTCAAAACGCGGCTTGCAAAGATGGTGGTCGCCTATACGAGAAACGACGAACCCATCACGGCCCACGATCTTCATTCCGAAGGCGCCATGGCGGCTCTTTTAAAGGACGCCATCAAACCGAACCTTGTGCAGACACTGGAACATACGCCCGCGCTGATTCACGGCGGCCCCTTTGCTAATATCGCCCACGGCTGCAACTCCATCTCTGCTACACAGACCGGATTAAAGCTTGCCGATTATGTGGTGACGGAAGCCGGATTCGGCGCCGACCTGGGCGCTGAAAAATTTATCGATATTAAATGCCGAGCCGGCGGGTTCACCCCTGATGCAGCGGTGATCGTCGCTACCGTGCGCGCATTAAAGCATCACGGCGGCGTGCAAAAGGCAGATCTCGGAAAGGAAGATCTCGCCGCTTTGGAAAAGGGACTGCCGAATCTTCTGCGCCATGTGGAAAATATCACAAAAGTCTTTGGGCTGCCCTGCGTAGTCGCAATCAACGCCTTCTCCACCGATACTCCTGCTGAATTAAACCTCATCAAGCAGAAATGCCGCGAATTAGGCGTCAATGTGGCATTGAGCGAAGTCTGGAAAAAAGGCGGCGAAGGTGGAAAAGCTCTGGCAAAAGAAGTTTTGCGGCTCTGCGAAACAAAGAGCAAGTGCCGGTTCTGCTATGACGTAAACGATTCGATCCCTGACAAACTCAACGCCATTGCGAAAAAGATTTATCACGCGGACGGCGTCGATCTGACGGGCTCCGCCAAAAAGCAGCTCAAGCTCCTTACCGATCTCCATTTTGACAAGCTGCCGATCTGCATGGCAAAAACTCAGTATTCCTTTTCGGACGATGCAACGCTTCTCGGCGCACCCGACGGTTTCCGCATCACGGTGAAAAACCTCAAAGTCAACGCCGGCGCTGGATTTTTGATGGCGCAGGCTGGTGACATCATGACAATGCCGGGCCTGCCAAAAGTTCCCGCCGCAGATAAGATCGACATTGACGAATCCGGAAAGATCACCGGTCTCTTTTAAAAAAAGTCAGATAGAGTAGGGCAGTGCGTTAAGTGCCTGCGGATGGGAAGTCGCCGCAGAACGAAGAAGCGATTTTGCTTCACGATACTGCACCTGCATCCACTGCTATCAGCAAGAGCTTTCTCTCTCCTGCTGTGGCAATCTGCACAGAGAGGGATTTTCATGAAAAAATTTGACACCCGAACCATGACAACGATTGCGCTTCTCATTGCAATGACCGTATTTCTGGCCCGGTTCTGCTCGATCTCCGCATGGAATATCAGGATTGGCTTCAGCTTTCTGCCGGTGGCCGTGGCAGCAATCCTTTTCGGCATGAAAGAAGCCTGCGCCGTGGCGGCACTGAGCGATATCATCGGCACGATTTTATTCCCGGTGGGGCCCTATTTTCCGGGATTTACCCTGACCGCCTTTCTCACCGGAATTATCTATGCGGTGTTTCTGCATAAAAAGCAGACACCCCTTCGCATTTTGGGCTGTGTGGCCATAAATCAGCTTTTCCTAAGCCTTTTTCTCAATTCGTTCTGGATTTCCATTTGGTATTCCTCGCCGTATCTGCCGCTTTTAGCGACCAGATCGGTTCAGACCTTTGTGGTGGGAATCGCTCAGTTTTTGATGCTGGGCGTGGTTTCGAAGGTACTTTCGGTTCATAGAAAGCAGGTAACGGGATGACGCTAAAAGAAGCGCTGGATTTTATCCACTGCGAAAAAGAGAAGTGCTTACCCCGGGGCCTTCCCGTATGGAAGAACCGATGCGTCTTTTAGGCGACCCGCAGAAAGACCTGCATTTTATCCATATCGCCGGAACCAACAGAAAAGGTTCCGCTGCGGCGATGCTCTCTTCTGTCTTAAGCGTCGCGGGATACGTTACCGGCCTTTATTCCTCTCCGCATCTTACACGGGTAAACGAGCAAATCAAAATAGGCGGCGCACAAAATTCCAACGGAATCGATGAACTCACAGAGTGCCTTTCCCGTTGTCTTCCAAACCGCAAGATCATTTTCGTGTTCGGCGTGATGGCTGACAAAAACCACGCCGATATGATTTGAAAACTTGCGCTTTTTGCCGGTCAATGGATCGCTGTAACGCCCGAAAGCAGCCGCACTCTTTCCCCTCTTTCTTTAAAAGAAGAAATCGCCCGGCTCACGAATGCCCTGGTAATAGACGCTGGCAGCGTTTCTAATGGAATTAAACTTGCGTTTAACGGCAGCCCCAAAAGGCGGGGCCGTCTGCATCTGCGGTTTTCTTTACCAGGTCGGCGACGTCCGAAATTATTTTCGAAAAACCGACTGACACAATTGTCCCTAATAAAAAGAGGGCTGCAGTGATTCTGCAGTCCTCTTTACTTACAAATGGGTTTCCAAAACCTGATCAATCGAAAAATCATCGACTTGAAGATAATACTGGGCACAGTCTACCAGCGCCTGCATGGGTATAATCCCCACAATCTCGCTGTTAAGGACCCGGGCGCCATATCGTCTGGCCTCCATTTTGATCGCTTCAAAAGCGCTGTACATGGAACTTTGCGTATAATCGGTCAAATTCATGGTAACCTGTGCAAGGCCCCGTTCGTCCAAAGAAATTCCCATTGCCTTCACAAACCGGTATCCGCCGTTAATGCTGCGCACTCTTCTGCTGATCTTTCTCGCAATTTCCACATTCGGCGTATCGAGATTCACATTAAAGCAGATCAGCGGCATCCTTGCGCCGATCGCTGTGGCGCCGCCGGTAGGATGCATGGTGGAAGGGCCAAAATCCGGTTTCCAGCGGGGATCCTTCATTTTTTCCGCAAGGCCCTCAAACTGGCCCTGCCTGATTGCTGCAAGGTCTGCACGATAGGGAGCAGAAGCGGATTTTTCATAAAGATAAAAGGGCTGTCCAAACCTCTCGGCGGCTTCTTTTGCCACTTCTTTTGCCAGCCGGTCCGCATCCTCGATGGTACAGTCGCGCACCGGAATAAACGGAATTACATCCACACAGCCGATTCTCGGATGCGCTCCTTCATGCTTTGTCATATCAATCAGACGTACTGCCGCTCCCACCGCCTCAATCATCGCTTTTTTAAGCGGCTCCGGATTGCCCAATACCGTCACAACGCAACGGTTGTGATCCGGATCTGTAGAGTAATCCAATAGCTTAACGCCCGGTTTTGCCCGAAAACAATCGACGATCTCTTCGACTTTGCTCAGATCTCTGCCCTCGCTAAAATTTGGGACCGATTCAATAATCTGCTCTAATTTCAATCAAAATGCACCCCTCTCTGACAATCTTTTACAGTGTCTATTATATAGGCAGGCCCCCTTCTCTGCAACAAAAACAAAATCTTTTATTGCTCAAAAGCTTTTAATTTATTATACTGATATCAAGAATAAATGGGGGGAATCTATATGCTGAAAGCCACTCTTTTAAAAAGCCCTTCCGTAGAATTGAACGGTCAGCTGCTCACGTTTCCATACCGGCGGGCGGAAGCACTGCTTTACTATATGCTCGTGCAGCGCAGCGCTACCAGGCAAGAGCTGACCTCTCTTCTTTGGGAAAGCTACGATGACGTTACGGGACTTAAAAATCTGCGCAATGCGCTTTATACTCTAAAAAAAGTTCTGGGAGGTGAATTTCTGATCTCCCCTCAGAAATCTCTTGTCATTATCAACCCGGATTGGGAATACACCTGCGACTATGACCGTTTTATACAGGATGGCGATTTTTCCGCTTATGCAGGGCCTTTTTTGCAGGGTTTTTCCGTAAAGCACGCTTTTTCCTATGAAGAATGGCTCAGCCGCACCCGTGATAAACTGCACGAACAATATCTGCATAAAATTTCAGATCAGGCGCAGGCCTGCCTGAAATGCGGCAACCGTAAGCAGGCGATCTGCTGGGCGGAAGAATCTCTGCGGGAAGAACCCCTCGACGAAACTATGTGCGCTTTTCTCATGGAGCTTCAGCGGCAGGAAAAGCAATATGTACGCGCTACCCAAATCTATCAGGATTTAAAGAAGCATCTTTCAGAGGAATTGGGCACCGAACCCATGGAAGCAACTACCGTCCTCTATTATGAGATCATGAATGAATGGAACGATACTACGCTTCCCCCCGAACATTCCTCTTCTGCACCTGTTCTGGTAGGGCGCGAAAATATCTACGCTCAATTGCGGGCTGCGCTGGATTCTTTTCGCTTAGAGGCTACTCGCCACTGTTCTCAGCTTTTAATGGGAGATGTAGGCTCCGGAAAAGGAGAAATGATCGATTGTCTGCTGCAAAGTATTGATTTATCTTCTTTTCTTGTGATTCGCTGTGCTTGCCTGCAATCTGAAAAGCTGATGCCGCTTGCCCCTTGGGACCGTGTAATGCTTCCACTTGCAGAATTGATTCAGCGGGAAAACCTTTCTCTTTCAGGACCAACAAGGGCCCGCCTCGGCCAAGTTTTCTCGGTTTTTCGCGAAGGTGGAGAAGCAGGTGCTACGCGTCTGCTCCGAAAATTGGACGACCCCCTGAGAGACAGTCTGATGATTATGCTGGGGATGCTTACCAGACGGCACAAAATCCTTTTGATTCTCGAAAATCTACAATGGATGGACCCAGACAGCCTTTCACTGATGGATACCGTTATGCGGCATCTCGGAACCGGCGGCCTGATGATGATTTTAACCTGCAGCGGCGGCGGAAGCCCCTCTCTACAGAAATCTCTGCAGTGCGACGCTGCGGATAATCTTCTGCAGGAGCATTCGCTTCTCCCTCTCACGCGGGAACAGACCAACACGCTCATCCAAAATGAACTCTGCAAAGAAGCCGCTCTGCAGCTGCAAAGCTGTTTTTATGATGAAACCGGCGGGAATTTTTCTCTTTTGATGGAACTGTCCCGTGCTTTTCTACGCAATGGCAGCACCAAAGAGACGCTTAACAGCCTTGACGATATTCTGATGGAATGTCTATCCGGGCTGGACGAAAACACCATTCACATTGCCGAGCTCATCTCTGTTTTTCAGCAGGATGCTCCCTGCGAAATTCTGCTGGAGCTTCTCAGCGGCAACGAAGCCGCCCTTTCTTCCGGATTGGAAGAACTGCTGCACCGCCATCTGATCGAAGAATACCGGGACGGCAGTAAAATTACCTATCGATTTTTTCATGAACGCATTCGGAAATTGGTCTATGACCGGCTCAACTATTTTCAGCGCAGTCCCCTGCATCTGCGAATTGCACAACTTTTTACCGGAGACGGACTGCCGGTGCAAAGCGATATCTGCCGCCGTGCAGCACGACATTTCCATTTGGGCGGCGATCCCATTCGCTCTCTAAGCTGCCGGATTCGCGCCCTTGATTTGGAAAGCACACGCAGCTGTGAGCCCTTTCCCTGCGTTCCCTGCGAAAAAATTTTGTTTGTCCCCTCGGAAAAGCTTCAGGAAGAACTTTTACAGTGCGAACAGGAACTCTCTGATCTTCAGCAGTCTGCACAAGGAACAAGCGCTCTGCCGGCTTTGGAGAACCAGCTGATTCTTATCCGCGGGCGGCTGCTTTTATTCCATGGAGATTTTGAAAAAGGAAGCGCAGTATTGGGAACTCTCAGTGCCGCAGGCAGTGAAGACCGAAATCACAACGTGATGATCCGCGCCTGCTACTTACTGGCCTCCTGTGCTCTTTACCGGCAATCTCTCAGCCTTGCGGAACGTTATACCGCTGCAGGAACGCGCCTTCTTCAAAGAAGCGGAGACCCCGTGCTTTCCGCACAATTTCAGCGTCTGCGGGGCGCCTGCTTCTGTCTGCGCGGCGACTACGATAAAAGTGGGTACTATTTTTTAGAAGCCATTGAGAAACTTGAAAAACAGCTTCCCTCCACTGCGGCGCGGATCCAACTTGCCGCAGCAAACAGCGCCTGCGGAAGGCTGTTCCGCCAACGGCAGGACTATGCGAATGCCTGCTCCTATTTTAAAAAAGCATTGGATACGCTGGATGGTTTCGAAAAAGACCCGTGGCCGGGAGCTGTTTGGGTTTATATTCATTATGGGCGAACGACTTTCTTTATGGAAGATCATCTGCGGGCACAGCAGCTATTTCTGCGCGGATACGAATTGTCTCAGCTTACCGGAGAACTTTGGGGCTGTACCGCAGCGGCCGCTTTTACCGCCTATTATCAGATACAGGACGGAAACTTTGAAGTTGCCATTAATAGTCTCAAAGATGCACAAAAAAGCAACATCCGCCTGCAGTCTCCTTTAGAGGGTGCCATCCTCTGTTTTGTCAGCATGGCTATCCGCCAGTATCTGGAACGCACACAGCAGCATCATCGAGAATTGGAAACTCTACTGACTTTTTCTTCTGCCAGCTATGCGCGCCAGGGACTCCGGCTGCTCTCGGGGATTCCGGATGTGGCGGAAGCGCAGCTTTTATCAAAAAGTCTGCGTGACGGCATCACAGATCAGCAGCATTTTCATGCATCGGAGCTCTATAGCAAAAATAAGCATTTTATGACAGAATAAACTTTTATGAAAAAAGGGAACAGGTGGAAAAAATCGAACATTTCTTAAACTGCCGGACCATCAAGGATCTGGATCTTTTCACTTTAAAACTGCAAAAAGGGACGGCACATGAATAAAACATGTGTCGTCCCTTTTTAATGCTGCGCTGTTTTTTATCCGATGGTATCGTAAAATTTCTGAATCAGCCACATGGCAATGCCATAAGCAGAAGCTTCCATATGATATTTACTGCACCGCAGATAAGAGGTATCAAAATCAAATTTATTCATCTGCATCACAAGTTTACTAAGATCGATGAGATAGTCTTTAAGATACCCGCCTACATAGCCGCCGATAATGATATCGCAATCAAAAACCATCCGCAGATTGGATACGGTCAAAGCGAGCGTATAAAGATAATCGTCCCAGATCTTTTCAAAATCGTGGTTGCCGTTTTTTAGCTCGATAAAATATTTTTCCAGATTGCCGCCCGTATGAGAAGAAAGGCGCAAGGCCGAACAATAGCAGTCGACGCATCCTCTTTTTCCGCAATAGCATCTTTCGCCATTCGGAACGATAATGATATGACCAAACTCTCCGCTTTTTAAATGATCGCCCTCATATAATTTTCCGTTATAGCTGATGGCGCCTCCGACGGTATTATTGAGAGAAAGATAAATCACATTTTTATCAGGATCAGAAATCTCGGTATAGGCCGCACAATTTGCGTCGTTATCAAAGACAACTTTATAGGGGAGAAACTGGCTCATCTTTAAAAGGCTGATGTTAGAAACGTTCAGCGCATGCGATTTTAAAAGAATATGATTCGCTTTATCGATGATTCCGGGAATGGAAACGCCGATTCCCACGATCTTTTCGCGTTCTTTTGGGTCCTCAAGCGTGTCATCGATAAAGGCCTGAATTCTCTCGGAAATCTCCTGATAATAGGAGAACGTATCTTCATACCGCATTCTCTGCCGAGTATTCGACAGTATGGCGCCCTTTGCATCAATCATCACCAGCCCTAGATGATTGGCGGTAATATCCACCCCCACCGCATAACAAATATTAGAGACAATCGACAGCGCCTTTGCCTTTCTTCCGCCGGTGGATTGATAATTTCCCACTTCTTCCACGATGCCCGCATCGCTCAGCTCTTTGATATTCTGAAGGACCGTAGGCATACTGAGCCCCAAATCATTTGCAATATCCACCTTCGAAGCGTGGCTGCGTCGATAGATATAATTGACAATTTTAATCTTATTCTTTCGCTTTGTCTGGATTTCTTTTGGTGCTTTTTCCATCTTGCAAAATTCAGCTCTCTTTTTTTATGGCAATGAAGATTTCGCCACTTAATTAATCGTTTTATAAAACTATTCAATGAATTTATTGTATTCTATATTTCGAAAAAATACAATCTTAGAATTTGATTGTTTTGTTTTTGTAAAAACAGAATAAAAAATTTTGGATTGTTTAGTAAAGATAAACATCTTCTTTTTTGAAAGCCACATGATTTTTTGTTTCCAAAAGCTGCTTTTCAGAATTGATTTTCATTTTAGACAATTTACTTGAAATAATTTTAGCTGTTTTACCCAATAAAGCAGATATTGACAAAATGATTTTGTAGATGTATTCTGTTAATTGATTATTAAATCTTTTTATTAAAGCCTTTAATGTTCTTGAAAAAAGGAGTAATTTTATGGATAAAAAAATGAAAGTTGCCGTCATGCTGGACATCGAAAAAATGGGATTTGAATGGCAAAATGTCCCCCATCCAAAGGATAACGAAGCCCTTGTCAAAGTAGAGTACGTGGGCGTCTGCGGTTCTGATCTTCATTATTACGAATTTGGAAGAATCGGCGATTATATCGTAAAGCCGCCTTATGTTTTAGGACATGAGGCCGGCGGCACGGTCGTCGCAGTGGGAAAAGATGTTACGAATCTAAAAGTTGGGGACCGGGTGGCCTTGGAGCCCGGAAAAACCTGCGGGCACTGCGAATTTTGCAAAACCGGTCGGTATAATCTTTGCCCCGATGTGATCTTTTTCGCCACCCCGCCCGTAAACGGCGTTTTTCAGCAGTATGTTGCCCACGAAGCAGATCTGTGCTTTAAGCTGCCGGACAACATGGATACCATGGAAGGTGCTTTGATTGAGCCGCTCTCCGTCGGGTTCCATGCAGCAAAACAGGGCAATGCACATCTGGGCCAGACCGCAACGGTGTTCGGTGCAGGCTGCATCGGGCTGATGTCCATGATGGCTTTAAAGGCCATGGGAGTTTCCACCGTCTATGTGGTCGACGTGATGCAGAACCGCCTCAATAAAGCCAAAGAATTGGGCGCAACCGAAGTCATCAATGGAAAAGACGAAGACGCCGTTCAAAAGATTATGGAACTGACGCATCAGAAGGGCATTGATCTTTCGATTGAAACAGCCGGAACCGAAATTACATCCCGCCAAGCGATCAAGATTGCCAAAAAGGGAAGCACGATCGTATTTGTAGGCTATAGCAAGAGCGGAGAAATCACCCTGCCCATGAGCATGGCACTGGATAAAGAGCTCACCTTCAAAACAGTTTTCCGCTATAGACATATTTATCCTGTTGCAATCGATGCTGTTTCCAGTGGAAAAGTAAATCTGAAGGGCGTTGTTACCAATGTCTATGACTTTGATGATATTCAAAGAGCCATGGATGAGAGTGTTCACAATAAGGATACCGTTGTAAAATCAGTCATTAAAATAATCTGATTGGCGGATTATTTTAAAAATTATAAGTGGGAGGAAATCACATTGAAAAAGAAATTATTAGCAACCGTGATGAGCGCTCTGCTTATCACATCCGTGCTGGGCGGCTGCGGCAGCAGCTCCACAGCAAGCAGCCAAGCAGTTTCAGCGGGTGCTGCTTCAACAACATCCACGTCGCAGACAGCCGACAAGAAGCTCAAAATCGGCATCACCGTCCAGAGTCTTAGCAATCAGGTCTGGTCCGTAGCATGCACCACCATGAAAGACATGGCCGATAAAGACGGAAATACCCTGACCTACACTGACTGCGGAGATACCTCATCAAAGCAGATTGAGCAGATCGAGAACTTTATCAGCAGCAAATGCGACGTCATCATGGTAAACCCCTCTGACCCGAACGCGATCGAAAACGTCTGCAAAGAGGCACGCGACGCCGGCATTAAAGTAATGTGCTGGGATAACGAAATGGAAAACACCGATATCAACTGGGTCATCGATAACCAGAAACTCGGTTACATGATCGGCGAGCAAGCCAGCAAATTCATCAACGAGAAATTTACCGACGGCAAATGCCAAGTCGCCGTGCTGGATTATCCTCAGACCGCAATCCTTCTTGAAAGAGAAAACGGAATTCTGGCAGCGCTCAAAGAAAAAGCCCCCAACGCAGAAGTAGTTGCACAGCAGCCAGCTATTAACGCAACCGAAGGTCAGGATGCCATGGAGACAATCCTTCAGGCACATCCCGATGTGAAAGTTGTCTGCTGCATCGGCGGCGGCGGCGCTGTTGGCGCAAACGAAGCTTTGAAAGCAGCCAACAAGATTGCCGATAATGTGGGCATTTTTGCAGCGGATGCAACCGACCAGGAACTGGCAGCCATGCTGAACGGTGAAGCAAACAGAATGTCTGTTATGGTAACCGGAACCCCGAAGGTTATCGGTGAAAACTGCTATCAGCTGATCACAAAGCTCGGCACGGGCGGTACTTTTGACAGCCGCAATGTTTACAGAGACATCTTCCCTGTAACGGCTGAAAATGCTTCGCAGTATTATTCAAAATAAAATCTGCCAATACATCGGACTTAAATCCCTCAGTGCATTGAAAAAACAGCGGTAGAACCAGTGGACGTCTGATGGTCTTGCCGGTTTTCCGGATGCAAGTTGATGGAGACGAATGCCCCCCACAAAACACGTTTTTATACTCTTTACGTGTCTTTCGGGGGCATTCGTCATCATAAAAATTTGATTTTTTCTATCACTTTTCCGCAAAAATGCTGTAAAATTGTTTTTATGAACTGATGATGATTTGTCAAAGAAAAGAGGATCGCTTTTATGGAAGATTCTGAATATGTTCTGCAATTAAATCATATTAAAAAAACCTATCCCGGCGTGGTCGCCCTGAACGACGTATCCCTCGACGTCAAAAAAGGCGAAATTCATGCCCTAGTCGGAGAAAACGGCGCTGGAAAATCAACGCTGATCAAGTGCTGCAGCGGCGCTGTGATCCCGAATTCCGGAGAAATCATCACCGGCGGACAGACTTTTCACTCCATGACTCCCCGGCTTGCAATCCAAAACGGAATTGCCATCATCTATCAGGAGTTTAACCTGGTCGGGGATCTTTCCGCAGCGGAAAATATTTTTCTCGGCCGCGCTATCCGAAACGGTATCATGATTGACCGCAAAAAGATGGTTGAAGAATCCGAAAAAGTATTCCAGCGTCTCCACATTCATATTAACCCCAACACCCTCGTGCGCAATCTTTCGGTAGGTTATCAGCAGATGGTAGAGATTGCAAAGGCCATCCAGCAGAATGTAAAGCTGCTCATTATGGATGAACCTTCGGCCCCGCTTACTAACGGTGAAACCGAAAGTCTCTTTAAAACCATCGACGCACTTAAGAGCTATGGGGTCTCGATTATTTATATTTCTCACCGGATGGAAGAAATTTTCCGCCTGTCCGACCGCGTCACCGTCCTGCGCGACGGCAACTACATAAAAACCGTCAACACCAAAGACACCAATGTTGACGAACTAGTAAATCTGATGGTCGGCAGAACGCTGCAGGAAAAATTTCCACCCAGAAAAGACTGCATTCAGGACGAAACCTTACTTGAAGTGAAAAATCTATATGGAAACGGTGACCAGAATATTTCGTTCTCAGTTAAAAAGGGAGAAATTCTTGGATTTGGCGGCCTTATCGGCGCAGGCCGCACAGAGCTTGCGCAAGTACTTTTTGGCATGGTACCGAAAACCTCCGGCCAAATTTTTTTGAAGGGAAAAGAAATTAATCCGAAAAATCCGCGCAACGCCATCGATCTTGGAATTGCGCTGCTCCCCGAAGACCGAAAGCAGCAGGGGATTTTGCTGGGACTTTCGGTCAATCAGAATATCAATATGCCGATTTACCGTCAGCTCTCAAAAGGCTCTGTCATCAACGAAAAAGAGGAGCGGGAGATCAGCAAGAAATACGTTAAGGAAATTGAGATCAAGACTCCCAGCATTCATCAGCTTGCAAAGAACCTGAGTGGTGGAAATCAACAAAAAGTGGTTCTTGCAAAATGGCTTGCAGCCAACTCGGAACTCATTATTTTTGACGAACCTACACGCGGAATCGATATCGGCGCAAAATATGAAATTTATAAACTCATCAACAACCTCGTCGAACAGGGCAAGACCATTCTTCTGATTTCTTCCGAAATGGAAGAATTGATGGGAATGTCCGACCGGATTCTAGTGCTGTCAGAGGGAAAAATTACCGGTGAATTGAAGAAAGATTCTTTTAGTCAGGAAACGATTATGAATTTTGCTTCCAACGTGAAAAAGGAGAAATCGGCATGAAGAAGGTTATTCCTATTTTAAAAGAAAGGGCAATCTATGTTGCGCTCATTGCCCTGTTTATCATTTTCTCATGTTTGAGCAGTGATTTTTTGAGCCCCAATAATCTAATCAACATCGCCCGGCAGATCGCCGTGCTCGGAATTGCCTCCGTCGGTATGACTTATGTCATCCTGATCGGCGGGATCGACCTTTCCACCGGCTCCATTATCACGTTTGTCAATATCATCGCGGCGTATTTGATGGTCAATATGGGCATAAATATGTGGCTCGCAATTCTTATTGCGCTGCTTTCTAGCACCGCGATCGGATTTTTAAACGGCCTTTTGGTCGCTAATATGAACATCCCCTCCCTCATCGTGACCTTCGCTTCTCAAACGATTTTTGAAGGCTTTGCGTACATCATTTCAAAAGGAATGCCGATTTTCGGCTTTCCAAAAGGATTTGCAACCATCGGGCAGGGATATGTCGGTTTTATTCCGATTCCAGTCATTGTCATGGTCGTTATCTTTCTCATCGGCGGATTTATTCTTAACAAAACCTATTTCGGCAGATATTTTTACGCATTGGGCGGAAACGAGACCGCCGCACAGATGGCAGGTATCCGGGTAAAGAGAGTCAAATATCTGATCTTCTCGCTTTCCGGCCTCTTTGCAGGCATCGCAGGCATTATCATGCTGGCACGCACCAATTCCGGCCAGCCTACCGCAGGCAAGGGCTATGAATTTCAGGTAATCACCGCAGTGGCCCTTGGCGGCGTGAGCCTTTCAGGCGGCTCCGGCAAACTCTCCAACGTTGTAGCAGGCGTCCTCATTATGGGAATCCTCAAAAACGGCATGGTCCTTCTGAATATCAGCGAATATGTTCAGATGGTGGTCGAAGGCATCATTCTTCTTCTGGCAGTTGGATTTGACTGCCTGCAAAAGCGGAAACTCGGATATCAAAACCATTAATCGTGTTGTTTTTAAAAACAAGTTTTCCTATTTGTAATTTTTCGATTTGTTTTCTGATGAGAAACTTTTAAAAGCAAAGAAGGGATGATATGAAAATGTATGATGTGGCAGCTTTAGGAGAACTTTTGGTGGATTTTACCGACGCTGGAATCTCTCAAAACGGGATGCACCTTTTTGAACAGAATCCGGGAGGAGCGCCGGCAAACGTCCTTACAGGGCTCAGCCGGATGCACTTTCAAACCGCTTTTATTGGAAAAGTCGGAAGCGATCTTAACGGCCGTTTTCTGGAATCTGTTTTAAAAAGGGAGCATGTCGACACTTCCGGTCTGATCGTCGACCCGAACTATTTTACCACGCTTTCCTTTGTGAGCCTTTCAAAAGACGGACAGAGAAGCTTCTCTTTTGCCAGAAAACCCGGTGCTGATATAATGCTCCGCCGGGAAGAAGTAAAGGATGATATTCTCCGGAACACTAAGATTTTTCATATTGGTTCTCTCTCTCTGACGAATGAACCCTCTCGTACTGCCACCCTTTCCGCTTTGGAAACTGCTAAAAAAGCCGGTTGTATCATCTCTTATGACCCCAACTACCGGGCATCTTTGTGGCCGAGCGAAGAAAAAGCCAAAGAAGAAATCCGTTCGGTACTGCCGTATGTTGACGTCATCAAACTATCCGAAGAAGAGACCGATTTTGTCACACCGGAAAAAGATCCCAAAGCAGCGGGAAAATTTTTGATCGATCATGGAGTGAAAGCGGTTTTTATCACCCTCGGCAAAAACGGTGCTTACGTTTTTAACCGGGAAGGCTGCACTTTTGCGCCGCCGGTCCCCGGGCACGCCATTGATACCAATGGCGCCGGAGACTGCTTCTGCAGCGGTATTTTATCCCGTATCTGTGAGAGTTCAAAATTGCTTGACGCGCTCTCTCTGAAGGAGCTTTCTCAATACGCGCATTTTGCAAACGCAGCCGCCAGCTGCTGTATTGAAAAGCATGGCGCAATTCCTTCCATGCCCACTTTGGAAGAAATCAATCAGCGCCTTTCCGCTGTCTGATAAAAAGATCCCATCAAATTTCATTTTGTCCTCCTAGAAAGATAGGCAGCCGCTTTAAAAAAATGGCTGCCTATCTTTCTGTTTTTTTGAAAACTTATAAACGTTTCATCTTTTATTTTAAAAGCTTTTTAGTAGCAATTTATCTCAAAATAGCTTCTTACTTCAAGACTGCAAAATAAAAAAGTCTGTCTTATCCGATCAGGAATAAGACAGACGCAAAAAAGCCTGCTGATTTCTCAACGGGCTTTTAAAGTACAAATCGGGTTGTGCCAGGTTATATGGATTTACAGATACTTCTTACGCTCCTTTAGTGTAAGTTCTGGCATAAGGGCTCTATATACCTCCCTGCAAGTCGATCTTTGAAGAGGTTCATAGACACTCTTTAGTTGTCCAAAGGTTTCATTGTGGGGAACAACAGCACATCGCGAATGCTCATCTGTTCACAGAGCAGCATGCACAATCTGTCAATGCCCATGCCCATGCCGCCCGTCGGCGGCATACCGTATTCCAATGCACGTAAGAAATCATAATCAATAAACATCGCTTCGTCATCGCCACGCTCCATTAGTTTAGCCTGTTCTTCAAAACGCTCTCTTTGCTCCAATGGATCATTCAGCTCGCTGTATGC
>ENA-UOOK01001557-UOOK01001557.1-fermentation-metagenome-genome-assembly--contig:-NODE-1557-length-30025-cov-10.845546_pt1 | contig 30025 bp, 28 predicted proteins | sample MGYA00245777_ERZ724023 | MGnify/ENA primary metagenome ERZ724023 (study PRJEB28704, sample SAMN03018312) | fermentation metagenome | biome: anthropogenic terrestrial biome; feature: soil...
TCTACGAGGCGCGGCCCAACGTGACCGCCGACGCCGCGGCCATCTGCCTGAAGGCGGGCAGCGCGGTGCTGCTGCGCGGCGGCAAAGAGGCCGTGCGCTCCAACGCGGCCGTTGCGGACGTCCTGCGGGCCGCGCTGAAAACGGCCGGCCTGCCGGAGGACTGCGTCCAGCTCGTCACGGACACGTCCCGCGCCTCGGCGCTGGCCATGATGCGGATGCGCGGAACCCTCGACGTGCTGATTCCGCGCGGCGGGCGCGGGCTGATCCGCTCCGTGACGGAAAACGCGCGCGTGCCGGTGATTGAGACGGGATGGGGCAACTGCCACATTTTCGTGGATGCCTCGGCGGATATCGGCATGGCGGCGGAAATCGTGTTCAACGCGAAGACCTCGCGGCCCTCGGTCTGCAACGCGGCCGAGACGCTGCTCGTCCACAAAGACATCGCCGAAAAGGCCCTGCCGGTCCTCAAGGCCCGGTTGGACCAAAAGCACGTGCAGCTGCGCGGATGCGAGAGGACGCGCGCGATTCTCGGCGATTCGGTCGTGCCCGCCACGGAGGAGGACTGGGCGACCGAGTACCTCGACTACATCCTCGCCGTGCGCGTGGTGGACAGCCTCGACGAGGCCATGGCCCACATCGCGCGGTACTCCAGCGGCCACAGCGAGGCGATTGTGACGCGGGATTACGGAAATGCGCGCCGGTTCGCGGCGGGCGTGGATTCGGCGGCGGTCTACGTGAACGCCTCCACCCGCTTCACCGACGGCGGGGAGTTCGGCCTGGGCGCGGAAATCGGCATCTCCACCCAGAAGCTGCACGCGCGCGGCCCGATGGGCGTGCGGGAGCTGACCACCACGAAATTCGTCGTCACCGGCGACGGGCAGGTTCGGTAAAGGCCGGTGCGGGCGGATATGAAAAACGACGGGAAAAACGAAATCCCCGGATTTTCGGCCGATTACCGCGGGGCGTACCCGCGCGGGCCGAAAGCGGAAAAGCCGGCTCCGCAGAGGCGGAAGCCGAAGAAAACGGCGCGTCCCCGGCAGGAGCGGAAGGCGCCGCGCGCCGCCGCGGAAAAAAAGAAGCGGCCCGCGCCGCCGCCCGATCGGCGGACGCGGCCGAAAGAGCCGGAGAACGCCTTTCCGCAGGAGCCGGAGGAAGCCGCCGGCGAGGAGGAACTGCTGGCCCGGTGGAGCGCGGAAAGCGCAGAGGACGGGCCGGCGGCCCTTCTGCGGGAACAGAAATCCCGCCCCCGGCGGCGCGGAAAATACCGGTACGGCATTTTTGCGGGGACGCTGGTCCTGCTGCTGGCGCTGGTGGGCGTGGCGTTCATCGCCGGGCAGATCGGCACGCGCATCCACGGCGCGCTGACCGACGACAGCCGCCTGCGCGAATACGACCAGTTCCTCAGGGTGGTTGTGGCGCAGGACCCGAAGCCGTTCGCTTCGCCCCAGAAGGCCGACCCGGAGTTCGTGCTGAACGCCTCCCTCTGGAAAACCATGACGGAGAACGCCTCCTCCTACACCAGCTATGACGACGCGGGCCGCACCATCGTGCCCCTCGGCGACGTGGCGCAGGCCTGCCGCGAGCTGTTCGGGCCGGACTGCCGCCTGCAGCCGAAAAATCCCGCCCAGGAGACGTTCTATGAGTACGACGCCGCCAAAAGCCGGTTTTACGTCTCCCTGTTTTCCCTCGACAGCGTCTACGCGCCCTATACGCAGAGCGCCCGGCGGGAAGACGGCGGCACGGTGCTGCGCGTGGGGTACGTCCCGCCGACCGACGAGACCCGGACGCAGTCCGGCGCTTCTTCGGCCGGCACGCCGACCCCCTCCAAAGTGATGGAGTACGTGATAAAGACCGACCCCTCCACCCAAAAGGACTATGTCTACGCCGTCCGTTCGCCCGCGGCTTCGTAAGAGCGCGGGTGGGGTTCGGGCAAAAAAAGGCTTCCCCGCGGAGGGGAAGCCTGAAAGTTCCATCCAGTCATATCAAAAGGTACAGCAGCGCAAAAATCAGGGAGTGGTCGGCTTTTTCTTCCATCAGAATCAGCAGGAGCATCAGAATCAGCGTGCGCTCGCTGTCTTTAAACAGAATGTCGAGTGCCCCGGCGGGGGGGTCCGCATCTTCCTGTTGGGGTTCCGGGGGCCGCGGGGGCGTTTCTGAAGGCCGCCGGGGCGCGGGGGGATCGGCCCGCGCCGGAGCGGGGCGCGGCTGCCGCCCCGGCGGGTGCAGGGGCATCTGCTCCGCGCGCGGATGCGGCGCGCCGCCCTGCCGCGGGCGCGGCGGTATGTAAGAGGAAGGAATCTGCGCGCGCGCCTGCATTTCGCGGGCGCGGCGGATCGCTTCCTCCTGAAGGGTCTGCATGTTGCGCCGGTCCGGACTGTCTGCCATCGCTTTTCACCTTCAGAAAATCCCGCTGTTTTTCAGGAACGGCACCGCGCGGACAAGCTGCATCAGCCGGAGGGATTCGTCCAGCTTTTTCTGCCGCTTTTCGCTCAGAAACGGCCGCAGCGCGCGCAGCAGCCGGGTGGCGCTGTCCTCCCGGCGAAAGCGCGAGAGGGCCGGGGCGAGTTTCATCACCGTCCGCATCACGTCCGCGTCCGCGGGCGGCGCCGGTTTTTCCGCCGGTTTCGGCGGCGGGTCGGCCGCGGGGGCTTCCTTTTCCCCAGAACCGCCCAGCATGGAGGCGAGCGCCCGGATTTTCTCCATGCTGGCGGGGTCTTTCAGGATGTCGCCGAGCTTGGAGGTCATGTCGTCCATTTATTTCTTTCCCCCCGTAAACTTGCGGATCAGTTCCTGCGCCTCGGGCGTGCTCAGAATCTTCTCGCAGGCCTTTCGGTCGGCCAGAAGGGACTGCACTTTCTTCCGGTCTTCCGGCCCGAGCTTTTTTATCAGAGAGCCCAGCATTTCGCTGTTGTTCCCGTTCTTTTGCACAGTTCAATCACCCCGACACATACTATGCCGCCCGGCGGAAAGATATGCCGCCCGGGCGGCCGGGAGGTTTTTCCGGCTTTGCGAATTCTGGTTGTTTCGGATACCCACCGCGACCGCGGTGCCCTTCTGAGGGCCGTTCTGCGCCACCCGGAGGCCGGCGTGGTGATCCACCTGGGCGACGGCGCGGAAGAGGCCGCCGAAATGGGGCGCCGTTTCCCCAAAAAGAGGTTTCTGCAGGTGCGCGGCAACTGCGACTGGGGCAGCGCCCTGCCCGACGAGGGGCTGGCGACGCTTGCGGGCAGGCGGATTTTTTATACGCATGGTCATATATACCGCGTCAAATACAGTCTGGAAGAGGCGAAATCCGCCGCGCGGCAGCATAAGGCGGACGTTCTGCTTTTCGGGCACACGCACGTGCCGCTCACGGCGTATGAAAACGGGCTGTACCTGATGAACCCGGGCAGCCTGCAGGGACACGGCGGCACCTACGGGACCCTGGACATCACCCCGGCCGGCATCGTGACGAATATCGTCAAAATCTGATTGACAATCTCCGGCGAAAATGCTACTGTAAAATCAGGAATATTTATGCTGGAAAGGAAAATATGCAATGAGAGATGCCATGAAGGAATATAAAAGATGGTGCGCCGCGCAACTGGACGACCCGGACCTCGCGGCGGAGCTCGCGGCCATCCGGGACAAGCCGGAGGAGATCAACGACCGGTTTTACCGGGACCTGGCGTTCGGCACGGGCGGCCTGCGCGGCGTCCTCGGCGCCGGCACCAACCGCATGAACGTCTACACCGTGCGGCGGGCGACGCAGGGCCTTGCCAACTACCTGAAGAAGCGGGGGGACAGCCCCTCCGTCGCCATCGCCTACGACAGCCGCATCAAGTCCGACCTGTTCGCGAAACAGGCCGCCGCCGTGCTGGCCGCGAACGGCGTGCGGGCGCACATCTACCCGTGGCTTTCGCCGACGCCGACCCTCTCGTGGGCCGTGCGGTCCCTGCACTGCGACGCGGGCATCTGCGTGACGGCCAGCCACAACCCCGCCAAATACAACGGGTACAAGGTCTACGGGCCGGACGGCTGCCAGATTACCCTGAAGATGGCGGACGACGTCCTCGCCGAGATCGAGCGGGTGGACATTTTCGGCGGCGTGAAGCGCATGGATTTCGAGACGGGCCTGCAGAAGGGTCTCATCGGCTATATCCCCGAAAAGGTCATCGACGCGTTTCTGGACGAAGTGATGAAGCAGCGCGTGTTCCGGGAGCCCTGCACGGGGCTGAAGGTCGTCTATACCCCGCTGAACGGCACGGGGCGCGTCTGCGTCACGCGCATCCTCGGCAAAATCGGCGTCAAAGACGTGACCGTCGTGCCCGAGCAGGAGTATCCGGACGGGAACTTCCCCACCTGCCCCTTCCCGAACCCCGAAATCCGCGAGGCGCTGCAGAAGGGGCTGGAGCTGTGCGAAACCGTGCAGCCCGACCTGCTGCTGGCCACCGACCCCGACTGCGACCGCTGCGGCATCGCGGTGCGGGGAAAGGACGGCGGGTACGCGCTGATGACCGGCAACGAGGTCGGCGTGCTGCTGCTGGACTTCATCGCCCGCGGGCGGCAGAAAGCGGGCACCCTGCCGGAGCGCCCGGTCGCGGTGACCACCATCGTGAGCACCGACATGGCCACGCCCGTCGCGGAGCACTACGGCATCGAGCTGCGGCGCGTGCTGACCGGCTTCAAGTACATCGGCGACCAGATTGCCGAGCTGGAGGCGCACGGCGAAGAGCAGCGGTATATCTTCGGCTTCGAAGAGAGCTACGGCTACCTTTCGGGCGGGTATGTGCGCGACAAGGACGCCGTGGACGCCAGCATGCTGATCTGCCAGATGGCCTATTCGTACCGGAAGCAGGGCAGGACACTCCTCGACGCGATGGACGCGCTTTACCGCCGCTACGGCTATTACGAGAACGCGCTGATGAACTTCGGCTTTGAGGGGGAGGACGGCATGATCCGCATGGGCCGCATCATGGACGGCCTGCGGAAGAACCCGCCGGAGAAAATCGCGGGCCGTTCCGTCGCCGGCCGGAGCGACTACCAGACCTCCGTGCGGTACGACGGGGAAAAGACCTCCGCCATCGCCCTGCCGAAATCCAACGTCCTGGAGTTCCGCCTGGACGGCGGCGGGAAGGTCATCGTCCGCCCGAGCGGGACCGAGCCGAAAATCAAGGTCTACCTTTCCGTCCGCGGGCAGGACAAAAAAGCTTCGCTCGCCGCGCTGGAAGCCCTGAAAAAAGCGGTTCCGCCCCTGATTCGGGCCGGCGCCTGAGCATAAAAAGCCGGCAGAAAGCCGCGCCTTTGTAAAAAATGCAATCGGTATCAGAAAGATGACAATAAGGTGACAAATGCCGCAAAACGGTTGACATAACCGCCCCGACTTATTATAATGACGCTGTATATACAGAAAGACACGGGCTGCTTGAATAGGGGTCCGGGCCGTGCATTTGCAGTAACGTCCTCCGAAAGCAAATCTGTATAGAACAAGGCTGAGGTTTTTCTCCTCAGCCTCCTTTTTTTTTGCAGCGTGACGCTGCGGGCACCGGCCCGCCGTCCACAGCGGAGCGAATCGAAAGCCTTGTTTTGGCGGGACAGGATAAGACGGTTCCCGGACGTGCAACGTCATGCGCGCCTGCGGCGGCCACGACGGGCAGGGATCAGTTTTCGGCAGATTTTCCCCCGCTCCGGGTGCGCTTTCAACGGACTTTCTTGTAATCTGAACGTCCCGGCCGGCGCTGAAAAAACCGGTGCCGTTTTTACGCCGGCATCGGTTTCTTTTGAACCGAATTTTCTTTTTTCATTTTCTTTTTCCAAAGAAAAGCGGTTCAGGTCTCGTAGCGGCCGCAGCAGTTCTTGTACTTCTTGCCGCTGCCGCAGGGGCAGGGGTCGTTGCGCCCGGGCTTTTTCTTTTTGCGGTACGGGGTGTGCGCGGAGCCTTTGCCGGATGGCGCGGAGGGCTTGGCGACCTGCTCGCGCTTGGGTTCCTGGGCGGGGCGGAGCTGCACGGTCAGCATCATGCGGGCCGTGTTCTCGCGGATGGACGCGATCATCTCGTCGAACATGTCGAACCCTTCCATGCGGTACTCGACCACGGGGTCCTTCTGGCCGTAGGCGCGCAGCCGGATGCCCTTCTGCAACTCCTCCATCGCGTCGATGTGGTCCATCCAGAGGGTGTCCACGTTTTTCAGCAGGACCACGCGCTCCAGCTCGCGCGTGATGGCGGGGGTGAACTGCTGCTCGCGCTTTTCATACAGCGTGTGCGCCTTTTCGGTCAGCTCTTTCTGCACGTCCTCCGGCTGCAGCCTGGCTTTTTTCTCATCCGGGTACAAAAGGTCGCCCGGCTGCAGCAGCCAGCCCATGTAGCGCTCGCGCAGGCCGTTCAGGTTCCAGGCCGCGCGGTCCCCCTCCGAGGGGAGGAACTGCTTGACCTGCCGCTCGATGGCCTGGTCGATCATCCTGAGGATCTGCTCCTTGATGTTCTCGCCGTTCAGGACCTGGTCGCGCTGGCTGTAGATGATTTCGCGCTGGCGGTTCAGCACGTCGTCGAACTGAAGGACGCTCTTGCGGATGGCGAAGTTGCGGCCCTCGATTTTGCGCTGGGCGCTCTCGATGGTGTTGGTCAGCATCCGGTTTTCGATGGGCGTGTCCTCGTCCACGTTCAGGCGCTCCATCAGCGCGTTGATGCGGTCGCCGCCGAACAGGCGCATCAGGTCGTCTTCCAGCGAGATGTAAAAGCGGCTCATGCCCGGGTCGCCCTGCCGGCCGGAGCGGCCGCGCAGCTGGTTGTCGATGCGGCGGGACTCGTGCCGCTCGGTGCCGATGATGTAGAGGCCGCCCGCCTTTTTGACCTCCTCCGCCTCGGCTTTGGTCTGCCCGCGGTACTTTTCCTCCAGCGAGCGGAACAGCCTGCGGGTCTTCAGAATCTGGGCGTTGTTGGTCTCGGAGAAGGCGTCCGCTTCGGGAATCAGCTCCTCCTGCACGCCCTGCTTGCGCATCTCGGCCTTGGCCATATATTCCGGGTTGCCGCCGAGCACGATGTCGGTGCCGCGCCCGGCCATGTTCGTCGCGATGGTCACGGCGCCCCTGCGCCCGGCCTGCGCGATGATCTGCGCCTCTTTCTCGTGGAACTTGGCGTTCAGGACCGCGTGCCTGATGCCGCGCCTGTGGAGCAGGGCGCTGAGCTCTTCCGACTTTTCGATTGAGATGGTGCCCACCAGAACCGGCTGCCCGGTCTTGTGGTGCGCGATGATGTCGTCGATTACGGCGTTGAACTTGGCCTTCTCGGTTTTATAGACCACGTCCGGCAGATCCTTGCGGATCATCGGCTTGTTGGTCGGAATTTCGACCACGTCCAGCTTGTAGATTTCGCGGAACTCGGCCTCTTCCGTCATCGCGGTGCCCGTCATGCCGGAGAGCTTGTCGTACATGCGGAAGTAGTTCTGGAAGGTGATGGTGGCGAGCGTCTTGCTCTCGCGGGCGACCTTCACGCCCTCTTTCGCCTCGATGGCCTGGTGCAGGCCCTCGTTGTAGCGGCGGCCGTACATCAGGCGGCCCGTGAACTCGTCCACGATGATGACCTGCCCGTCCTTCACGACGTAGTCGATGTCCTTGCGCATCACGCCGCGGGCCTTGATGGCCTGGTTCACATAGTGCTGGATGGGCAGGTTCTCGGCGTCCGTGAGGTTCTTGAGCTTGAAAAAGGCCTCCGTCTTCTTCACGCCGGACTGCGTCAGCGTGGCGGTCTTGGCCTTTTCGTCCACGATATAGTCGGCGCCGTTGTAGAGCTGGTCGTTGTCCTCCTTGTCGTTCAGCTCGGCCACCTTCACGCATTTCAGGGTTTTGGCGAAGCGGTCGGCGACGGTGTACATCTCGGTCGATTTGTCCCCCGGGCCGGAGATAATCAGCGGCGTGCGCGCCTCGTCGATCAGGATGGAGTCCACCTCGTCCACAATCGCGTAGGGGTGGCCGCGCTGGACCTTATCCTCTTTGTAGATGACCATGTTGTCGCGCAGGTAGTCGAAGCCGAACTCGTTGTTGGTGCCGTAGGTCACGTCGGCGGCATAGGCTTTTTTGCGCGCGCCGCTGTCCAGGTCGTGGACAATCAGGCCGACGGAAAGGCCCAGAAAGCGGTAGACCTTGCCCATCCATTCCGAGTCGCGCCGGGCCAGGTAGTCGTTGACGGTCACGATATGCACGCCCTTGCCCGCCAGGCCGTTCAGGTAGGCGGGCAGCGTCGCCACCAGGGTTTTGCCCTCGCCGGTCTTCATCTCGGCGATGCGGCCCTGGTGCAGCACAATGCCGCCCAGCACCTGCACGGGGAAGTGCCGCATCCCCAGCACGCGGTCGGAGGCTTCCCGGCAGACGGCGAACGCGTCGGGCAGGATGCCCTCCAGCGTCTCGCCGTTCGCAAGGCGCTGCCGGAGCGCGGGGGTCTGGGCCTTCAGCTCTTCGTCGGACATCGCCTTGTATTTGCCTTCCAATTCAAGAACGGCGTTGCAGACGGGCTGGATGCGCTTGAGCTCCCGCCGGCTGTAGCCGCCGAACAGTTTTTTCAGAATCGGGTTCATGATTTTCACCTCTGAAAAATCGCTGCGGCAGCTCCCTGCCGCGCTTTCCGCAGGATACGAATTCTTTTTCATTATATCATAGTGAAAATCAAAAAGAAAGAATACTTTATGAACGCCGCGGCGCTACGGCTGCGGGGCGGTCCGCGCGCGGGAAGGCCGGGCGGGCTTCGGGCCGCCGCGGCCCTTTCTGCGGGCCCGGATTTTTCCGGCCGCCAGCACCGCCACGGGAATCAGCACCTGCCCCAGCACGGAGGCCAGAGGGGTGTAGTTCGTCCACGCCGCCCTCTCTTCCGAAGTGGCGAAGATGACCATGCTGCCCGTAAAGACCAGAAGGGCGCACGGGGCCACCAGCGGCGCCCGCGACCGCGGGGTGCTGCCGTCAAGGTTGAAGACGGCGCCGAGCGCTTCGCAGGCGTTGTGAAGCAGGACGCAGCATTTGATGAAGCCGGCCAGCATCAGGTTGATCCCTATCAGCACCTCGATGCGGGTGAAAAACTGCCCGATGGCCACCACGCTGACGGCCTCGTAGGAAGGGTAGAGGAAGGCGGCAATCGAGTTTCCCAGCACGAGGAGGTTCCGCAGGTTGGCCGCCAGCAGAAAAAGAAGCGCCCCCAGCACGCCCCGGAAAAACACGGGGAACACCTTTTCCTTCGGGTCCATCCATTTGAACAGCGAAGAGCAGGCGGTGATTTCGCCCATAGGAAGGAAAAAAATCATCGCCGTGCCCTCCGCCAACTTTTCGGGGCCGGCCTGGAGGATGGGCAGGAGGTTGGAGAATTCCATGTCTTTTATGGCCAGCACACAGGTGAGGGCGATGGAAATGAGAAGGAAGGGGAGGGCGAAGCGAGAGACCCTCGCCAGCACGTAGGCGCCCTTTTTCAGCAGGTAGATCGCCACGCCGAGGATGCAGGCCGCAATGACGGGGACGGGCGTCTCCACCATGTTCACGATGTGGATGAACTCGCAGAAATCGCGCAGGACGAGGGAGACCAGGAACATGCTGCAGAGGAACAGATACAGCGCCGCGGCCCGGCCGGCCCATTTTCCGCAGGCCGTCAGGATGTTGGCGTAATAGTTGCGCCCGGGGTAGAGATTTAAAATGGCGGAGTGGACCAGCATCATGGGGATGACCAGAAAAAAGGCGAAGATGCCGCACAGCCAAGTGTCCCGCCCCGCCGCGGTATAGGCGCCCGTAATCAGCGAGCTGCCGGTCAGAAACATGACGATGGTGGCGGTCATCTGTTTTCCGTTTATTTTCTGTTTCACAGTTCAGATCCTTTACTTAAAAATTTGGGGCAGCAGCGACATCAGCAGCGCGGTGATGCTGACGAAGGGCATCCCCAGGCCGAGCAGAATGTTATAGACCAGCGTGGCGGCGAAGACGACGACCATGAACCACCGGTAAAACTTCTGCTTTCCGCGGAACAGGGGCAGCAGGTCTAAGAAAAAAAGAATGGAGTAAAAGATGAAACAGGTCAGAATCGTTATCACTGCGCGGCGTCCCTTTCCACAAGCTTGGACGTGTTTCGGACTTTGATTTCGGCGTCGGCCCGGCACTTCATGCGCCGGAAAGTCCCGTCCCAGTTCTTGGAGAGCTTTTTCCATTCGGACGGGTATTTCTTGCTGATCTTACAGCCGAAGCCGAAAATATCGACGCCGAAAGTCTGCTGCACGTATCGTACGACGCTCTCCACGCCGGCCTCCACCGTATTTCTGGCGTTCTTTTCCAGCTCGCTGAAAGCGGGGCTGTTGAGGTCCCCGTTTTCCTGCCCGGTGGCCAGCTCGTCGGCCGTGACCTGCGATTTGATGTGGAGCTCGGCGGAAGGAACGCTGCCGGAAAGCGAAAAATCAAGGTCCGTCTTGCTCTCCACAATTTCAAAAGTCACGCCGGGCATCCGGCTGCCGGGCACAATCAGCCCGTTCTGCACCCGGTTGCGCACAAACAGAAAGTACGGGACCTGATTTTCCGGCAGCCAGCCGATCAGCCGGTCGTCCCGGAAGACGGCCGTCCTGCCCAGACGGAGCCAGGCGGGCTTGCCGGGCTTTTCCTCCACGCGGACGCCGGGGAGGGTCAGGGAATCCCCTTCTTCGCTCAGGATGTTGTTGATTTCGTACAGCTTGAGCGGAAGGCAGGCGAGAGAATCGGCGTACGCTTCTTCCAGCGCGCCGGAAATCTCAAACGCGGGGGTCTGGGCCGTTTTCTGCTTCTGGTTCAGCAGCTCCGCGGCCGTCGGCTCCTCCGAGACCACGAACCGCAGCGTCACGCGCGTTTCCGCATCTGAAAGGAACCAGTTCAGTACCTTGCGGATGCCCTTCTGTGCGATTTTCCGGCTGAGGATCACTTCCTGGCAGTCGCTGAAATACAGCTTCTGGCTCGCTTCGGTGAGGGCGTTGCGCACCCCGTCGAAGATGCTGTTGCCCTCCGATTCCAGAATTACGGGCTGCGTGCCCTGCTGCCCCTCTTCCCCGCCGGACGACATGTTCAGGCATTCAAAGGAAAGGTGGTACAGCTTCCCGTTCTGCCCTTCGTCGACGGCGACGGCCGTGACGATGGTCATGTTCTCCAGCTCGTGGTAGCTGAAACACCCCGAAAACGAGAGGGCGATCAGCGCCGATTCCAGCAGAGCGGCCGCTTTCCGCTTCCACCTCATTTCGCCCGGCCCCCTCCGGTCTGCCTCACCTTGTTGCGGCTGAGGAACTGGGGCCGCAGAATCATGTCTTTCCAGGGCACGCGGTAATACAGGTCCTTGTAGTCCTGCGCGGTGTGCGCGTAGGTGTCGGCCATGATGGGCACCCCGAACGAAGACATGCCGAACAGGCCGGCGAGCAGGGCCAGTTCGCCGAGCAGATAGCCGTACAGGCCCAGCACACAGGAGAAGAACAGAAGCGCGAAGCGGTGCAGGATCACGTAGCCCTTCAGGCGCGGGACCATCAGGCCGGTGATGCCCGTCAGGGCCACGATGATGATGATGGGGGCGCTGACGAGCTTCGCGTCGACGGCGGCCTGCCCGACGACCAGCGCGCCCACGATGCTGAGCGTCTGCCCCATGATGCCGGGCATGCGCGCGCCGGATTCGCGCAGCATCTCGAACACAATCAGCATGAAGGTGATCTCCAGCGCGGTGGGGAACGGGACGCCGCGCCGCGCGGAAGAGATGCTGATGAGCAGCGGCGTGGGAAGCATCTCCTGGTGAAAGTTGACCATCGCGACGTAGATGGCCGGCGTGCTGGTGGAGAGGGTGAAGGCCAGGATGCGCAGAAAGCGCCCGATGGACGCGAACATGAAATTCAGGTAGTAGTCCTCGTCGCTCTGAAAGTGCTCCACAAAAAGGTGGGGCACGGTCAGCACGTCCGGCGTGCCGTCCAGGAACAGCGCGACCCGCCCTTCCAGCAGCTTGCCGGCCACCACGTCCGGGCGCTCGGTCACGCCGACCGTCTTGACCGCTGAATACGGGGAATCCCGGATTTCCTCGACCAGGTAGTTCGTATCCAGCACGCCGTCGATGTTGATTTTTTTCAGCCGCCTCTGCAGCTCTTCGAGTGCGCCGCGGTTGACCACGCTGTTCAGGTAGCACACGCACGCCTTCGTGCGCGTGCGGCGGCCGAAGGTCATGTAGCGCATTTTCAGGTCCGGGGTGCGGAGCTTGCGGTGCAGCATGGTCAGGTTCGTGAGGAGGGACTCGTTGAACCCTTCGCGCGGGCCGCGCAGCACGCGCTCGCTCTCCGGCTCGGTGATGGAGCGCATCTTCCAGCCCTTGGTGTTCATCACCACGGCGTCGGCGCACCCTTCCGCAAACAGGACCGTGTCGCCGTACACGATGCCCTGCACGATTTTTTCCACCTGGTCCGTGCACTCCGCGCTGTCGGCGAGCGTGACGCTCTGCGCGACGGCGGCGGTCAGGCTTTCCCCTTTTTTGAACCGGTGCTGCAGCAGCGGGCGGATCACGTCCTCGTTCAGCAGCTTGTTGTTGACCATGCCGTCGATATAGACGAGGACGAAGCGCGCCGCGGGATCCGACGGGCTCGAAAGGGTCCGGACCTGCAGCGTGTCGTCCCCGGCGAACAGATTGCCGATGTACCGGACGTTCTCTTCCAGCCGGTCGGAAGGCAGTCTGGCGTCGCCAAAACCGTTTGGGCTGCTCAACGGGCATTCCCCCTTCTGCCGTTTTTCTTTAGGTTGTCCTCCGCCAAAGCAAATATACCTTCCGCAAAAATGCATCATTCGTCCATATTCATGGAACAATCTGCGCTTGCGGCCGCCCCGCGCAGGGCTTACAATGGAGGCGCAAAAGAAACGGAAATCGAAACGGATGGAGAGGAGATTCGGCAATGCGTTCGGAGCAGGTGAAGGAAGAGCTTGCGCGGGGCCGGTACGGGGAGCGCCTGGCGCGGATTTACGGCTGCACGGAGCGGGGCGCGCAGACCTGCGCGCGGCGGCTGGCCGAAACGGTGGAGCGGTTTGAGAAGCTGTACGGCGCGGGCCGGGACGTCGCGGTCTTCAGCGCGCCCGGCCGGACGGAAGTGTGCGGGAACCACACCGACCACCAGGGCGGCCGCGTGCTCGCGGCCGGGGTGGACCTGGACGCCGTGGCCGTCGCCGCGCGCACGGAGGACGGCAGGGTCCGCGTGAAGTCGGAGGGGTTCCCGGCGGACGAAATCGAGGCGGGGGACCTTGAGAAAAAGCCGGGGGAGGAGAACACCTCGAAGGCGCTGATCCGCGGAATCTGCGCGGGATTCGCCCGGCGGGGCCGGCGGCCGGGCGGGTTCTGCGCCTACACCCGGTCGCAGGTGCTGCCCGGCTCCGGGCTGTCTTCCTCCGCCGCGTTCGAGGTGCTGGTGGGGTCCGTCGTGAACGGCCTGTTCTGCGGCGGGGAGGTGCCCCCGCTCGCCGTCGCGCAGATCGGCCGGTATGCCGAAAACGAGTATTTCGGCAAGCCGTGCGGGCTGATGGACCAGGCCGCGAGCGCCGTCGGGGGATTCGCGCTGCTGGACTTTTTCGAGGAAGGAAACCCGAAGGCGGAGAAGATCCCGTTCGATTTTTCCCGCTGCGGGTACCGGATGTGCATGATCGACACGAAGGGCAGCCACGCCGGCCTGACCCCGGACTACGCCGCCATCCCGCGGGAAATGCGCCGCGTGGCGGCCTGTTTCGGGAAGACGGTGCTGTCTCAGGTGGAGGAGCGCGGGTTCTACGCGCATCTGAAGGAGGTCCGCGCCGCCGCGGGGGACCGGGCCGTGCTGCGGGCCATCCACTTTTTCGGCGACAACGCCCGCGTGCTCAAAGAGGCCGGGGCGCTCAAAAAGGGCGACTTCGGCGCCTTTCTCCGCCTGGTCGTGGAGAGCGGCCGCTCGTCGTTCATGTACCTGCAGAACGTCTACTCGCCGTCCCGTGTGTCGGAGCAGGGCGTGGCGGTCGCCCTCGCGCTCTGCGAGCGGCTGCTGGCGCCCCGGGGCGGGGCGTGGCGCGTGCACGGCGGCGGATTTGCGGGCACGGTGCAGGCCTATGTGCCGGAAGACTTCCTCGGGCGGTTCACACGGGAAATCGAATCCGTGTTCGGCGAAAACACCTGCCGGCCGCTCGCCGTGCGGCCCGCCGGCGGCGTCCGGATTCTTTAAAGAAAATTTTATGGAGGGAAAATCCGAAAATGGCTGAACTGAGATGGGACCCGTTTCTCAAGGACTGGACGATGGTCGCATCAAACCGCCAGAACCGGCCGCAGATGCCGAAGGACTGGTGCCCGTTCTGCCCGTCCTCCGGCAATGTGCCGGACTACGACGTGATGGAGTACGACAACGACTTTCCGGCGCTGCGGCCGGACCCGCCCGCGCCGGACGACGTGGGCACGGATTTTTTCAAGACGCGCCCCTGCTACGGGAAATGCGAGGTCATCCTCTATTCGCCGAAGCACAACGCCGCCCTCACGGACCTTTCCGACGCGCACATGCGCAGGCTGGTCGACCTGTGGTGCGGGCGCTTCGACGCCCTGCGCCGGGACCCGAAAGTCAGCTATATCTTCATCTTCGAGAACCGGGGCGAGGCCGTGGGCGTGACCATGCCGCACCCGCACGGGCAGATTTACGCCTACCCGTTCCTGCCGAAAAAGCTTGCGCTTGAAACCGCCTCCGCAAAGGAGTATTATGAGAAAACCGGGCGCTGCCTGTTCTGCGAGCACCTGAAGAACGAAAAGGCGGAAAAGAAGCGGATTATATTCCAGAACCCGTATTTTACGGTGTTCCTGCCGTTTTTCACCGCGTACCCCTACGGGGTCTATATCCAGTCGAACGCACACCGGCAGTACATCACGGACTTTACGGACGCGGAAAAGACCGCGCTGGGCGTCACGCTGCGCGGCACGGTCGGCATGCTCGACAGCCTGTTCGGCTACCGCTTCCCGTATATGATGTGCATGCACAACGCCCCGGTGGACGGGCGCGACTATTCCGCCTTTTTCCACTTTCACATCGAGTTTTATCCGCCGATGCGCAGCGCGCAGAAGCAGAAGTTCAACGCCTCCAGCGAAACGGGGGCCTGGGCCGCCTGCAATCCCACCTGCCCGGAGCAGACGGCGCAAGAGCTGCGCGCGGCCTACGCGCGCTTCCGGAACCGAAAGGAGAACAGACCATGAACGTGCTGATTACCGGCGGAGCCGGTTACATCGGTTCGCACACCTGCGTGGAGCTGCTGGAGCACGGCTGCGGCATCGTGGTGATGGACAATTACTGCAATTCCTCGCCGGACGTGATCCGCAGGATTCAGGCCATCGCGGGGAAAACCTTCCCCGTCTACCGGTGCGACATGCTGGATGATGCCGCGCTCGAAAAGGTTTTTAAGGAAAATTCCATCGACGCGGTGATCCACTTCGCCGGCCTCAAGGCGGTGGGCGAATCCGTCGAAAAGCCGCTGGAATACTACCGCAACAACGTGACGGGGACGCTCAACCTGCTGTTCCTGATGCGAAAATACGGCGTGCGGCGGATGGTGTTCAGCTCCTCCGCGACGGTGTACGGCATGAACAACAGGGCGCCGTTCACCGAGGATATGCCGCTTTCCACGACCAACCCGTACGGCACGACGAAGCTGATGATAGAGACCATCCTGCGCGACCTCTGCCGCGCGGAAAAGGGCTGGAAAGTCGCGCTGTTGCGCTATTTCAACCCCATCGGCGCACATCCGAGCGGCGAAATCGGCGAGAACCCGAACGGCATCCCGAACAACCTGATGCCGTACATCATGAAGGTCGCCGTCGGCAAGCTGCCGTACCTGCGCGTGTTCGGCGACGATTACCCCACGCCGGACGGGACCGGCGTGCGCGACTATATCCATGTCTGCGACCTGGCGGCCGGGCACCTGAAGGCGCTGCAGAAGCTCGATTCCCTCGACGGCGCGCGGGCCTTCAACCTCGGCACCGGGAAGGGCAGCTCCGTGCTCGACGTGGTGCATGCGTTCGAGAAGGCCAGCGGCGTCAAAATCCCCTACAAGATCACGCCGCGCCGCCCGGGCGACATCGCCACCTGCTACGCCGACTGCACCCGCGCGAAAAACGAGCTCGGCTGGCAGGCGAAGTACACGCTCGGCGACATGTGCCGCGACAGCTGGAACTTCATCCGCAAAAATTCCTGAGCCGGAAAGCAAAAAGGCGGCCGGATGCACTTTAAAGTACATCCGGCCGCACCGTTGTCTGCGCGGGGAGAAAACGGCCCTATTCGGCGGAAGGCTCCGCGGGGTCGCCCGCCTGCGGCTGCCGCTCGTCCGCGCTTGTGCCTTCTTGGCCGCCGCCGTTCTCGTCTTTGCTGCCCGTTTCGCCGTTCGGCTCGGCGGAAAACGAATGCAGAAAGTCCTCGTCGTCGTCCGCGGCCTCTTCATCCTGCGGGGGAACGGGCGGCTCGGGGGGCGTTTCCGGCTTTGGGGACGCTTCCGGTTCGGCGGGTTTTTCCGCTTCCGCGTTGCCCGGCTGCGCGGCGTCTTTCTGTTCCTGCGCCTCGGCGCTTCCGCAGCCCTCTTCGCTGCAGGGCTGGCCCGCCGGAACGACCAGCTCATCCAGCTTTGCATAGGCTTTTTTCAGGCGGCGGGCGGCGCTGTCCACGGCGGCGCACTGGGGTTCGGTCCGGGTGTTGTCGGGGTCGCGCATGGTCTCGTAATAATATTTTCCAAGCTCGATGTACGCGCGGGCCTGGTGCCCTTTCTCGGTTTTAATCACGGTTTTCAGCCGGTTGACCATCGCGGCCCGGCGGTTCTGGTCCACCACAAAGTTGACGGCCCGGGTCACGGAATCGGCTGCCTGTTTCCAGAAATCCATTGCAATACCTCCCTGCCGCGGATAGCGGTTTTGCTCTGAAGCTTATTATACCTCAAACATTCTGTAAATAACAGTAGTATTTCATCTATTCCTTTTTTTATGACGACGTGCTATAATCTACAGTTATGCGGAACAATAGCGCAATAAGGAGAAAGGCAGAACATGTCGACACAGATAAGCAGGGATGTCGGCTGCCCGAAATGCGGCGCGGCGGTGCCGACCCGGATGTGGCAGGGCGTCTGCGCCCAGCAGAACCCCGAACTGCGGGTCCGCGCGCTGGAGGAGACCCTGTTCGACTGGCAGTGCCCCCGGTGCGGGTACCGGGCGCAGCTGGTCTACCCGTGCCTGTACCACGACCGGGAGCGCGGGTTCATGGTTTATCTGGCGCCGAACGGAAGCGGCAGGGAATTTCAGCCGGTGGACGTCGGCGGAAAATTCCCGCAGCTTGCGGGCGTGAAAAAGCGCGTGGTGTCGTCCCCGGCGGAACTGAAGGAGAAAATCCTGATTTTTGAGGCGGGCCTCGACGACCGGGCGGTGGAGCTTGTAAAATACGCGCTTGCGGGCGTGCTGGACAAAAAGCACGGCGAAAAGGCGGCGGAAGGGTACTTCGTCTCTGCGGACGAGCGGGCCAACCGGATCAGCTTCTGCTTTTTCCCGGAAGGGCGGGCGCGGGCGATTCCCCGCAGCACCCGGTTCGACGCCTACCGCAAATCGCTGGAGATTGCGGCGGCCGCGGCGGAAACGGAGGCCGAGCGCAACAGCTTTTTGCCGGTTGACGCCCTTGCCGCCCGCGGCATGCTGGGCGAATATCTCGGCGCGCAGGAAGAAAAGTAGAAAGGACCTTATCATATCACATGTGCGGATTATGCGGATTTACCGGCGAGGTCGTCGACAGGGATGCGGCGATCCGCGCCATGGCGGATAAACTCACCCACCGGGGGCCGGATTCCTCCGGCTATTTTACGGACGGCGGCATCGCGATGGGCTTCCGCCGCCTGAGCATCATCGACCTGGAGGGGGGCGACCAGCCGATTTACAGCGAGGACGGAAATTTAGTTTTGATGTTCAACGGCGAAATTTATAACTACCGCGAACTGCGGCACATCCTCATCGGGGACGGGCACCATTTTGCCACGGATACGGACAGCGAGGTCCTCCTCCACGGGTTCGAGGAGTGGGGCGAGGCGCTGCTGAACAAGCTGCGCGGCATGTTCGCCTTCGCCATCTGGAACCGGAAGGAGCGCAGCCTGTTCCTCGCACGCGACTTTTTCGGCATCAAGCCGATGCACTACGCGAAGTTCGGCGGGCACTTCGTGTATGCGTCGGAGATTAAAAGCATCCTCGCGTTCCCCGGCTTTGAAAAAAAGCTGAACGCCGACGCGCTGAACAACTACATCTCGTTCGAATACCCCGTCCCGCCGAAGACGTTTTTCGAGGGCGTGTACTGCCTGCCGCCCGCGCACTGCCTGTGGTACCGCGACGGGGAAGTGCAGATCCACCGTTACTGGGAGCCGAAGTTCGACCCCGACGAGACCATGACGGAGGAAGAGGCCGTCTCCCAAATCGAAAAGGTGTTCGAGGATTCCGTCTCGGCGCACCGCATCAGCGACGTGGAGGTCGGGTGCTTCCTTTCCAGCGGGGTGGATTCCAGCTATGTCGCGAGCTATTTCAAGGGGCAGAAGACGTTCACCGTCGGGTTTGGCGACGACGAGCGGTACAACGAAATCGGCTATGCCAAGCGCCTTTCGCGCGAGATCGGCCTGGAAAACCACGCCCACGTGATTACGCCGGAGGAGTACTGGGGCCACCTGCGCACGGTGCAGTATTACATGGACCAGCCCCTGGCCGACGCCTCCGGCGCCGCGCTGTATTTTGTGTCGAAAATAGCGAGCAAATACGTGAAGGTCGTCCTTTCCGGCGAAGGCGCGGACGAGCTGTTCGGCGGGTACAACATCTACCGCGAGCCGGACGACACGGCCCGCTACCGCAGGCTGCCGCTCGGGCTGCGCCGGGCGCTGGCCGCCCTGGCCGGCGGGATGCCGCGGTTCCGCGGCAGAAATTTCCTGCTGCGCGGGGCGCAGACGCTGGAGCAGCGCTTCATCGGCAACAGCAGCCTGTTCACGCTGCGGGAGAAGCGCCGCATCCTGCGGGAGGATTTCCCCGCCACGCCGCCGCAGGCGCTGACCGCCCCGGTCTGGGAGCGCGTGCGGGGCATGGACGACGTGACGCGGATGCAGTACCTCGACATCAACGTCTGGCTGGCGGGCGACATCCTGCTCAAGGCCGACCGCATGAGCATGGCCAGCTCGCTGGAGCTGCGCGTGCCGTTCCTCGACCGCCGCGTGTTCGAGGTCGCCTCGCACCTGCCGCGCCGGCTCAAGGTCAACCGCGAGAACACCAAGTACGCGCTGCGCAGGGCGGCGGCGCGCCACCTGCCGAAATTCACCGCGGAAAAGAAAAAGCTCGGCTTCCCGGTGCCCATCCGCGTCTGGCTGCGCCAGAAGAAATATTACGAGATGGTCAAGACGTCGTTCGCGTCCAAAACGGCCCGGCTGTTCTTCAACCCGGCGGCGCTTCAGGACCTGCTGGACAGGCACTACACGGGCAAGTGCGACAACAGCCGCGAAATCTGGACGGTGTTTTCGTTCCTGATCTGGTACGACGTCTATTTCAACGGCGTTTCCCACGCCCCGGGCCAGATGCCGGTTGTTTCGGACTGACCCCCGCGCTTTTCTTTGGAAAAAGAAAAGCGGGTCAAAAGAAACCGATTTCGATCACGTGCGGAAAGTAAGCTCCCTCGTCCGCTGCGCTTGCCGCTGTGCGGCATTTCCCCTGTCAGGGGAAGTGCCTGCGCGGTTTCAACAGCCTGCTTTTTCAGTAGGCGCGGCAAAAGAAACCGGTGCGGGGACGAAGAAACAACAGGCGGGAATAGTGTCCGCCCGGACAGAAAAAATACTCCCGAAGCGTTTCAACGCGCTTCGGGAGCTTTTCATATGCGGGAGCCTTTCATTTCCGTCCCGGACGCGCAGCGTCATACCCGCCTTCAGCGACCCCGGCGCTGGCTTATGTCAAAAGTCGGCGACGGGCGTTCGCACGGGAAAGCGATAGTGAGGGCTTCCAGATGAAAGTCGCGCGCGCACGGGGAAACAGCAGCCGGGGCTTTCAACAAGCCGTGTTCCTTTCCGGGAGTTTTCTCTGACCGTCCCGGCAGAGTAAGCTTGGGATTTTCACCGTTCTTTATGCCGGGCCGACGGGAGCGGCAACCTGCCGCCGCCCCCCGACAACCGACAGGGCAAATTTTTTGGCGGCGGAGAGGTCGTTTTCGTCCGGGTGGCCCTTGGCGACGCCGCCGAACATCTTCATCACCATGGTGTCGTACCCCTTGCAGGCGAAGCTGCCCGCGACGGCTGCGCCCGCTTTTTTCAGCTCCTCCGAAAAGCCGTCGTTGTATTTTCCGCTGCCCGTTCCGCTGGTCGAGAACACAAACACGGTTTTGCCCTTCAGGTCCATCGCCGCCGCGGCCTTTCTCAGCTTTTCGTAAAACCGGCCGTAGGCGATTCCGGCGCCGAATCCGATGATCTCGTACTCGCCCGGATTTTTGCCCTGCGCCTCGTCGGCCGGGCAGAGCTGAGCGCCGGTGGCCTGCGCCATGGCCTCGGCGACTTTTCTGGTGTTCCCGTGGTGGTAGGAGTCGTAGACAATCAGGCATTTTTTCATGGAAATCCCCCCGTTCCGAGAGTTCGGCGTTTCTTGTCTGTCTTTATTATGTATTCTTTATGTTCCCTGATTTTCGCTATTCTATCAGGCCCAGGTGCCGCACGGCCTTCAGGATTCCGTCGTCGAAAATTTCCGCCGTGACATAGTCGGCGGCCCTTTTCACCTCCTCCACCGCGTTGCCCATCGCCACGCCGCAGCCGACCGCGCCCATCATGCTCACGTCGTTGTAGCCGTCGCCGAACGCGACGGTGTCCTCTTTCGGGATTCCGGCGTAGGCGAGGAGGCGCCCGATGCCCTTCGCCTTGTTATGTCCGGGGAAAGAGAGGTCGGCGGTCAGGGTGCCGGGGTGCCGGTTCAGCACCATCTCGCCCCGGAACGCGTCTTTCTGCCGCTGGAACTCATCCTCGTCGGCAAAATAGAAATCCATGGAGCCCGCGTCCACTTCCTCCGGGCGCTGGTATTCGCGCAGAAAGTCCGGCAGGCCATAGGCCGCGTTCAGCGGCGCGTACAGCGGGGCGGGGACGCGGTGGGCCCATCCGTGGTGCTTGCCCACGAAGATGTACCGGCAGCCGAACGCGTCGAAATGCTCCGCCAGCGCCCGCAGGCGGGCCTGCGAGAAGGAGCTGTCGTACACCGTGTGGCCCTCGAACACCACGTGGGCGCCGTTCATGGCGACGAAGCTGCCGAAGATGCCGGGGAAGAACCGCCGGATGAACGGCTCCTGCCGGCCGGAACAGATCGCCACCCGGTGCCCCGCGCGCTTGAGGGCGTCCAGCGCGAAAAGCGTGCTCTGCGGAATCTGGAACGGGCGGCCGTTGCGGGTCGTCAAAAGGGTTCCGTCGATATCGAAGAAGATGGTTTTCTGCTTCATTTTTTCTCCTTTCGATGTATAGGACAGATGCCGCGGGGCGAAACTAAAGCCGAGGTGATGAAAGCGTGGATTACCTGTGGTCTTTTATCGTCGGAGGGGCGCTCTGCGTGGTGGGGCAGATCCTCATCGACTTTACCAAGCTGACGCCCGCGCGGATTCTGGTTTCGTTCGTGACGGCGGGCGTAATCCTCGGCGCCTGCGGCGTGTATGAACCGTTGGTGGAGTTTGCCCGCAGCGGCGCGACCGTGCCGCTGACGGGCTTTGGGTATCTGATGGCGAAAGGCACGCTGAAAGCCGTGCGGGAAAAGGGCCTGCTGGGCGCCTTTACCGGCGGGCTGACGGCGTCGGCTGCCGGGATTGCGGCGGCGGTGTTTTTCGGCTACCTGGCCGCCCTGTTTTCAAAATCGGGCGATAAGAGTTAGCCCCGGCTGGCGCTATGCGCGCGCGGGCTACCGCTACGCCGCGCTGGCGTGGCGCGTTTTCCGCATCGTGAACGGCAGCTTTTTCGGCCCGCTGCTCTGGCAGGGCGCAAAATACGCCTGGCGGCGCTGGCACCGCCGCCCGCAGAACAGGCAAAACGGACAGGTGTAGAACCGCCTGTCCGTACCGTTTCCGCTCTGCCGGGCCCGCGCGGCGAAGCCGCCGAAGCCCGTTTTTGCCCGCCCGATTACTGGATGGAGCAGTCAAGGTAATGCTCCAGGTCCTCTTCGTCCTTTTTCTTTTTCTCAAAAAACAAAACCACGGCGACGGCTACGGAAATCACCGCGGCAATCGTCGAAATCACTGCAATCCATACGGAAAGCTTTCCTGAGTTCTTCAAATCGGACACCCCCGTTTTCGTGAAGCCCGCAGTTTGCGTCTGAACCATTTTTATCATAGCCGGTTTCGGGCCAAAAGTCAATCCCGCGGGAGGCCGCGCTCCGCCTGCCGGGCGGGCAACAAAAAAGCAGGGCGAAACGCTCTGCTTTTTAAAACGCGGAAGTTTTCAGGAATGGGAATCCGCAGCGTTCAGCTTGCGCATCAGCGCGGATTTTTTTCTCGCCGCGTTGTTTTTATGCAGATGCCCGCGCGCGGCCGCCTGGTCGATCTTCTTTACGGCAGCCTGGACCGCCGCGGCTTTTTTCGCATCGCCGGAGTCGATGGCGGAATGCGCTTTTTTGATTTCCGTTTTCAGCTCGGTCTCGGCGGCTTTGTTGAGCTGGGTCTTCATGGCGATGACCTTCACGCGCTTCTTGGCCGATTTGATATTGGGCATGGTTCCACCTCCTTCGGCACTCAATCAGGAATCATATCCATTATGATACCATTCACACCGCAAAAATGCAAGGAAAATCTTGAAACCTGAAAGGGGAGATTCCATGAACTTCCGCACGGACCTGGCGCTGGAAAGCACCGAGCCGGCCCGGCAGGTGCGCCGCAGAGTGGGCGGCTGCACCGTCACCCGCATCGAGGAAGGGAAAAACACCTACGTCACCCTGGAGGTCAAGGCCATCTCGGACAGCATCGATTCCAACGACGCGCTGCTGAAGCTGGTCGCGCAGGAGCTGGCCGCCCTGCTGCCGGGGGAGGGGCCGGTGCTCGCGGCCGGCCTCGGGAACCGCGCGGTCACGCCGGACGCGCTCGGCCCGCTGACCGCGGAGCGCGTGCTCGCCACCCGGTATATCAAGGGGGAGATCGCCCGCGTGACCGGCCTGGGCGGCCTGCGGCCCGTCGCCGTGGTCAGCCCGGGGGTGCTCGGCTGCACGGGGATGGAGGCGTTCGAGGTGCTGCGGGCCATCGTCGCCGAAATCCGGCCTGCGGCCGTGGTGGCGGTGGACGCGCTGGCCGCGCGCAGCCCCGCGCGGCTCGGCTGCACCGTGCAGCTCAGCTCCGCCGGCATCTCGCCGGGCGCGGGCGTGGGCAACAGTCGCCCCCGCATCGACGAGAGCACCCTCGGGGTTCCCGTGGTCAGCATGGGCATCCCGACCGTGGTGGACGCCGTCACGCTCGCGCGCGACCTCGCGGGCAGGGCGGACCCCGAAAAGGTCGCGCCGCGGGGCGCCTCGATGATGGTGACGCCCCGCGAAATCGACCTGATTATCAACCGCGGGTCGCGCCTGCTGGCCATGGGCGTGAACCGGGCGCTGAACCCCACCCTGACCGTCGAGCAGTTTGAGGAGCTCACGTAGGGGCGCAATCATGAAACCGCGCCGGGCGGCATAAAAATGAAGGGTGCGGGCTTATCCCGTGGAAACCGTGCGGAACGGAGGCGGGACATGAACAGATGGGCTCAGAGGGCGGCGGCCTTCGCCACGGCGCTGCTGGCCGCGGCCGGGGTGGCGTGCGTCGGCCTGCGCCTGCCGCAAGAGGCGGCGCACAAGGCGGCGTTTGCGGCGGCGGGGTTCATCCTGCCCTCCGGAGACGCCGCGGATTTCTTCAGCGAAGAAGAGCAGGAAGAGGAGGGCGGCTCCTCTTCCCCGGCCTCCTCCGCACCGCCCGCGGCCTCCGGCGCGCCCGCATCCTCTTCGCCCTCCTCCGGCGGGGCCTCTTCGGCGGCGGCTTCTTCGGCCGCGCCGTCCTCGCAGCCGGCCGCGGGCCAGAAGGCGCTGGAGATGTGCATCGACAGCGGCGGCAAAAAGATTGAGGGGTTCTGGGTCAAGAACCTGACGGAGAAGAACGCTGCCATCGACTTTGCCCAGGAGCTGAAAAAGCAGCCCGCCGTGAAGATCCGCAAAAACGCCGGGCCGCAGGTGCTGATTTACCACACGCACACCACGGAAGCCTATGCCGAGAACCCCACCGCGCGCACGACGGACAAAACGCAGAGCGTCTGCGCCGTGGGGGACGAGATTGCAAAGCAGCTCACAGCCGCGGGCATCGGCGTGCTGCACGACACGACATACCACGACTACCCCGCCTACAACGGCTCTTACGACCGCTCCCGGGCGACCATGCAGAAGGACCTGAAAAAATACCCGGGGATTCAGGTCACGCTGGACATCCACCGCGACGCGATGCACCGCAGCGACGGCATGAAGCTGAAGCCCACCGCGCTGGTCAACGGCAAAAAGGCGGCGCAGGTCATGATCATCAGCGGCTGCGACGACAAGGGGGCCCTCGGCTACCCGAACTGGGAGTACAACCTGAGGCTGGCCCTGCGCCTGCAGAAGGCCATGACCGCCTACCAGAACCTCGGCCGGCCGCTGGATTTCTGCGCCCGCAAATACAACCAGGACATGACCAGGGGGTCGCTCCTTGTCGAAGTCGGCACGGACGTCAACACGCTGGCGGAGGCCAAATACGCCGGCGAGCTTTTCGGCAGGGCGCTCGCCGGGGTCCTGAACGGCCTGACGTAAAGACGTAAAAGAAGCGCGAACCGGATGCAAAGGAGAAACTGAGGAAGTGAAAAGCAGGAGGAAAGGCAGGAGGAGCGGCCGGGGCCTGCGGGCTTTTCTGACCGCGCTGGTCTGCACGCTCTGCGCGATCGCGCTGGCCTGCGGGGTCCTGGTTGTGGACAGCCGGTCCCGCAGAATCGGCTTTGACGACGGAAAGACCCTGATTTCGCAAATTACCGGCAAAAACATCAGCCTGTCTTGCATTGACGATAAAATATGTTATAATTATTTCGTATTGGAACCGTCGGGCGGAGAATGACAACGGAGGATTTTCATGAAGCGGCTGGGAAGTCTGATTTGTGCGCTTTTTCTAGTCCTTGCCCTGATTTTTTCTTTCCCGGCAGGCGCATTTGCGGCGAACGGAGGCGCGGGCGGCACGCCCGGAACGAACAAAGTGACGTCCGCCTCCTCAAAAACGTCTTCTGCGCCGCAGAACTCCACGTCGGAAAATCCGCCGCAGAACTCCACGCCGGGAAAAAGCACCACGTCGAAAAAAGAGACAAGCAGCAAGCCGGTTTCCCATTCTTCCGGCGGCGGGGCGGTGCAGCGCAGGGCGTCTTCCGCACCGGCGTCAAGCCGCAGGCGCAGGCGGAAAACGGCCTCCTCCTCTTCCGCCGCCTCCCTCCCCGCCTCCAGCGATGCCGCTTCCTTCACGGAGGCCTCCTCCGCCGAATCGGAGACGCTTTCCCTGCCCGCCGTGGGCAGCGTGGTGGAGCAGGACCCGCTCAGCTCCGCCGTGGAGCCGGACACCGGCAAGAAAAACCTGATCGGCGTGCTGTCCTGGGCGTGCATCCTGCTGGGCGTCCTCGTCGTGCTGATTGTGGTGCTGAGCAACCGGCGCCCGCCGCGCGGGCCGGGCCGCAAGCGCTACCGCAGGCCGAGGCGCGGCGGAAAGCACCTGCTGAACGACAAATATTACCGCGGCCTCAACCGGTACTGAACGCCGTGCGGCCGCGCGGTTTCGGGGCGCCAGATGCGCCCCGCTTTTCTACATATAAGGTGGACAAAGGTGGGATTCTTTTGACCGTTCCCCGCGAAAATATCCGGAATTTCTGCATCATCGCCCACATCGACCACGGCAAGAGCACGCTGGCCGACCGCATCCTGGAGCTGACCGATTCGGTCCCCCTGCGCGAGATGGAGAACCAGATTCTCGACGATATGGACCTCGAGCGCGAGCGCGGCATCACCATCAAGGCCCACGCCGTCACGCTGCTGTACCACGCGAAAAACGGGCGGGACTACGTCTTCAACCTGATCGACACGCCCGGCCACGTGGACTTCAACTACGAAGTCTCCCGTTCCCTCGCCGCGTGCGAGGGGGCCGTGCTGGTGGTGGACGCGTCCCAGGGCATCGAGGCGCAGACCCTTGCGAATACTTATCTGGCGGTCGACGCGGGCCTCGAGATTCTGCCCGTCATCAACAAAATCGACCTGCCCAGCGCCCAGCCGGAGCGGGTGCGGAAAGAGATTGAGGACGTGATCGGCATCCCCGCGGACGACGCGCCGTGCGTCTCCGCCAAGCTGGGCACCAACGTCGGCGCCGTGATGGAGCAGATTGTCAGGAACGTCCCGCCGCCGGGCGGGGACGAAAGCGCCCCGCTGCGCGCGCTGATTTTCGACTCCTACTACGACGCCTACAAGGGCGCGGTGGCCCATGTGCGCGTGAAGGACGGCCGCGTCGCGCCCGGCGACCGCATCCGCATGATGTCGGCGGGCGGCGAGTTCACGGTGGTGGAGTGCGGGTATATGCGCGCCACCGGCTTCGAGCCGGCCCCCTGCCTGCGCGCGGGCGACGTCGGCGTGATTTCCGCCTCCATCAAGGACGTGCGCGAGGCGCGCGTGGGCGACACCGTCACCCTCGCCGCCCGCCCGGCGGAAAAGCCGCTGCCCGGCTACCGCCCCGCCCGCCCGATGGTCTTCTGCGGCGTTTACCCGGCCGACGGCGCCAAGTACCCCGACCTGCGCGACGCGCTGGAGAAGCTGCAGCTCAACGACGCGGCCCTCTCCTTCGCGCCGGAAACGTCGGCGGCGCTGGGGTTCGGGTTCCGCTGCGGTTTTCTGGGCCTGCTGCACATGGAGGTCGTGCAGGAGCGGCTGGAGCGCGAGTACGGCCTCGACCTGATTATGACCGCGCCGAGCGTCATCTACCGCATCCGCCTGACGGACGGCTCCACGGTCGAAATCGACAACCCCACCAACTACCCCGACCCGTCCCGCATCGCCGAGGCGGACGAGCCCGTGGCCGACGCCCACATCTACACGCCGAAGCAGTACGTGGGCGGCATCATGGAGCTGTGCCAGGAGCGGCGCGGCACGTTCCTCGGCATGGATTACCTCGACACCGACCGCGTGGACGTGCATTACGAGCTGCCGCTCAACGAGATTGTCTACGACTTTTTCGACGCCCTGAAAAGCCGCACGCGCGGCTACGCCTCGCTCGACTATACGCTGACGGGCTACAAGAAGAGCAGCCTGGTCAAGCTGGACATCCTCATCAACGGCGAGCCCGTGGACGCGCTCTCGTTCATCCTCCATTCGGAGAAAGCCTACGCCCGCGCCCGCAGGATGGTGGAAAAGCTGCGCGACAAAATCCCGCGCCAGCTTTTCGAGGTGCCCATCCAGGCGTGCGTGGGCGGCCGCATCATCGCGCGCGAGACCGTCAAGGCCCTTCGCAAGGACGTGCTCGCCAAATGCTACGGCGGCGACATCTCCCGCAAGAAGAAGCTGCTGGAAAAGCAGAAGGAGGGCAAAAAGCGCATGCGCCAGGTCGGTACGGTCGAGATTCCGCAGGACGCCTTCCTCAGCGTGCTCAAGCTGGATGAGTGACGGGGCGGTCGGGCTTTACCTGCACGTGCCGTTCTGCGCCGGCAAATGCCCTTACTGCGACTTTTATTCGCTGCCCGGGACCGGCCCGGCGATGGACCGGTACACGGCCTGCCTGGTGGACCGCATCCGCCGCGCGGCGGAGCGGACCGGCAGGCGCGCGGCGACCCTGTACGTCGGCGGGGGAACGCCCAGCCTGCTGGGACCCCGGCGCCTGTGCCGCATCCTCAGGGCGGCGCGGGAGGCGTTTTCCATCGGTCCGGACGCCGAAATCACCGTGGAGGCGAACCCCGGCGGCGGCCTTTCCGCCTTTTTCCGGGCGGTTCGGGCCGCGGGGGCCAACCGCGTGTCGCTCGGCCTGCAGTCGGCGGACGAAGAGGAGCTGCGCCTGCTCGGGCGGCGGCACACCGCGGCGGACGCCGCGCGGGCCGTGCGGGACGCGCGCGGAGCGGGCTTCCGGAATATCTCGCTCGACCTGATGCTCGCCGTGCAGGGGCAGACGCCGCAGAGCCTGAAGCGATCGGTGGAGTTCTGCGCGGGCCTCGGCGCGGAGCACGTTTCGGCCTATCTGCTGCAGATTGAGCCGCGCACCGTCTACTGGGCGCGGCGGAAGGAGCTGCGCCTGCCGGGCGAGGACGAAGCGGCCCGGCTGTACCTTCTTGCGTGCTCGGAGCTGGAAAGGCGCGGCTACCGCCAGTACGAGGTTTCAAACTTTGCCCGGCCGGGGTTCGAGAGCCGGCACAACCTGAACTACTGGCGGTGCGGCGAATACCTGGGCCTCGGCCCCTCGGCGCACTCGTTCCTGAACGGGCGGCGGTTCCATTTTCCGCGCGGCATGGCGGCGTTCCTGAACGGGGAGCCGCCGGTGCAGGACGGCCCGGGCGGCGGCTTCGAGGAATACGCAATGCTGAAGCTGCGCCTTGCGGAGGGCCTTTCGGACGCCGCGTGCCGGGCCCGCTTCGGCCACGCGGTGCCGGAGCACGTGATGCGCGCCGCCCGCCGCTACGAGCCGCACGGCCTGACTTCCTGCCGCCCCGGCGGTTTCCGCCTCACTCCGCGCGGCTTTCTGCTCTCCGACGCCCTGACGCCGGAGCTCCTTTTCTGAAAATCTCCCGCGCGGGCGGCATGCCGCCGCTCCCGCCGGCCCGCCGTTCGGCGCGCGGAGAAAACTCCCGAAGAAAACGCTTCGGGAGCTTTTTATCCCCGCGAAACACAGCATTTCACAATTAGTTTACAATTAAGATATTGACATCGGGGCAAAGTAATGGTACTCTATTACGTAGAGTTAGCACTCTAATCAAGTGAGTGCTAAATTTAAGGCGGGAGGGATGTAGAGTTGGAGCTGAGCGAAAGAAAGCGGAAAATCCTCGCCGCGGTGGTCGAACTCTACATCGCGTCGGGGGAGCCGGTGGGCTCCAAATCGGTCTGCGGGGCGCTCGACATCAACGTCTCTTCGGCTACGGTGCGCAACGAGATGAGCGCCCTGAGCAGGCTGGGCCTGCTGGAGCAGCCGCACACCTCCGCGGGTCGGGTTCCTTCGCAGAAGGGCTACCGCGTCTATATCGACACGCTGATGAAGCGCCGGCCGATTTCAAAAGACGAGCAGCGGTACCTCGACAGCCTGATTCTGCCGGAGGCCTACGACCCCGAAAGACTGCTGGAGGGCGCGGCCCGCGTGCTGGCCTCGCTGACGAAATACGCCGCGGTTTCCACCACGCCGAACGGCGAGAGCGGGGTCATCCGGGCGGTGCAGCTGGTGCAGACCAGCCGCCGCACGGCCATGGTGATTCTGATGACCTCGGCGGGCACGATGAAGAGCCGGCTGTTCCGGTGCGACTTCGATCTGACGCCCGAAATCCTGCGGGTGTTTTTCCGCCTGCTGAACGAAAAGCTGGCGGGCGTGCCCGTGGCCGACGTGACGCCGGCCTACATGCAGTCGCTGGCTGCCTCGCTGGGCGAGATGGCCATGATGATGAGCTCCGCGCTGGAGGCGGTGGCCGAGGCCGCGCAGGAATCGATGCGTTCGCAGGTCTGCCTGAACGGCGAAGTGAACCTGCTGTTTTACCCCGAGTTCCGGGAAACCGGAATCCGCCGCATTCTCGACTTCCTCAGCCGGCCGGCGGACCTGTGCAGCCTTTTGGCGGACCCCGACGGCAGCCTGCGGGTGCTCATCGGGCGCGAGAGCAAGCGCCCGGAGCTGCAGAACTCCAGCGTGGTGGTTTCGCCCTACGCAATCGGGGGGCACAACGCGGGCGCCATCGCCATCATCGGGCCGATGCGGATGAATTACAGCAAAATCATCTCCAATATGGAATACCTTTCCGATACCGTCAGCCGGATGCTGACGGAGCTGATGGATTTTGACTGAAGAAAGGGGCAGCGCTTTGGACA
>ENA-UOOK01001558-UOOK01001558.1-fermentation-metagenome-genome-assembly--contig:-NODE-1558-length-30005-cov-41.669783_pt1 | contig 30005 bp, 27 predicted proteins | sample MGYA00245777_ERZ724023 | MGnify/ENA primary metagenome ERZ724023 (study PRJEB28704, sample SAMN03018312) | fermentation metagenome | biome: anthropogenic terrestrial biome; feature: soil...
CCGAGATTTTAGAGCTTGAAGGGAAGGTGCTTAAGGGTCTTGGCGAAGGCCAGTACTATATCAATATACCAGGATACAGGAAACAATTTGAAGAAAAATTGCACTTCATACCTTTTCCTGGAACTCTGAATGTTCAACTTTCGAAAAACAGTTCAATTCTTCGAAACCTTTTAAGCGAAATTCCTGCTGTTCGGATAGAGGGCTTTAATGACGGAGAACGCACATTCGGAGGCGGGAAATGTTATCCGGTAGTTGTCGACGGTATGGAGGCTTTCATAGTAGCCCCTGAAAGAACACATTACCCTCCGGATTTGATTGAGATTATTGCACCTGTAAAGCTAAGGGATGCCCTGGAATTGGACGACGGAAACAGGGTTGTGATTAAGGTAAAAAAACAGGGTACGGAGAGCCAAATATGAGCGGAAGTACGATTTACAATTGTCTTACATATAGAAATGAGAATATAAACCTAGCACTGGAAGCCTTGCAGGCCGGAAAAATGATCCAGATCTATGACTCAGACTCTAGAGAAGGGGAAACTGATCTCGTAATCCCTGCAAAGGCGGTCACTTTCAGGGATGTAAAATGGATGCGAAAAGATGCAGGCGGCCTTATCTGTGTTGCAGTGGACCCAGTGGCTTCAAAACAGCTCAGGCTGCCTTTTATGGCCGAGCTTGTACGGGAAACCAGTATAAACGGTGACATGCTGGGGAAAATTGTAGAAAAGGAGGGCGACCTTAAATATGATTCTCATTCATCCTTTTCTCTCTGGGTCAATCACAGAGAGACTAGAACTGGCATTCCTGATATCGAAAGAGCTCTGACTATCCGAAAAATAGGGGAAATTACGGAAAAAATGTTGTCAGGGGATACAATTTATTTTGGAGACGAATTCAGAACTCCTGGGCACGTTGCACTATTAAGGGCTGCAGACGGGCTTCTCGATGAGCGCAAAGGACAGACCGAGCTTTCAGTTGCCCTTGCCCGTATGGCAGGCGTTACCCCTGCAATGGTAGTCTGTGAGATGCTTGATGATTACAATGGAAAGGCACTATCCAAGGAAGATGCAAAAAAGTACGGTGAAGAACATGGGCTTGTATTTCTGGAAGGGGGGGAAATAGTAGAAGCCTATATGACATGGATAGGCTCAGAATAAGAATTCTATCTCAGCTTATCTATTTAATCTTTTTATTCGTTTTCATTTTTGTAATGTTCTTTTTTTATTTCTATTTCGTTTTTTTTCCTTGATTTTTGTCTATTTTTTCAAGACGCAGATTTTTATATAAAGAAAAGTCAGTATATCATTGAGTTTCTTAACAGCTTTTTAATTGTATCAATTCTTTTTTATCCGTCGCTTACTTTTGGTTTCGTAAAGTTTGTTGTAAGAGGTAGACTTATGTTGCAAAAATTCAAAAAAGTCCAGCAGGTTCTTATCTATGTGCTACTTCTAAACCTTGCAGTCGCATTTGCAAAAATCATTTACGGAACTCTAACCAGCACGTTAAGCATGATTGCGGACGGCTATCACTCTCTTTTTGATGGAATTTCCAACATTATAGGACTGGCTGGAAGTTTTATTGGAGACCGTCCGCCTGACATTGATCATCCTTACGGTCACCGGAAGTATGAGACTGTAGCCTCTATTTTTATTGCTTTACTTCTCATCTTTGTAGGCGTTGAGATTTTTCGGAACGCTCTCAATCGTTTCCTTTCTCCCAGCGAGCCAGAAGTCACAGCTATAAGTTTTCTTGTAATCTTCGGAACAATGTGTATTAATTATTTGGTAACACGATATGAATACAAACAGGGTCAACTCCTCAGAAGCCAGGTGCTTATAGCCGATTCCATGCACACAAAAAGTGACATTTATGTTTCCCTTTCGGTCTTAGTAAGTCTGGCTGCCGTAAAGCTCGGTTTCCCTCTCATGGACCCTTTAATATCCGTAGTGATTTCGCTTTTGATTTTCAAGGCAGGATACAGAATTATTAAAGAAGGCTCAAGGGCACTTCTGGATATGTCCATGATCGAAGAGAAAGAGATTTGTGACTTTGTTATGGGAGTTGAAGGAGTAAAGGGCTGCCACAAAATCCGGACTCGAGGAAGTATGGGAGATATCAAGGTCGACATGCACCTACTTGTTCAGTCGGATATGTCACTTGATGAAGCACACCTTATTGCTCACAGGGTTAGCAAAAAGCTTAAAGGCGAATATAAAGACGTTTCTGATGTGGTTGTACATCTCGAACCCTCTTTCCAGCGACCCCAAGGATCAAATAGCAAAAAAACTAGTTAATGATATATGGCTGGAAACATTTTCGGGCAGATGTTTCGAATTACTACCTGGGGCGAATCCCATGGCAGGGCTGTAGGCGTTGTGGTAGATGGATTACCTGCAGGGCTTCCTTTTTCCGAAGCTGATATCCAGAAAGAACTGGATAGGAGGCGCCCAGGGCAGAGTGAGGTTTCAACTCCGCGGCGCGAGGCTGACAGGGTGGAAATTCTCTCAGGGATTTTTGAAGGAATGAGTACTGGCACTCCTGTTTCTATGCTTGTCTGGAATTCAGATGCAAGGTCTTCGGCTTATGATGCTCTTAAAGATACTCCCCGCCCCGGGCACGCCGATTTTACCTATATGGCCCGTTATGGGATTCGGGACCATCGTGGGGGAGGCAGGTCTTCAGCTCGGGAAACAATAGGCAGGGTTGCAGGCGGAGCTCTTGCAAAACTCCTACTTTCTCGATTCGGAATCCGAATTGCCGGGCATGTGCTTGAACTTGGAGCCATCCGGGCAAAACCTCTTTCTTTTGAAGAAATTCTGGAAAATGTAGAAAAAACTCCTGTACGCTGTGCCGATCTAGAAGCTGCTGTAAAAATGCTTGAGAAAGTTGCTGCCCTACGGCAGGAAGGAGACAGCGTCGGAGGTATTGTTGAGCTTATCGTGAAAGGTGTGCCTGTTGGTCTCGGAGAACCTGTGTTTGATCGGCTTGATGCAGATCTTGCAAAAGCTCTTATGAGTATTCCTGCAGTCAAAGGCTTTGAAATCGGAGTCGGATTTGAAGCTGCCCGCCTGCGCGGAAGTGAAATGAATGATTCCTTCCGCATGGAGGGAGAAAAAATCACCTGTCCAAGCAACAACGCAGGCGGGATCCTCGGAGGAATTTCAACAGGCCTGGACATCGTTTGCAGGGCAGCAGTAAAACCAACTCCTTCCATAAGCAAACTTCAGCAAACCGTTGACTTAACAACCCGAAAAAATACTGAAATCGCAATCAGAGGTCGGCATGATCCCATAATTCCCCCGCGCATGGTGCCGGTTGCCGAAGCTATGGTTGCCCTTGTGCTTGCCGATCATATGTTAAGAAGCGGCTTTATTAATCCTAGGACTCTGTTGGAATAAAAGGGTTGCAATGAAATTATTCGCTCCATCATTTTATTCGGATTTCTACAAATCATACTTGCATTTTTGTGAAATCTTCCTTCCTTTTATTATTTAAATTCACGCAGCTGGGAAAGCTTTCTGCTGCCTTCGTTTAATGACAGAAGTATCTCTGTTAGAAGTCTTGACCTGTATATTGCCTGAACGTTATCTTCCTTATTCTTATAAATTTCGAAACCGTTCATTTCCTGTCGCCGCAACTACAGATTTTCCTTCAGTTTCTTATCAAATTCTTTTAACAACATATATTCTTTTCTTTTGTTGGGGCATGTATGTTGCTACCTTTTTTGTTAATTTTATGATTTAGCGAAGAAAAAAGCTGCAGATTATTTGCTAAAAAGAGATTGAATTCTTGACGTCAGTTAGAGCTCTGAAGTTTCGTTATTTTTGGTGAAAAAAGGATACTGTTTAATGAATGTTAATCAAGCTGATGAAAAATTCATTGACGTAATAAATGTATAGGAGAAGATCATTAGAGATTTTTGAATGTGAAGTTCAAACAAACCTTCCAGAGCATATTTGAACTTCACATGCCCTGAGGCAAGGAAATGATAGCTTTAAGAGTATTTTAAGTTTTGTCTGTTCTTGCCTCGGGAATAAAATCACGAGGTAAAAGAATGATTGCAAACAGAAAAATTGGAATTGGCGCACTATTTGCGGCAATGTTGCTGGTAGGCATGGTGTTTGTGCCGGCAGTAAGTGGGCATGTTAATGAAAATTCTAATAAAGTTATAACAGAGAATAGCATAAGCTATACCGAAGCCGAACTAAAAGATCTCTATACTAAATACAATATAACTGAAAATGATTTGGACTTTGCGAATAATGAACTGCCTTACTACTTAGAAGGGACGATTTTGGACAGTAACTTAAGAGTAATAGCAAGTGAGAATGGCAAACCTCCAGAAGGTTTTAAAGAAGGAGAAGATTATGATCTGATAATAAGCCATGAAGAGATGTTTGCCATAATAGATGGAGCCAGAGAAAAATACATCCTAAAATATGGAGTGGATCCGGCAAATCCTAAAATTGATATTGTCAATGGTTATGCTCTTCCCAAAGAAGAAGCAGGTAGATTGGTTGATAGGAATAAGATAATATCAGAAGATGATAATGCAATACATGAGAGGGAATTTTCGTTTTTATCAGTACCTTTGAATCCACGTGCTGTGAGTGGAATCATAAACGAATACGTTTTTGTAGCAACAGATTCACGACACAGGCCAACAGAAGCTATTACTCAGGATACTCACAATGCATTGTATAGATTTGAAAATTTCGGTATCGGAGCTAATGTTTACTGGTATTGGAATTACTGGGATGCAAGTGATGTTAGTCCGGCTGATAACACTCAGTCTGCTCTTGTTGATTTAGAAGACGACACTAATTGGATAAGAGACGCGGCAAATGATATGGTAATTGGCTGGACACATAATATGGATCATAATGGTAGAGGTAACTTTGGCGGACCTTATTCTGTGTGTACGGACACTGCAGATGGTGTTGACTGGCCTCATGACAGTATAGTTCAGCATGAAGTCTCGCATAATTTTGATGCCGATGAAGGAGGTTACCTAAAGTATGAACATCCTGCTGAATGCATAATGAATTATCAATGGGCTTATGGTGGTACAAACATATGGTGCAGTTCATGTAGTAACATTGTAAATAATGGCATATGGAATTAAACACTGAGGGATAAATCCCTCTTTTTTAATATTTTTCACTTATATAACGTTTTTAAACATTCTGCAGATTTGTATTATATTTTAAACTGGTTAACATATGACTCAAATCTCATGCACTATATAAGCAACGAACCATTTTTGCAATAATGTTTAGTGTGGAAGATGATGAGTTTTTTCTAATAAACGCGATCAGTAAAAATACTAGGGAAAAACCAAGTTACCTGTCGAAAGTAGGATATATTGAGTTTTTACGGAGGTATAAATATTAAAAACTATCGAAAAATATTCATTCTTTTAGGAGCTTTAATATTGGTTTTGTTGAATTATTTCATTGTTTTCCCATATTTGTTAGTCGGACCTCCAACGCCTCTATTTTATGTATATAATAGTGACCTCCAGAGTCATGAAATAACAGTTGAAGTATTTGATTCGCATAATGAATCTATATTCAAAGAATCGTATGAATTGGCTACCGAAGAACGCATAGCACAGCCCAAATCATTATGGCTATTGCTTCGATGGTCAATGCCGTTGTCTAAAGGAAAATATACATATTGGGCAGAAGGGGAGTACGAATTTAAAGTTAATTTAGACGGCGAAATTAAGGACACCTGCAGAACACTGCCGCATCCCTGGAGTTCTGTAGTGATAGATATAAATAAAGCTAATAATTCCGACTCTCCCATGTTTATAGGAATAATAACCGTATAATCTGTTGAACTCACTAACCTATTGAACTCACAAAAAAGCTAGATATTGATTTATCAGGTAATTTTGATATCGGCACCTAACATCTTATGAGATTGTTTACTTAAATTTTATGATTAAATCGTTCAATTATCAGTCAAACATTATTATATTATCATAATAATGAGAATTTATTTTTTAATGTACTTTTATTTAGATAACTTTGTCACAAATTACTTATAGGAATGAGTTCAAGATATGATGGACACTTGATAAGATATTTGACTGAACTTGGCCGATTCCCCCAGATCTAATTTAAACTCCACTTTTCAGCATATTCCGTTATAAATAGATATGAGGGATGTACTTTGAAAAGAACAATCGCAACTATTTTTATCTGCTTGCTGGCAGTATCGTTAATTTTTACTTCGGGGTGTACTGATGATCAAGATAGTCTGGCTCAAGGAAAAGATCCTGGAAATACAACAAATAAAACTCAAAATAAAGATGTTCCAGACACAAAACATGCAGGAAATATAATCTCTTCTGAAGAAAATATAGATTCCCTTAAACTTGAAAAGCGAAGCTCTTTTTCCAGATATTACGATAAAGAAAATCTATACAGTAAAGAAAATCTGCATTTTGAAGCAGATGTTCCCCCTTACTCTTTGCCTCTAAAGGCTTCCGAAATTGCAAATTATGACAAATTCATCCAGAATATTTCCCTGACGAACGAAAGCAGGTATTTACTGTACAAAAATGGATTTGTTGTAATCGAAAGTAGGGCGGCTGGAAATATATTTGAATTTGAACCGGTGAGAGTTAATGAAACTTACAAGGACCTGAAAGTAGCTGATGTTCCTATTTTCATTACGTCAGACTCTCTTCTTCACCTTTACCACATCCAGTTTGATGAGACCTTAAAAAGGATCGAAGAAAAAGAATTTTTTGACGACCTCTGGAAACTTGACAAAGCTTTGCTTGAAGTCTCAATAGAGGATTATAACAGGTTGGTAGGGGATAATGCCCCTGAAGAAATAACGGAAGCTGCAAGAAGAAATGTTGCATACTTTGCCGTTGCTTTGAGTCTTCTCCAGCCGAAAACAGAACAGACAGAGCAGTCATGGGAAGATCCAGAAAGAGTTATATCCTTTGATCCTGAGGATACAAAGCAATACAGTTTCGAAGTCCCTTCATTTGTAAAAGCTGATGTAGAAGCTGAACTGCGCTTGATAGAAGCTCAGAAAAGAGGAATGTCTCCTATTTTCAAGTACGATGAAGACTATTCTCAGTACATCCCACGGGGGCACTATAGATCCTCTGAAAAAATGAAGAATTATTTTAAGGCTGTGATGTGGCACGGTAGAATTAGTATGCTCCTTCAGCCGGACATGATTATTGCAGAAGACCCGGAAAAGGAAGCAAGAATTCAGACTATGCAGGCTCTTTTAATTTCCGACCAGCTTGACAGGGACAAAAATCTTCAGGCCAAATGGGACAGAATCTACGAAGTGACGGCTTTCTATGTAGGTTATTCTGATGATCTTGGACCCTATGAATATGTAAATGCTATGGATACCGCTTTTGGGAATGATAAAGAAAGAACAAACTTCGACAGTGAAAAACTTACAGCACTGAAATCCGAGCTGGAAAGGTACGAAAGCCCGAAAATTTATGGGGGAATAGGAGAAATAATTCCAGCAGGCTCAGAAACTGAAAGCAAAACTCTTGAGGCCGCAAAAGGGTTCAGGTTCATGGGTCAGCGCTTCACTCCTGACTCTTATATTCTCCAGGAACTCAATCCTCCTGCCCTGAATATCATGAGTCTTCTTGGCTCTGAAAGAGCAAAAGAACATCTGAAAACCCAGGGTATTTCTGAAAATGAGAAATACAAAAAAGCTCACAAATCTTTGGAAAATGAATTTGGAACTTTTGATGAAGATGAATGGAATAAGAACCTCTACTGGGCTCAACTATACGCCTTAAAGCCTCTCCTTGTAAGTTATCCAGAGGGGTATCCTACCTTTATGCAAACCAAAGCCTGGGAAGATAAGCAGCTTAACACAGCCCTTGCTTCCTGGACCGAGCTCAAACACGATACTATCCTCTATGCAAAGCAGACTTACTTCATGGGTACTCCTCGTATTCCGGAAGAAAAACCTGTTCAAGGGTATGTCGAGCCAGTTCCTGAATTCTATGCCAGGATGCTTGCCCTTACAAAAATGGCACATAACGGGCTGGCGGAAATGGAAGTACTTGATGAACAATCGGACAAAGATTTCTCAACTCTTGAAAGAACTCTTGAAAAACTGCTGGAAATCTCGATTAAAGAGCTTGAAAACAAAGAGCTGACAGATACAGAATATGAGTTCATCAGGAATTTCGGGCAAAATATAGCTCCAATGCTTGAAAGTGTGGATATAACGTCCCAGAGCTCTATTATGGTTGCAGATGCTTACACCTCTGCTATTGGAGTTTTAGAAGAAGGAACCGGAAAACTGGACCTGATAATAGTAGCTTATAAACAGCCCGACGGCAGGATCGCGCTTGGAGCAGGCCCTGTAATGAGTTATTATGAGTTCTGGCAGCCCTCAGGGGAAAGATTGACCGATGAAGGATGGAAAGAAATGCTGGCAAATAATCCTCCTGAAAGGCCGGAATGGGTTGAGTCTTTTAAAGTGTAAAAGATGCTATCCTGGATAGCTTATCTTTTTCACCCATTTTTTTAATTTCACAAAAACATGTCCGAAGAAGAAATAAATGTACCTGCTGAAGGAGGGAAAGAAGCAACTATGGTTGCTGTTATTTGATCAGAATTATATGCAGTCGAAAATCTAATACTATCAGATAAAAGGGAACCTGAAGGTCAAGCACAAAGGGGAAGATTATGAGAAAATGTATAAGATGGTCAAGAACATGGGAGACATGTTTCCTGCAAAAGCCCTTTCCATCATGAAGACCATGGAAGTTTATTAGTGCAAATCAGAAGAATAGGAGCCGAAAAGTAGCTTCTTTAAATGTTTTTAGAAGCTATATAAAAAATTTACTATTCTCTCCTGATGCTTCGGACAAAAAACATCCTCATAATCTCTACTTTTTTGAATAATTATCCTCGATAAAGGGGATCATTATGCCGTTTTTCAAATAAGTTCCTAGAACCGTAGCAACTTTTACGGCAATTGTAATACTGATTATTTAAGAGTTTACACAGAAGCTATATGTGTTCTGGTTTCTTACCACCCATGGGTGACAGTATGAATAAATGGAAAATATTTATTTTATGTATACTTGCATGTCTACTGACTATTCCTGCAGTTTCAGCCGAAGAAGAATACGCGATAAACTCCGTTACTGAAGAGACTCCGGCTTCTGCCGAAAAAGATTACATTGTTAGCCCCTGGACAGAAAATTCTCCTGATTCAGAGAATTCTATTTTTTCTCTATGGTCAACCCAGTATATAAGCCAGGGGCAGACCATAATTCACAATGTAAACGTAGGCTCAGGAGTAAATTATCTTGAAGTGGATTTGAACTGGGGAGACACAAGTGATGCCCTTACCCTTAGCATTTATACTCCTTCAGGAAGCAACCTTGGAACTTATCGTGATAATTCTGACGGAAGTGTAAATGGCAGGATACGCCTCAATATAAACCCTTCTCAGGGATACATGGAACAGGGAACCTGGAAGTTCAAGGTCTACGGGGAATCGATCAGTGGAACCGAAGACTACACGTTTAATGTCGCACTGCATTAATTACAGGAGAATCTATCTCCTGTGCTTTTTCTCTTTATTTTTAATATTGACAGCCGAGGCTATGGATTATGTTGTAACCCCGGCTCCTGGTGATGAATTTGGGATTTCCGTAACTGGAGAAAATGTGCAAATAGTAGAGGACACTATAGAACCATACTGGCATTTTCTGCTCTGGTTGGCCGTGATGCAGTTGTTGTCGGTAATAGACATACTGCTGTATCATACAAAGCTGATTTTCACAATACTCGGGTTTCGAGTGACGGATCGTTCAAATAGTGTGGGGATTCTGAAGAGAAAGTCTATATATTTTTTCATTAAAACTTTTCCAGGGACCTGCACCAGTGAAATTGCAAGTAATATAGGCCTGAGCCAGGGGGCTCTTCGCTATCACCTCAATATTCTCGAAGCAGAAAGTCTGATTGAAGCTCAATATTATTGTGGAAAATTCCGATATTTTCATAAAAATTCCACATACAGCAAGAAAGAAAAACTGGTTATTTCAGCTCTTCAAGACGAGATGACCCGAAAGATTATTTCTAAGATATTAAAGGAAGAATGCAGCACCAATGGAGACATTTCTCGAACAACAGGAGTTTCTAAAGGTACAATTACTTGGTACACAAAACAATTAAAGGAATTAGATTTTATTGAAGAAAATAAGGTAGGAAGGAATATAATATATAACATAAATCCTGCTTATCGGAATACAATGGAAAAAATATACATGAAATTTTTCGAATGAAGAGCTCAAATAAATCAGAATACTTTGAATTTTATTTTTGCCTGGACTCATAGTTCTCCAAGATTTAACTCAGAGCCTTCCAATAAATAAGTCGTTATTTTATTTATTTAATTTAGTGCCCATTTGCCTTGCTTTTTAAGAATTAATAATCTGAGATAAAAAATCAAATTTTTTCATATTATACTATTTCTCACATCAGTATATAATTTTTACTAGGATATCAAGTGATTCATCACATTAAGTATTACTACTGAAACTACTGAAAATTAGAGATGATTAAGAATATGCTTTGATAGTTTAATAGTCAGGCTAAAAACCTCATCGTTTATATATAGAGTATTAGTAATAATTTATGGAGTCCAAATTGATCCTTCAAAGAAATTTTGAACTCCATATGCCCAGAGGCACGATTATGTTAGCTTAACATCATACTTAAAGCTTGTTGATCTTGCCTCAGGAGCAAAATCGTGAGGTATAATGAAATGATAAAGAAAAGCATAAAATCAACAATTGTTGTGCTGTTGCTTCTGGGAACCTTCACAGGTCTGGCTGCAGCAAACACTCATTTAGAACCACCAGATTTAGATAATGCAAAGGCGTTTGAAAATGACATCATAAGTTGCCCCTACGGAGCATCTGACGTATTTGTTGCAAGTATCAGTCCTGGCAGTGACATTGACTGGTGCAAAGCTGGTACTAAAAGTGGCGATAGAATGCGCCTATTTATCGACGCCGATGCATATAATAATTATGTAGGTGGGTATACATATACTCCATCTTTAAGTTTAGTGGAAAGAATGAGTCTGAGGTATGGGAATACCGGAACCGGTATAATTAATACTTCACCTCTCTATATAAAATTTGTTAACGACTATTCAAACTCTTACTCAAATTACCAATTTTATTTTGTAAGAACAACAACCTGAATATATTTAATTTAAAGAAAATAAAATTTGAGTTATCTTTGGCTCTCTGTGTTTTGTGTAGTTGAAGATCATCGCTTAGTTAGAAAGTAGATCAGCTAAAAAGAGAAACATCAAACTTGAATGTGATTTTCAACAATAAACAATTCTGAATTTTGGACGGGTTACTTCAACATTTAGGAGATTAATGTAAGTTACCCATACAAAATAGCAAGGAGCCAATTTGCTTTTTTCCCAATAACCAAGAATAGTTGAAATAAATACAAATTTACCATTTTCAAGGGATTAATATGCCAGAAATACTGAAAATAAGCCTATTCTTAATCCTGTTAATTTCAAGCATATCCACAGGTTTTGCAGCTTCATCCGAAAACCTCAGCATGAGCATTGAAGAAACAATATCCATATCACAAATGGTAGATCCTTATTTTGACAGTCTTGTAGAATCTTCTGGAACCAATCTCAAAGAACAACCTATAATTAGCGGTTCATGGAGTCCAGATAGCAGCCAATTGGTGGTAGAAGCATCTATTAACTCTCAGTATGGAGCTACCCTTCATTCAATTTATATCATGAACGCAGATGGAAGTGGAATTCGAGAACTTGCATCAACTCCAAGCAATACAAAAGAAAAATCCCTGGGCTTGCATATTCTGGAAAACCCCGATACACCGGAAATAACCTGGAGCCCAGATGGAAATCGGATAGGAATTGTTACAAATATTCCTGCGGTAAGGGACTTTTATGTGCTTGCAGACCCCGATAAAACATTAATCAAAACCGCAGGTAAGTGTAATTACACAACAGCTGACGAAATAAAGGAAAATATTCTGGATATTGAATGGCAAACTAATTTTATGTGGAATCCGGAAGGCACAAAGGCCATAATAATAATGGATCAGAATCCTCTAAATTATCAATTATATTTACTCGACTCAGATGGTTATGTGCTCGAGCAGCTCACAAATATATCTAATCGTGTAGAGACCGCACTCTGGAGCAATGATGGCAAAAAAATAGCATATAGTGTTACTGGCCCAAATGAGGAAGAAGAAACAGGCCTCTGGATAGTAAATGAAGATGGAACCGAGGATAAGAGACTAGTGGATAACGGTATTGTGATTGCCTGGAGCCCTGATGACAGCAGAGTATTCTATGTTGATGATAACTTCGGTCTCTATTCAATTAAGATCGATGGAACCGATGAAGTTCAACTTTCAACAAGTTTTGTCAGAAATGAAGATGGTTTTAGTTTCAGCCCTGATGAAAAAAACCTGATTTTCAGTACTGTAAACGATGGTAAGACCACTATATTTCTGGCTGATCCTGCAGGAAAAAATATAACAGTGCTTGAAGAATTTCTAGGGTATATTATCTTAAAACCCAGCTGGAGCCCGAAAGGAGATAAAATAGCTTTTACACAGGACGAGAACCTTTATACGATAAACCCTGACGGAAGCGAAAAAAATCTTATCTCATCCGCAATAACTGATTATGAATGGCATCCATCAGGAGACTTTATCAGTTTTATTACATCGGATTCTGTTTTTGTTGCAAGCCCGAACGGGTTAACAAAAATGCAGCTTACTGAAGATGGTAGAAATTATAGGTTTCTGGCAGATAGGTATCTGAATGGCTGGAGTCCTGATGGTAGCAGACTGCTCGTTCGAAATGACTTCAAAGATTTATCCGTGATAAAACTCGAAGGATATGAAGACCCTCTCTCCATTGATTTCCTTACGCCCGCAGGCGGAGAAAACTGTGAGCTAAGAGTCCGCTGCATGTCGGAACCCATCACAGATGTCCTGGTCACCCTTAATGATAAAGAAATAGGTTTTACCAATAGTTTAGGGTTCCTGAATTTTAGTTGTCCTAATGGGAGCAAGTATGTGATAAATGCCAGTAAAACTGGATACAGGCCTGCAAGTAAAGTTCTTGTCGTGGAAGAGAACTCCTCCGCCTCCGCATCTCATGTAACACCTGCAGACTTGGAGTTATCCTCTGATGTTGGAAATGAAGACAATTCAAAATCTGAATACGAGCTTCCGGGATTCAGAGGACCTACTTTAATCTTGTTCCTTCTTTTTTTCATCAGAAGGAGGAGCTCTTCATGAAGGCAGACATGGGAAATATAGGGGTGATCGCTCAGAAAGAATTTGCAGATCACCTGTACAGTCCTGGTTTCAGGATGCTGCTTGGAATTTTCACGTTGATGATTCTTTCAATGAGTGTTATATCAGGAGAAAACGGATGTAACATCTTTGAGTTTGGATTTCTTGATATTGCCCAGGTAATAGCACTTTTTTTCCCTGTTCTCGGGCTTTCTCTTGGCTTTGACTCGGTCGTAAGGGAAAAGAATTCGAAATCATTGAATACATTACTGACACATCCCGTTTTTCGGGATAATATTATAAGTGGAAAAATTTTAGGAGGTCTTGGAGCTCTTACTCTTGTTATTTTTGTTTCGGTCATCGCTTCAATTGGCACTCTCCTGATGTTAACAGGGATAAACATTGGTATTTCTGAACTGAACCGGATCTTAGTCTTTTCATTGTTAACTTTCTTATATCTTTCAGGTTTTTTTGCTTTCAGCCTATTAATCTCGATTTTTTCGAAGAGTTCGGAACGTTCTTTTATTTCCGGGCTTGTAGTGTGGATTAACTTGGTTTTGATCTTCGGAGCTATAGTAACTGCTGCTTCATCCATTATATCTGGAGAATTAATAGTTGATCTCAATAATAATGAAAAGGCACTGAGCCTAAGCGAAGATCTACAAAAACTTTCTCCCGCAAGTTATTATGCTGAAGCTATAACCGGATTCCGTGTAAGTTATGGGAGCTTTGGAGTTACTTCAGGTAAAGAAACTAAAGGAATTTTTGACACCAGAGTTGGGCTTGGAACCTGGCTTGCGGATTACTGGACAAATCTGGTTGTACTGACAGCCATACCTGTACTGATGTTTATACTTTCGTATATGGTATTTCTCAGAAGGGATATAGGATGAATTGTGATTTCGAAAAAGCTCTGATTATTGCCAAAAAAGAGTTTGCAGACAGGCTCTGGAGCCCTATTTTTTTGTCTTTACTCGGAACTTTAATACTAACAATATTTGCAGTTACCTATAGAGAAATCCTTCAGACAGAACTATATAGTCAGATCGGGCAGATACCTGTACCCCCATCAGCAGTCCTTGAAGGTTTTTACAGTACTTCATTGATGATGACCTGGTTCAGTCCACTTATAGGTATTGCTTTAAGCTTTGATAGTGTGATAAAGGAGCGAAAGTCAGCATCTTTGAATGTTTTGTTAACACATCCAGTATTCAGGGACACGGTAATCCTTGGAAAAATGCTCGGTGCAGTACTTCTTCTTCTGGTAGTAATGCTGGTTTCAAGCGTAGTTTCCTTAGGAACAATAATTCTCCTTCTGGGAGCAAAAGTAAGTGCAATGGAGTTAAGCCGAATTGCAATTTGGTTTATTCTTACTTTTCTTTATGCCCTGGTGTTTCTTGGTATAGGTCTTGTTTGCTCTATCTATGTTCGAGAAGCCACAGACTCACTTGTCTATAATATTGTTATCTGGTTAACTCTTAGCATTATGTTTACCTGGATAATTACTTTTTTACGTTATTCTCTTGAACCTGTAGTAAGTGCCGGAGGTCTGGATATAACTGGCAGTCTTTCAGCTTTGTCCCCTATGCACCATTATGCAGAACTGAGCACTGGAAAGACAGGTCTTGGATGGGGAGCGGGAGGAGGGGGATATGGAAGAGAAAATATGGATGGTATTCTGGATATTCGTTTTACTCTGGCTCAGTGGCTAAAAGAATTCTGGACAAACCTTGTAATCCTGTTTATAGCTCCTCTTCTCCTCATGATAACTGCATATTTGAAATTTTTGAGGGAGGATATAAGTGCTTGATGTGAGGAAAATGACTTTTTTGTCTTTTAACTAAGTTCGTTGTCTTTTTTGTGGAACTCTCACAAAACAGACTCATCCTTAAATTAAGCTATGAAATCTGCTGTAAACGGCAAAGAACCAGAAAAATATTGGTTTGTGTTTGAAACCATATATTTTATCTCTGCATCCGGGTTCGTAGTTCATACTCTGAATTTTCTCCTTCAGTACGTTATGTCCTTTTTCAAAAATGCGAGTATTGAGCCTATAAGCAAAATGAATGGCAGCACAAAAAGATACGCCAAGTTGGGCCAGAACTGCACTGCCCAGGCTCCAAGTGTATAGCGTGTGTCAAATATCCCTCTTATTCCGAAAGTCATTCCTGTATCAGTACTTTTGACTCCCACGGCAGTTGCAGTAAAATGATAATCAGGTAAGAAGTTCTTTAATGCCTGAGTCTGGTCATTTGCTGTATTGAAATCTTCAGAAAAGGCATAACTTACAGTAAATATTAGCTTGGCAAGCAATACTGTTATGATAAGCCAGAAAATAAGGTTAAACATAAGGGAATTATTTGATTTTTTTGATATTGTTGAGATCATAATAGATATTGCGAGGAAGATTAAAGCATAGAAAAAAGTCAAAATCACGAATATCTCAATTCTTGTGATTTGCTGCATCGTGACCGGAATTCCTGAAGCCATGAGCATGACTCCGGTTGCCAGATTGATGGAAAAGAAGAGCACCAGCAAGATACACAAGCCTGATCCAAGGATTTTACCAAGAATTATATTATCTCTAAACACAGGATGGGTCAGTAAAACATTCATAGAGCTGGATTTTATTTCTTTGACAATTGCATCAAAACCCAGTACAATACCCATAACTGGAGCAAAACGGCTGACAACCTCTGCGACTCCTTCAAATCCTCTCATCAAATCAGGACTGCCAAGAACATTTACAGTATATTCAACTTCTGTTCCCTGTACATACGACCAGGCAAGGACAACCAGCATGAAAGTGGTCGTAAATAAAAGGAATACAGGACTTTTCAGATGGTCAGCAAACTCTTTTTGGGCTATTACTTTGACATTTGAGATATTTTCCACGTTATTTCCTCCTTAAATATCATCTCTCAAAAGTGAAATGTATGAGGCTGCCAGAAACAGAAGCGGAAGAATTAGTAAAATTATCACGTTTTGCCAGTAATATCCAAGCAGGTAAGATAGTGAATATCCGGTATCCAGAAATCCATGTACGTCCCTCTGAACATTAAATCCGCCATAATAACTCAAATCCTGGGCTCCAATGGTTACCTCAGCAAAATGATGCAAAGGCGAGATATTGTAAAATGAGGATGCTGTCGAAGCAAATTCTTTTGTCATATCAAACAGTGTTTGACCTGATACGAAAGATGCCAGTGTTATTATAGTGGGTCCAAGGGCGAAACACATATTAATCCAGACAAAAACCCCAAAGGTAAGGGATTCAATTTCCGTTTTACACCAGACTGAAGTAAAAAGCCCAAATGCAGCAAAAAGTAAAAGATAAAGAAAGGTAAATATTCCGAAAATAAACAGCCGCAAGAGGGAATCAAATTCAGCAATTTTTCCGGAAATAACAAAGTCCGATGCTGCAATTATTACGAGGGATAAAAATACTACAAGAGCAAGAGTTATTGAAATCCCTAAGAATTTGCCTGTAATAATATTATCCCTGAAAACCGGTTGTGTCAATAAAACATTGAGGCTTTTGCTATTTTTTTCTTTAATGATTCCGTCATACCCAAGGGCTATGCCTATTAACGGAAAAAATACTGCAATCACCTGGACGACATCCCCAAAATTATCTCCACCTGCACGATTTTGCAAATATGCAAATATAATGCCCGTAAAGATGGCCAGCAGTATAATAAAACTGGGCTCATACAATTTGTCCGAGAATTCTTTTTGCGCCAGTGTTAAAACGCTGTCTTTGTTCACAATATCATATCTCCCTTCTTTTATGCAGCAGCCAGACTCCCATTATGCAGGTAAATAGTTGTAAAAACATAAAGGAAGGAGATTGCTTGATTATTTCTTGACTCTCAGTAACCTGTGATGTGTTTGTAGAGTTGAATTCACTATTTTGAGTTTTATTGACAGAAATCGGTTTTTCACCCCCGATAATTTCCTTTACAGGTATATTAGTCCACATAGGAGAAGAGTTTTGATTGTTTAACTCGACCAGAGAGTCTTCCCAATCAGTTATATAAAGGGAATAAGACTCAATCGTAAATTGTTTTCCATCAGGTCTCCACTTTCGGAGCATATCGAATCTACCTCTTGTTGTGGGTGTCACCTGAGTGAGATTAGAACCATTGGAATTAACAATAAACAAAGGGGCAGCAATGCTTGAATATTTAGATGAGTCATTCGCACTTTCAATAATTTTATCAGTTCCATTTTCATAAAAATTTCCGGTAGCTGGGTTAAGGGCAGAAGCAAATACAATAACATCACCAGACGGACTTATCGAATAAATTGAAAAACGATCGATTTTGTCTGAATTATACCAGGAATGAGATGGTGTCGATCCGAAATTAGTGATAAAGGTTAGGTTGGTTCCGTCAACGTTGATTGAATATAGCTTGTTTCCATTTTCAACAAACAGTATTTTCTTTCCATCAGGAAACCACTGAGGTTCGCTAACATTGCCTTCGTGCAATAGACGCTTATTGTTTTCGTCTCCCTCTACAATATACAGATTCCCATTCTGATTTACCAGAAGAAGCGAACCATTTGGCTGCCAATATTCTTTTGTCAAGAGATTGTTATCTTCTGGATTGTCTCCATCATAATAAGAAATGTTTCCTTTTAAATTTGAACCATCGGTATTAGAGATATAAGTCTGTGAATCGAAGCTACCTGGTAACCCTGAAGTGAATATTATTTTTTTCCGATCAGGACTGAGTGAAAAAACACAGTATTTTTCATCTTTATTCTCCGGTTGGAAATTCTGAATTAAATCACCGTCTTCACTGAGAAGCTCTATATTACCTTCATCTTTAACAATAAAGATTTTATCTGAGTCATACCAGACAGGTTGTGGATATGTAGCTGAAGAAAGTTCATGTGCATTTTTTCCATTTCCATCTGCTATATATACTATAGTAGAAGAGCTTCCGGGTTTTTGCCACTCAAACACAATTTTACTATAATCAGGACTCCACTTCAGATTCCTTTGAAAACCAATATCCCCAAGGTTCTCTAATATCTTTGAAAGATCGGTAAAGTTGGTCCCTACACCCCTTAAATTCGTTCCGTCCGGGTTGCAAAATATATAACAATTACCAGGCTCCGTTGGTCCAGATCCAGAAACTTCAAAGCATATTTTGTCACCAGAGGGGATCCACTTTGCTTGCAATATGCCATTGGTATCCGGACCATGAACCTCATAATCAATTTCTCCAAATGTATGGGAATTTGTATCTAACAAATAATGTCTAACAATATTAGTTGAGGGAGGAATCCATTTGGAATAGGTTATAAGCAAAAACTGTCCATCAGGACTCCATTCTGTCGAAGTTGTTAGGAATCCTTCTTCGATCTGGAGAATTTCATCAAGTGGTGTAACGTTAATATTTGGATCTTCGGCTACTTGGTTGGCAGATGCTATATTTATAGCAAATAATAACAAAAAAAGAATTAACATATTCTTTAACATTTGAATTCACATCCTGAATTTTGAAAGTTAGATTTGTTACAATCTAAAAAATTAGTTATTCTGGTTTTGGCACCAGAATGAAAGGATATTTTTGCTATATCTCTTAACCGAGAGCTGTTTTCATGAATTTTCTCCTTCAGTACGTTATGTCCTTTTTCAAAAACGCAAGTATGGAGCCTATAAGCAAAATGAATGGCAGCACAAAAAGATACGCCAGGTTGGGCCAGAATTGCCCTGCCCAGGCTCCAAGTGTGTAGCGTGTGTCAAATATTCCTCCTATTCCTGAAGTCTGTCCTGTGTCAGCATCCTTGATTCCTATAGCAGTCGTAGTATACTGATAATCAGGAAGGAAATTCTTGAAAATCTGAGTCTGAGCCTTTGCTGAATGACTATCTCCAGATAAAGTAAGACTTACAGTAAAGAGCAGATCGGCAATTAATATTGTTATTACAAGCCAGAAAATGATGTTGAACAGAAGAGAATTATTTGATTTTTTTGATATTGTCGAGATCATTATGGAAATTGCAAGGAAGAATAAGGCATAAAAAAAAGTCAGAAGTACGAATATCTCAATTCTTGTGATTTGCTGCATCGTAACCGGAACTCCTGAAATTATTAGCATAACTCCGGTTGCCAGATTGATGGAAAAGAAAAGCACCAGTAGAATACATAAGCCAGATCCAAGGATTTTGCCAAAAATTATATTGTCTCTAAACACAGGATGTGTCAATAAAACATTCATGGAACTGGATTTTATTTCTTTGACAATTGCATCAAAACCCAATACTATTCCTATAATAGGTGCAAAAAGACCGACAACATCTGCGACTCCTTCAAATCCTATCATTAGATTAGGACTGTCAAGAACATTTACAGTATATTCGACCTCTGTCCCTAGTACATAGGAATAGGCAAGTACAACCAGCGTAAAAATCGCTGTAAATGAAAGGAATACAGGACTTTTCAAATGATCAGTAAACTCCTTTTGGAATATGACTTTAACGTTGGAGATATTTTCCACAATATTCCCTCCTTAAATATCATCTCTCAAAAATGAAATGTATGAAGCTGCCAGAAAGAGAAACGGGAGAATTAGCAAGATTATTACATTTTGCCAGTAATATCCAAGCAGGTAAGATAGTGAATAGTTGGTATCCAGAAATCCATATGTGTCTGTTTGAATATGAAACCCTCCATAATAACTTAAATCCAGGTCTCCAATTGTCACTTCAGCAAAATGGTGCAAGGGTGATATATTGTAAAATGAGGATGCTGTAGAAGCAAATTCTTTTGTCATATCAAACAGTGTTTGACCTGACGCGAAAGATGCTAGCATTATGATTGTGGGTCCGAGAGCAAAACACATGCTGATCCATATGAGAACTCCAAACGTGAGGGACTCAACTTCTGTTTTACATCGGACTGAAGCAAAAAGCCCAAATGCTGCAAAAGTTAGTAAATAAAAGAAAGTAAATATCCCGAAAATTAACAGACGTAAGAGAGAATCAAATTCAGCAACTTTCCCAGAAATAACAAAGTCTGATGCTGCAATTATTGTTAGGGATGAAAATACTACAAGGGCAAGAGTTATTGAAATTCCCAGAAATTTGCCTGTTATGATATTATCCCTGAAAACCGGTTGTGTCAATAAAACATTGAGGCTTTTGCTATTTTTTTCTTTAATGATCCCGTCATATCCGAGAGCTATACTCATCAATGGGAAAAAGATACCAATTACCTGGACAACGTCCCAAAAATCACCCGTATGACTTTGAAGATATATAAATAGAGTAACTGTAAATATAACCAGAAGTACAAAAAAACTCGGTTCATACAATTTGTCCGAAAATTCTTTTTGTGCTATTGTTAAGACGCAGTCTTTATTCATCATCATAACTCCTTGCTTTTATGCAGCAGCCAGACTCCCATTATGCAGGAAAACAGTTGTAAAAACATAAAGGAAGGAGCTTGTTTGCTTGTTTCTTGACTCTCAGTAACCTGTAATGTGTTTTTGGAATCAGGCTCATTGATTTGGACTTTATCAACGGTGCAAGATTCTTCGTTCTTGATAATTTCTTTTGCAGGCGAACTCTTCCAGATCACTGAAGTGTTCTGAGCTTCCAATTCTACCAGAGAGCTATTCCCATGATCCCACCCGGGATCTTTATAGATAGTGGATCCGATAGTGAATTGCTTTCCATCAGGGCTCCAGTTTATGCAGGTATCATATCTTCTCTTTATTGCAGGTGTCACCTGAGTAAGATTAGAACCGTTGGAATTAATTACAAACAGAGGAGAAGCAATATCAAAATTATAAATGTCATTGTTTTCAATCATTTTTCCAGTATCTGAGTCAAAGGCAGACATAAAAGCTATAGTGTCCCCAGACGGACTTATTGAAAAATGCTGACCTTCGTCAAAATATTTCCATAAATAAGAGTAAGTAGGTCCGAAATTAGTGATAAAGGTTAGGTTGGTTCCGTCAACGTTGATTGAATATAGCTTGTTTCCATTTTCAACAAACAGTATTTTCTTTCCATCAGGAAACCACTGAGGTTCGCTAACATTGCCTTCGTGCAATAGACGCTTATTGTTTTCGTCTCCCTCTACAATATACAGATTCCCATTCTGATTTACCAGAAGAAGCGAACCATTTGGCTGCCAGAATTCTTTTGATAAGATTTCGGTATCTTCTGGATTGCTCCCCTCATAATAAGAAATGTTTCCTTTTAAATTTGAACCATCGGTATTAGAAATATAAGTCTGTAAATCAAAGCTACCTGGTGATCCTGAAGCTAAAATTATTTTCTTCCTGTCAGGACTGAGTGAAAAAACACAGTATTTTTCATCTTCGTTCTTCGGCTGGAAAGTCTGGATCAAATCGCCTTCGTCGTTAATAAGGTCTATAGTTCCTTCATCTGTAACAATAAAGACTTTATCAGAGTCGCACAGGACAGGCTGTGGATATGTAGCTGATGGAAGCTCAAGGATAATTGTCCCCTTCCCATCTGCTATATATACTCCAGGAGAGTGATTTCCGGGTTTTTGCCATTCAAATACGATTTTACTGGAATCTGGATTCCAGTTAAGATTCCTCTGATAACCAATATTCCCAACATTTTTCATTACGGCTGAAAGATCGGTATAGTTGGTTCCTACACACTTCAAATTTGTACCATCTGGATTGCAAATGATAAAACAATGACCAGAGTTTGTTGGTTCAATTCCTGAAACTTCGAAATATACCCTGTCTCCAGTTGGTGTCCATTTTGCTTTCAATATGCCGTTGGTGTTTGAATCTTCAATTCCATAATCTATTTCTCCGAAAGTATGAAAATTCATATCTAACAGATAATGTTTTACAATATTTGTTGAAGGAGGAGCACACTTGGAACAGGTTACAAGCAAATATTGCCCATCAGGACTCCACTCTGTTGAAGTTATTACGAATCCTTCTTCTAACTGATGAATTTTGTCAAGAGATGTAACATTAAGATTTGAATCTTCGGCTATTGGGTTGGCAGATGTTATATTTGTAGCAAATAGTAACAAAAATATATATATCTGAATATTTTTTGACATATGAAATCCCTGTCCAAAGTTAAAAAGTTATCCCATCATTAAAAAAATTGACCATTCTGGTACGAATACCAGAATGGAAATTTTTCCTATACTCTCTAAGTATACTCTCAATACCTATGTACAGTAAATGTATAGTCTCCAAGGCCAGCTGGAGTCATAGTAACGTATACTGGGGCTACATCCAGATGAGTATCAGGACAAGCGTTATTACCCTGCTGTACACGCTGCATAAAGGAATGTGCACTGTTGCCTTCATACATCTGAGCTACTCCACCATTTGATCTTGAAGTTGGGTCTAGGTACAACATAACCTCTACGTCACAAGCAGCATTACTTTGACGCCAATAATCTGCAGTGTCACCTATGCTTAAAGATCCACTAACAGAGTTGTACCCAGGGCCTAATTTAAAAAGAGCTGCTCTTGCCCATGTGTCTCCTGCTTCAGGATTTTCTTGATTTGCTGCCGCAACACCCACAAGCATAATACATGCTGTAAGTGCTACCATTAAACAAGATTTTATGTTCATTTTATCTTACCTCTCTAATTCTTTTTGTTGAGAGGCAAATTCGCAAGTATTAAGTAATGTTAAAACCATGCAGATTTGCCTCTTTAAGGGGGTTGGAGTTTAATCGTTTTTCCCAAGGCCGGTTGAACTCCATAACTTTCTAATTTTTAACATTGATATATAGTTTATGTCCAAGATGTCAAAAAAGTCATATGTTACTCAATTTTATAAAAATACATGATCAAAATCAAAGAATCTTTTGATGATTGTTTGAGAACATGGCCATAAAACTTTTAAACAAGGATCTTTTTTTAGAAAAAGATGAGATTTTTCAGGATGAACTAAAGAATTAGGAGTTGAAGCTAGCCCATGAGATATAAAAAAGTCAATGGCTTTTATCATCTGAACCTTGCAGCCCTGCTTAAAGCTCCACTAATTTTTCCTGATAGTTACATGTATGATGTTTTTGAGGGCGGGTAATAAATGCCTGAAAATGAAGCAAAATTCCTCCTTGTATTTTTCGTGCTGTTTATTTTTACGCCCTTTCCAGCCGGAGCTGACTTTGCCCAGATTACAGTTGGAAACGACATCAGTGGCAAGGTTTCAAGGCCGGGTGACCTTGTGGAATTCAGCTTTACCGTGGAAAAGGGATACAATACTTCTGAGAGCACATCAGTTATGCTTTTCACAGGTAAAGTCCCCGAAAACTGGACTGCAGGCATATATGCAGATGGAAGTCAGGTAAGCCATATAACGCTGCCTGAAAAGGCAGGTAAAAAAGAACTGGTTCTTAAAGTCAGAATCCCTGAAAATACAAAAGACGGGGAGTATACTCTAAAAATAGGTCTTCGCCGCTATGGGGAAAACGTCAGAAAATCTGATGATACAATATATAGGGAATTTACGATAACGGTTGACAGGGCTGCAATGCCTAACCTGGAAATTTATTCTGATATTCCTGGAAAAAAGACACATCCGGGAATTCCTGTCAGCTTTGGGGCTTTTGTGGAAAATAAATATGATAGTAGAGCAAACTTTCGGATTTTTCTTGTATCAAAACCCGATCAGTGGGGAGTTGACCTGCTTTCCACAGACGGAGCAAGAATTACGAAGTTGGGAGTTCCTGGAGATGGGAGTCAGGAGTTTAAAATTCTCATAAATCCTCCTCTCAATGCAACAGAAGGAGATTATGAAATTTTGATAGCAGCATGTCCGGAAAAAGGGAATCAGAGCGTATTTTTACCGGTCAGCGTAAGCATAAACCCTGAGCTCTCGCAGGATGAGGATTTAAGTGCGTATGTAGACCTGAATTCCAATGTAATCGGGATTGGAATCCGGCCTGAAAAAACTGCGGAATTTGCAGTTACCCTGAAAAACCGGTATGATCAGCCGCTTAAGCTGGACCTTGAAGTCCTGAGCCTTCCTGAAGGCTGGAAAGTGGATTTTGTCAATAAAGAAAACAAGGAACAAAGGCTTGCTTCTCTTATGTTAAAATCAGGAGAGGAGCAGGCTTTTACAGTAAAGGTAAAGCCTTCTCAGAACGCTACAGGAGGGCTCTATCCGGTCACAGTGGCAGCGGCAAACGGAAACAAAAAAGTTACACAGCAGCTTGAGGTAAGTATCAACAATAACATAGAAAATGAAGAGCTGCTCAAAGTTGATTCGAGCTCCAGCGAATTAGCACTGAATCCCGGAGGTTCCACTCAAATACAGGTCAGTGTCTCAAACCAGGGGGACGAAGAGCTAAAAGACGTCACTCTAGAAATTAACTCTGTCAGCGGCATCAGCACTCAGATCCGGAGTTTTGGGACAATAGAAAAGCTGGAAGCAGGAGAGTCCAGAAGCATTCCTGTAGAGATTACTGCAAATGCCAATGCAGGCTCCGGTGTTAAGGAAATTTTCATACGGGCAAAGAGTGATGACCTTATGAGTTCTGAAAAAAGTATCAAGGTAAATATAGAAAAATCATCAAGCAGCGGGCTTCTCGGTATAGCAATGCTTGGATTTGCAGTCCTTGTGCTTGTTTTTGTAGTACGTAAATTCGGAAGGCGGTAAATATGGGATCAATAGGTTTGGAATCAACAGGTTTGGAATTAGAGCAAAGTGAAATTGTACAGAACACAGACCAATTTGCAATAGAAACCATTCATTTAAGTAAAATTTTCGGAAAGGAAAACCAGATCCGTGCAGTTGACAACCTGAACCTGCAGGTAAGGAAAGGAGAGGTATTCGGCTTTGTCGGCCCAAACGGGGCTGGAAAGACCACAACTATGAAACTGCTTATCGGACTGCTTGAACCAAGCGAAGGAAGCGGGAAAGTTGCAGGTTTCGATATAGTCCGTGAGGTAATAAACATAAGGGAAACAACGGGTGTCCTTCCCGAGCCTGCCGGTTTTTATGACAACCTCACAGCAAGACAGAACCTGCGTTTTTATGCAAAACTCTATAATATGGATTCCAAAGTCCGGGAACAGCGGATCGTAAAATTGCTTGAAACCGTGGGCCTTTCCCGTGCCATCGATCAGAAAATAGGCGGTTTTTCCACAGGCATGCGCAAACGTTTCGGGCTTGCTCAGGCTTTGATCAACGAGCCTTCCGTCCTTTTCCTTGACGAACCTACAAGCGGTATCGACCCCCTTGGAGCCCAGATGATGAGGGACCTTATAAAGGACCTGAACAGGAGTAAAGGAGTTACTGTTTTTCTGAGCTCGCATTCTATGGAAGAAGTCGAGGAGATCTGTGACAGAATAGCAATAATCGCAAGGGGGAAACTGCTTGCAGTAGGTTCCGTGGAGGATTTGCGGGATATTGTAAGGGCAAAGGAAGGAGTGCGTTATTTGCTTGAGGTTCAGGACATTCCACTTTCAGAAGCTGCAGAAGCCGTAAAGAATGTAGAGGGCGTAGAGGCTCTTGAGGTTAAGGACGGAACTCTATATGTGCATGCGAAAATAAAGCTCCGTACAGAAATTGCAAAAGCTATCAAAAAAGCAGGTGGAACTGTATCAATGTTTGAGGAAGAAGAAATGAATCTGCAGAAACTGTTCCTCAAAATTATTGAGGAAGCATAAATATTGAAAAGATATCCTGTCATTTCAAAAATCAGCTGGATTTTGGAAAAATTAAATTAGAGCCAGATGCCTCGAAAATCCAGGATGGCCAAGCCAGGAAGATTTAGTCTATTGAAAAAACAGAACCAGGACGTTTACTTTCAGAAATATACTTAAAAGACTATAGCGGATTTGTAATTTTATTTTTGTGTGTGGGGATAATGAATAAAATCATAGAATAAAACCTGAACTGGCGAAGTTAAATATAAGTACTTGAGATATAATTATAAAATTTTTATGAATTGTATGACATCTGTTGAATATGATTTACAAGGCGTGAAAAATATGGATAATCTGAACTTAAATACTCTATTATTTGACCCAAATTCGTTTTTCAGGGAAAAACTCGGGAATGAAATCAGTTTTAAGTATCCTCTATTGATAATACTTGTAATCGCTGTACTATCAGTAAGTTCAAGTATTCTGGTCATGAATAACCTTCAAGATTTGTTTTCTTCTGGCATGGATTCATCTATGTCTGCTTCAGTAATGTCAACCAGTATCATTGGAGGTATTGCCATAGGGGGTTTTATTGGAACATTTTTATATTGGGTTATACTGGCTGGGATCTTCTATTCAATATCTTATGTGTTTAAATCGAAGGGTTCTTTCAAGAGAACGTTAGAATTTACAGGTTATGGTTTTGTGCCACAAGTATTCAGCAGTTTAGTAGGTTTAATTGTAATGTATATCATGTTATCTTCAACCGATTTATCATCACAGGACTCAATATTTATGGGCCAGGGTGTAGAGCAGATGTTCTCAAATAATCCTCTGTTTTATACATCACAAATAATTGGAATTTTATGTCTCTTACTGTCTGGCTATATATGGATATTTGCAATCTTGCATGCACGAAATATGTCATACAAAAACGCCGCTATTACTGTTGGTATTCCCATAGGTCTGGCCATTGTTATCCAGATATATTCTTTCCTGTTTACTTCCGGGAGCTTGTAATTCTGTAAAAAAAAGATCAGGAATGTTATATCAAATCTGAGAGGGCATACATCTCGAGCTGATTGAAATGCACACATAGTGGCAGATTCCTTGTAAAACCCCTCTCTATTATAGTGATCACTAATATATAAATGAAAATCCAAAGAAAAACCGAAATTAAATCCCTCTTATATTTTTTTTCAGAGGTTATATAATATTTTCGATTTTATCCTGATGATGAGAATGAAAAACCTTTACAATCTTTTTTTGAAAAACTTATCTTTTTTCTCCAATCTACTTATTTTTAAAACCCGAATCTATATAGTCCCAAGAATAAAAACTGACTTTACCCACCTTGCGGTAAAAAGATATAATGACAAAATTATAAAAATCAAAAGATCTCGTAAAGTCCGACATTGCCATAGAAAACTACAAACTCTCAAAAAACATACTAAACATTCTTTTTTAGCAAAAAGCCTGGTTACTGATTGTAGACATTTAAATAATTGACATCGAACTGCTCTATATATAACTTCCGGCCAATTTCTCTAACTGTTTTTTGTAGCTCATTTTAGAGCTGTAAAGATTCTCTGATCTCTGATAGTTAGAGAGCTTGGCCGGAAAACTTATAAAGAATTCTCTAAAACTGAATAAGTGGGAATGTTGTGCAAGGTCCAGCAGAGTTTGAGAGCAATTCTGAACCCTGCACGCCCGAAGGCGAGAAATAGATCACTTTAAAGCTATTTTAAAGTTTGTTTCTTGCCTCTTGAATGAAAGTAAAGAGGTGAAATAAATTGGAATTAAATAACAAAATTAGAAAAATCAGCGGGCTTTTCATGATGATGCTCGTTGTAAGTATGGTACTGGTTACGCCTACGTTGGCATGTCCAGCTGGAACAAATTGCGGGAGTGATTCGGTTCCCGCAAACCCGATACAGCTAACAGGAGCGGATAAAGACAAAATGCTGAGTACGGCTTTAAGCGATAGTAATGTCAAAAAATATCAAGAGCAATTGATAAATGAAGGATATACACAAAATGGCAGTACAGCACTTGTTATACCAGTGGAAAATAAAAACGATAGCTCAATAACTGAGATCAAATTTGCTGCAATAAGTTTCAAAAATGACAAGTCTCAAGAACCCAACAAAACTATACTATATAGCTACAATCCACAAACCAAAACAAGCACAACTGTAGTGATAAATAGTTTACTAAGCGATTGTGTTTTCAACTTATCGATTTGTTTGGGGAGTGCTGCTACTTGCGTAATAATTTGTGGTCCGCTTTTGGCACCAAATCCAGCCACGCCATTAGAGGTAAAACTTTGTTTGGCATGCATACCAATTGGTGTCGGAGCCTGCGGACTTGCTTATACAGCATGCCACAAATACTATTATGGAGAGTAACGACGGACCTGAGAAAAGTTACAGTTATGAGGAGCTGGCCAAATGAGAGTGATCATAAAAAGGAATTCAAAAAAATTCCTTTTTTTGCTTTTTTTATCAATTTTTGCCATCATAGGAGGTACTATAACAACATTAATGTCCCCAACAAAAATATCCTTAAATGGATTGTACCTTATATTGGCTGGGATTGGACTTTTTTTCCTTACGCTTTCAGCCTCTACAAAAGATCAAAAATCATTTGAACGATGGTCAATTTTTAGTGGTATTTTTTACGGTATTGCACTTCTTTGTGGTAGTTTAATTTCATTTAGATATGGCCAAACCGTAACTGCAAAGATAATTTTGCTATGTGGGGTAATTGTTATTTCATTGACGATATCTTCGATCGTTTCGGTCTTAAGGAGGGGAAAACAGCATGTATAACAATGCAAGAAAGAGGTTTGGGGTTATACTCATACTTATACTATTTGTGATCATGGCATTTGAACTTGGTTGTATTGGAAAAGCACAAACTGATTATAATCTAAAATATAATTTTCATGTAGGTGATAGACTTGTTTACAATTGCACATACCTCACAAGTGATACATATTATACAGGATATATCACAAATAATACAAATTATACAGGACCAATTCGTATTGAAATGTTAGTTACAGATTTTGATGGAAAGAATATAACCTCAAAAATGACATCAACGAAAACAACAAATGAAAACACTACTGAATCTTCATATGTCACAATTATGGACGTTTATGGAAACCTGATAAGATCAGATCCCAAAGATAAAATTATACCTGAGGTACAACCGGAACTGCCAAATCTGCTAAAGTATCCAGAAAAAGAAACTCAAGAAGGTAAACCATGGACAATTGTATTCAAAAATAACATAAATGAAAACCCTTTATTAAAAGATGAATTCGAAGGTACAGGAAACTACACTTTTTTAGGTACAAAAACAATATCGACAAAAGCCGGTAAATTTGAATGTATTGGTATCAAATCAGAAACAAATTTTGTTTCAAACGCAAAAAGAGACTATAGTAATACAACCATTCATTATACAACAGTAGGCAATATCTCTGGAGTAAATTGGATAGATTTAAATGGTGGATTCTCAGTTAAATCCAATTACATTATGGATAAAACTTTGACAATTGATTTATCTGGACTGGCCAATAATTCTGAATATCAGAAAGTCGGAATTGAAAATGTTAGTATCAATAGCCCGACAATTGAAACGCATATAATTAATGAACTTGAAAGCGTCCAGAAAGGATGATATAAGAACATCCAAATCAATGTGATTTTTACAAGGTTGTCCATACTTTTGTGTACGGACAATTTAATTGTTTTTTTATTGTTTGATTATAGTTCTTGACGTAACCTATTACACATATTAACTCTTATGATCTCTTATGGTGGGGAAAGAACAAATTGTTATTGATCGGAAGTTGAGTCTTGATAAGGTAAACTCTCTAATTAAACATGAAAACAACTCTAGAGTTCTAAAAAGGCTTTATTTTATCAAATTTAGGTATTTAGGAGATTCTGTTGAAGAAGCTTCTATCAAGGTTGGAGTAACTAAGAAATGTGGTTATTATTGGCAGGATTATTGGAATAAAGGCG
>ENA-UOOK01001559-UOOK01001559.1-fermentation-metagenome-genome-assembly--contig:-NODE-1559-length-29995-cov-34.106179_pt1 | contig 29995 bp, 23 predicted proteins | sample MGYA00245777_ERZ724023 | MGnify/ENA primary metagenome ERZ724023 (study PRJEB28704, sample SAMN03018312) | fermentation metagenome | biome: anthropogenic terrestrial biome; feature: soil...
CCTTGTAGCAGCGAGGATAAGGAAGAGTATCACGGATGTTCTGCATGCCAGTAACTAACATTACTAGTCTTTCAAAGCCTAGACCAAAACCAGAATGAGGAATAGAGCCATTCTTTCTTAGGTCAAGATACCATTGATAGGCAGGAAGATTCATATGGAGATCATTCATTCTCTTCAAAAGCTTATCGTAATCGACTTCACGTTCACTGCCACCGCATAATTCACCGATGGTAGGAACTAATAGATCAACAGCGGCAACGGTCTTATTATCGGGGTTCATCTTCATATAGAAAGCTTTGATTTCCTTAGGATAATCAGTTAAGAAGATAGGTCCCTTAAAGACCTGTTCAGTTAAATATCTTTCATGTTCGGATCCTAAATCCAAGCCGAACTTGATATCAGAGACTTCGAACTTATGACCGTTCTTAACGGCATCAGCCAAAATCTTGATAGCATCCTCATATTTGACTCTGGTAAAAGGCTTGTTGACGAATTCATCAAGTCTCTTAGGAAGATCTTTATCAATTCTCTGAGCAAAGAAATCCATATCCTGATAGCAGTCTTCCCTGGTATGCTTAACGACATACTTTAGGAAACTCTCCATCAAGTCTTCATCATCGGCCATATGAGCCCAACTGATTTCCGGCTCAACCATCCAGAATTCAGCGGCATGTCTAGTCGTGTTGGACTTTTCAGCTCTGAAAGTTGGCCCAAAAGTATAGACCTTGCCATAGGTTAGGGCAAAAGGTTCAACATGAAGCTGACCAGAAACAGTGAGATGGACATTATCTTTACCGAAGAATTCATTAGGATGCTTAGCATCGGAATAGACATTAAAGGTCTGTCCTTCGCCTTCGCAGTCATTGGCAGTAAGAATCGGAGTATGGATCCAATAGAAACCATTTTCATGGAAGTACTGATGGATATAATAAGCTAAAGTGCTTCTGACACGGAAGACGGCATTGAAGGTATTGGTCTTAGGTCTCCACTGAGGAATTGTTCTTAAATAATCAAAAGAAGTCTTCTTCTTCTGAAGAGGATAGTTATCGCCGACTGAGCCAATCAGTTCAATCTTACTAGCTTCTAATTCAAAAGGCTGAGGGGCTTCAGGAGTGACATGAAGAATGCCTTCCACTCTGACAGCTGAACCTAGCTTGATGTTCTTGCTGGCCTCATCAGTGTCTTTATAGACAACCTGGATGGAGTCAAAGCAGCTGCCATCATTGACAGCTAAGAAGCCAACCTGACCTAAGCAACGGTTGTTTTTGACATAACCGCCGATTTCTAATTCTTTGTTGTCAAAGTCTTTGATTTCCTTGCTTCTGACTTTAAGGAAGAGATCTTTAACATCAATTTTTTCATGAAGTTCCATAAGATAATGTCCTTTACTATTTCCGACTAGAGTTAATAAGCTCTATTAGTCTCATCATCCAAGCTTCTATTAGGTTCAGTTGATACTGATAGAGGAGCCAGACGATTCTTTTCTATCATATGATGGGCTACTTTTGCAATCATAGCTGCATTATCGGTAGTGCACCAAAGGGGTGGAATAACGACCTGAATATCTTTGCGGTTTTCAAATCTTCTCTTCACTTCACTTCTTAAATAGGAATTAGCACTGACTCCGCCACCTACTACAACTTCTTTGACCTGATAATCGTTAACCGCCAACTCGACTTTATCTAAGAGCTGATTAACGAAGTTCTCTTCAGTGGAACGGGCATAGCTTTTAACGACATCTAGAGGCAAAGAGCCATCCGGATTCTTCTTTTCTTTCTCAATCATCCTGACGATATGGCTCTTCAATCCTGAATAGGAGAGGTTGTAGCCAGAGACTTTAGGAGTCGGTAACTTGAAGGTCTTGATATTGGGATCTTGAGAGATTTTATCAATCATGACGCCTCCAGGATAAGGAAGCCCTAATGAACGGGCTACTTTATCAAAGGCTTCACCGATAGCATCATCTTCAGTCTGACCAATAATCTGGAAGTTTAGTTCATCTTTAAGATAAACAATATCACTGTTGCCACCGCTTGCCACTAAGGCAATCAAAGGATAATTGAAGGGAGCGGCATATTCGTTAGCATAGATATGTCCGGCTAAATGATGAACCGAGATAAGAGGAACATTCAGATACTGAGCAATAGTTTTAGCGGCCATATTGCCAATCTGTAAAGCACCAGGAAGTCCAGGGCCTCCAGTAACGGCTACATGAGTAATGGTTTTATAGTCAAAGCCTTTTAAGGAGAGAGCATAGGAGACGACTTTGGTAATATTCTTTAGATGTAGGCGGCTAGCCAGTTCAGGATAGACACCCCCAAAGCGCTGATGATCCTTGATCTGAGTATTGACAGTGTTAGCTAAAAGCTCAGTGCCATTCTTTAAAATGGCCATAGCGGTTTCATCACAGCTAGATTCGATAGCCAGAATTACTTCATCTTTCATATCTAGAGCTCCTTTTTGTAGCAAAGAGCGGAAACGGTTAGATAATAGTTTTCTCTCCTGCGGTATTGTTTAAAGCCTGTTCTTTCATATAGGGAGATGGCTTTTTTGTTGTTTTCTCTAACTTCTAAGAAGACGGTCTGATAGTTTTCTTTCTTAAGAAGGCTTAATCCGTAGTTTAGTAAGTAGGTGGCTTCACCTTTGCCTTCACTTTGATCAAGGATAGCTAATTCATCAATCTCAGCTTCTTGGCCTTCTAATCTAAAGCAAAGATATCCTGTTTTTTCTATTCCTTCAAGAAGAATGAGAACGAGGAAGTTTTTATCTTCGAGATAGGTAAGGATCTCTTCTTTAGTGGTGGTGGTTGCTAAGATTCTTGTATGAGACAAGCCGAAGATGAAATCTTGGTCATCCTTAGTCGCTGCTCTGACGCTGATCATATCTTCAAAGCGTATTCCGGAAGATACTCTTCCTCTTTGGAGGAGAAATCAGTGAAGAGAGAGAGGGAATTCATCATCAAATCAAGAATATCGACTTCTTTGAGGCTCTTGCCTTTAAGAACTAAATGGGCTAATTCATCTTTCTTCTCAACGATGACTTCAGGATAATCGGCTAATTCCTTTGAGACATCAGCGCGAAGAATCTTTCTATAAGAATAGACACCAGCCTTGTTTTCTCCGGCAAAGAGATTGCCGCTTCGATCGCTAAGACAGCTGATTGCATTCTTCTTTTCCTGAAGCATCAGTTTCATGGTTGCAATTCCGTAGATCTTAATTTTGTCATTGATGCCATAGATGGTTCTAGGGATAGCTAAACCTAAGCGGATACCAGTATTGCTTCCTGGTCCTAATAGGCAATAGAAAGCATCAACATCAGCCAAAGAAAAATGCAGACGGTCACCAAGGTATTCAATGCCTAAGTGTGTTCTCTCTAAGGCTCTTTTAGGGTCTCCCATATCAACTGTAAGATAGCGAGTTGAAACTGTAGCTCCTAATTCCAAAGCTTTGGTGGCGGTATTAATAAAGAGAGTTACCTTTTGATTATCTTTCATCAGTGATTACCAGCTTTCTCTTTTCTTCATCTATGTAAGTAAGCTCAACTTTGATGACTGGATGGTAGTTTATAAGATAACTGTTTCCGAAATTCGGCCATTCGATGTAAGTGATAATGCTCTTATCGCCTAACACTTCATCTAAGCCTAAGTCTTTTCTTTCTTCATCGGCATTTTCAAGACGATAGCAGTCAACATGATAGAGAGTGAACTTGCTTCCTTTATAGACCTTGATGAGGTTGAAAGTTGGGGAATTGATTATTCCTTTGACTCCAATAGCCTTACCTAAGCCTTGACAGAAAGCGGTCTTTCCGGCACCAAGAGGGCCAGTAGCCAATATGACTTCTCCACCCTTAAAAGTGCTAGCTAGCTGAGTAGCTATCTGTTTAGTTTCTTCAGAGCTGTTGGTGATGTATTCAGTAGTTTTCATTGATTTACTTCAGTCTTCTTTCTTTTAGAGTCGACATAATCGGCAAAATCAAATATCTGATGAGTAGCTTCTTTGAATTCATCCATGGTTCCAATATGGGGAGCTGTCTTAATCGGCAAAGACATAATATCATCGCTTAAGGTTAAGCCAAATTTGCTGCCATAGGAATTCAAGGAAATGAAGGCGGACTGAATAGTTAAGCCGACATTAATCTCATTAAGCAAAGCCACACCTTCTTTATCGAAGAATTTAGAAGCTTCACGGGGATTGATGGCATAAACGACAATATTGCTTCTAAGTCCAGGAACATGAACGGCTTCAAAGCCAGTTAAGTAGTTTGGAAGAACCGTATATTTCTTTTCTCCCATGAAGGAGATGATAACAGCTTCTTCAGACTCGACATTCATATCATAGCTATAAATCTTTCCAAACAAGCCGGTTGAAGTTTCGGTAGCTTCGGGATTCTTCTTCTTGGCTTTTTCTTCATCTTTACGTCTCTTATCGCTTTCTTTGCTATTGCCATTAGCTTCGTTAGCTAATTCAAGATCAACCATAGTCATATCCTTGTCGGATAACTCCTGAGTAGAGGTCAAGGTATCACTATCAACCGGCGAAGGAACATAAGGGGTATCATCAAGGTTTACTAATTCAGTAGGCTTTTTATTGGCATCCTCAATTTTGATTGAAGGAATAACGACAGCGACCTCAGCAACCTGGAAGTTACGGCCTTTTCTCTTGCCTTCAACTAAGGCACGGGACTGAATAGAGTTGATAACACGGAAGTAGTGAGACTGAATGATGACCTGATCATCAATCTTCGCATCAGGGCATAAGACAGGATCAGCAACTCCTAAGCCATCGAAGGTGTAACCATTGACGATATCTTCATAGACGCCTAAATATTCTTCTGCGACCTTGGAATTCTTTTTGTTGAAGACTGAGGCTAAGACAAAGGAACCGATGATGATAGCAACAGCAATACCGATGACTGTCCAGGTAATCCACTGAGCACCTTTGTTTGTGAAGGTGACAATGATTACACCGACAAAGGAGATAATCATCAAGACAATACTGACAATATCCCAAGTCTTGGACTTGCCAAGTTTAGCCATGAAGGTTTTCCTGGTTTTCTCAATATCTTCATCGATGGTTCTTGTACCATCGTTAACATACTTGATGGGTTTGAAATAAGAGGCATCAGTAGGCTTAGCTGTTGAACCTTTGGCATTGTAGCTGCCATCGATTGAATCAGCTTTCTCTTCTTCAGCGGGTTGAGTGATGACATCATTGACGGCTTTATCATCAACAGGAGCCTTATTTTCTTCTTCCGAAACTGAGGCATCAGCAGTTGCCTTTTCAGTTTCCGGAGCGGTTTCTTCTATAGTTTCTTTTTTGGCAGTATCTTTATCAACTGCTTCAGTTGTGTTTTCTGAAGCATCTAGAGTCTTTTTTTCATTTTCTTCCATGGGGTTTCACCTTTCTTTTGTATAGCCTCTTAATTATAACAAAATTATTTTAAACAAGAGAATATAATCAAGTAAATATATATATTTATATATTTCCTTTTAAAGGGTTTATTTTATTCAAAGAAAAAGGTTCCTGCTTTTTACAGGAACCATTTGTTTCTTAGAACTAAGCTTTAATTAGACAGCAGCAATCATTCCGTAATAGAAGATAGCTACCGCATCTAAAGCAAAAGCAGCGAATGTCAGGAAATTGAAGGCGGTATGATAACCGGTCTTTTTCTTTCCGGAAGCTAAGAAAATTAAGCTTAAATCCATGACGACAGAAGCAACGATAACTAAGGCCATACCAGTCTTTCCGACAGCATAAGTCTTGGCCATAATCGGATAGAAGCAGACAATTACCCAAAGAAGAATAGCTAACATGACATAGTTAATAGTCTTTAAAGTCTTAGGATTCTTCTTTATTAGGACAAAGTTTAAGACGATAGCGGCAATGATGAACAAACAGACTAATCCTAAAAGCAAATATTCCATGTAAGAATATACACCACCATTAAGAAGCTGATAAGCTTCAATGTTGCTGCCTCTTAAGGGAATCAAAGCAAAGCCGGTGTAAAGAGCGCCGATCATGACGTAGAAGAGAGAATAATAAATTGCTTTCTGAAGGTCATGACTCTTAGTTTCTGCATATTTGAGCTTGTAGAACAAAGAGTAGGCAATCAAAGCTAAACCGGCGACACTGATTAAGACGATAGCGACAATACCACCGATTCCATAGCCATCCTGGCCCTTAAAGGAAGTAGTATTGCTAATACCATAGTAGAGTGCGCAGACTAAGAAACAAATGAAGCCAGCGAATCCGATAGAGTGTAAGACAATGTTGGTGATTCTCTCAGCTTTTCCCATCTTCGGAAAATCACGGTAAGAGGTATCCTCTTCCTGACCCTTTCGATAGAGATAGCTGAAGTCCATATTGTCTATTTCGCTATCATTGTTTTGAATCTTTTTGTTAGATTTCTTTTCAGACATTTTTAAATCCTCCAGAGAAAATAGTAAATCCTATAGATTATAGTAAATTTTATAGCAAAAAAGAATTACTTTTTTTATTTCTTATCTTTATTCAAGGAATGGGGCTTGAAATAACTGATATTTTCCATCCAAGGAATTTTAGTTGTAAAGGTACCTTCTTCAGTAGTCTTGAAAGCTTCAAAAAGAATCTCCATCTTGGCATCAAGATCATCAAGAGCATGAAGGACATAAGCTTCCGGAGTAGCAGGGATTTTAGGAGAACCAAAATCAGGTTCACCATGATGGGCTAAAACCATATGAGTTAAAACATCTAGCTTTTCAGGCGAAATCTTCATTTCCTGACCTTTTTGATAAACCATCATTGCTCCTAAAGAGATATGACCTAAAAGGTTGCCTTCATCAGTATAGGTTGCAGCTTTAGGTCCACTTAATTCTTTAGTCTTGCCGATATCATGAAGCAAGCTGCCACTAACTAAATAATCTAAGCTCAGAAAAGGGTAATGCTCTTGAACTTTGATAGCCAAAGAACAAATTGAAAGAGAATGATAAAGAAGTCCTCCTAGATAGGCATGATGGACAGTGACGGCAGCCGGATAGGTGGTATAGGCTTCAAAGTTTTCTTTGAGAAGAGTAATAGTCAGCTTTTTCAATTCATCATCCTGAATCAGTTCGATATCGCTTTTCAGCTCTTTCTTCATATCATCAATTGATCTAGGCGCAGTCGGAATAAATTTAGACATATCGACTGAATCCTGGTCAACGAAGCTTAACTCATTGATCTTCAACTGTGGGTGGCCTTTATACATGCCAACTAAGCCATTGACTCTGACTAAGCTTCCAGGAGTTGTCAGTTCAATATCGGAATCTTCAATTTGCCACATCTTGGCATCGATAGTGCCAGAGACGTCCTGTAGAATCAAAGAGAGATAGGGTGAGCCATTGTTAGAAACAGCTCTAGTGGACTGCTTGACCATAAAAATCATGTCTACCGGTCCATCGGTATTGATAATATCTTTAATCATTGAATGTGTTGCCTGAACTTTCTAGCCAGCCTTGTATTTCCGATGAAGAGAAGCCTTTTTCTAAAAGGTGAGCGAAGAATCTTTGCTTCTGTTTCATCTTGTCGGGATAGCGTTTTGCATATGAATTATAACATTTTTCAGCCTCTTGCTTCAGTAAAGATGACCGATTGTTTTCTTCCTGCTCTTTTTCTTCATCGCTTCGGCCCTGATAGAAGGCATCGATGGCTTTTAAAGATTCGCTTGAAGAATAACCTCGACGGATAAGAAAAGAAAAAATGCTTTGCTTTCTTTTCTCAATAGTTTGATTTCTTTTTGCTTTGTCGGCTCTTTTGATTAGTTCTTCTAAATTAAAGGAAGTGCTTTCAAAGACAGATAAAAAATCTTCGCTGCTTAGAATAGTTGGTCCAATACCTCTTTTTCTTAGGTTAGCTAAGATGGCGGTTTTACCATGACCGGTTCTGATTTGGCTTTCAGCATAATCCTGACTATAGGTTAAGTCATCGATCACTTGAGCTTCCTTGTAAGGATAGATCAACTTCTCTATCTCGTAAGGGGAAAGCTGATACTTCTTTTTAAGACGGTCTTTTAATTGTTTTTCCGTATAACGACCTATGGAGAGAAGATAGGAAAGGTAGGCGGTAGCTTTAATTGTCTTCTTCTCCGCTTTTAGTTTGCTAATCTCTTCTACGGTTAGTTTCTTTCCTGGGTAGTAGTAATTAGAAAGATAAGCATCATAAGAAACTGGAATGCTTTCTTTTCCGATTGTAATGATGACTTCCTTCCCTTTGACAGTAAGGTCAGTAATTTCTTTAGAAGTTTGTCCTTTGAGCTTTTTTATAGACATGCATGATCCTTTCATAATAGCTAGTGACAGAGAAGATTTCTTCATTTCTCTGATAGCCTCTATCTATTATTTGTTTTTTCTCGTCAGAATTTATAGTAAGAATCATGTGAATGCGATCAACCAGGGTATGCTCATCGTCATAGAAGAAGCCAGTTACGCCATCATCGATTAAGCCGACTAAATTAAAATCATACTTAGCTAGAACTAAAGTTCTACTTGCCATAGCTTCCGAATAGGTCAGTCCTTGGGTCTCAGTGGTTGAGGCACAGAGGAAGGCATCGGCCATTTGATAGTAAAAGACGGTTTCATCGTGGGGGACACTACCAATGGAGATAAAGAAATCCTTGTAGCGGGAATCAGCTATTTCTTTAAGTATTTCCTTGTTTTCTGGTCCATCTCCTACCAGCATGAAAACGGTATTGTCATCATCGTACTTGTCTTTATATCCTTCAAAGCCTTTGATCAGTTCATCAATGTTCTTTTCTTTAGCAATACGGCCTAAATACAAAAGAATTCTTTTGCCTTCTAGATGATGTTCCTTTTTGAACTGAGCTTCTCTAGCTAAATTTCTCGGCTTATCAAACTCCGAGAAGGACAAAGCGTTTGGAACTACATTGATAAAGTTAGTTACTTCATAGCTTCTTAACAGATGTCTGGACTTATTTGATGGAGTAATGATAGTAGCTTTCTTGCTGGCTATCTTTTTGACGATGATCTGAATAGCTTTCTTGGTGATCTTGTCAGAGAACTTATTGCCATTAGAAAGATAATAGGAATAATCTTCATAGGAAGTATGGTAAGTATAGACGAGAGGAACATGAAATCTTTTAGCACAGAGTCTTCCAAAGATTGAGATACCAAACTCCTGCTGGACATGGATGATATCAAAAGGAATCTTTTTAAGAATCTTATAGGCTTTACTGTTATAGATAAAAGACATACGGTAGTTGTAAAGGAACTTCAAAGACTTGCCAGGTATACGAAGAACTTTATTTTCAAAAGTAAAATGCTTTTGTCCTTTTAATCCTGTGGTGACAACGTAAACATCATTGCCATGGGCAATTAAACTATCGCGTAAAGTCTTAGTAGCAGTAGCTACTCCATTGACATCCGGATGATAGGTGTCTGAAAATATACCAATTACCATTTATTTTTTGCCCTTCTTGCTTTCCTTAAACACTGGCTTAATTACGGCACTATCCATAGTATTATCTTCCGATAAATCAGAATCCTCGGGATCGCTAGTGGTGATGGTTCTTTCTTCATCGATTTCCGGCCCTTCGAAATCAAGTCCTTTTTCTTTGTCGACTTTGATAGTGGTTCCATAAGGCTGCATTTTCTGAAGTCTGATTTTCTCTTTTTCGGCCTTCTTAGCTTTTTTGATGGCCTGTTTCTTCTTCTTTCTTTGGACACGGCGTTTCTCGTTCTGCTCGGAATAAGAGTATTCGCTAGCTGATTCTGCCTGAATTTCCTGATCAAGAGATTCTGACCCGTTTAAAGCCTGGCTTTCTTTTAAAGCCTGTGCTAAACGCTTCTTTTCAATAGTTAAAGTCATTGTTAGGTCTTTCTTCTCTTCGCTGCTATCTTTTACCATGGCTTTGCTATTCTCCATGTTTCTTCTGATTCTATCAAAAGATTCCTCAATTTCGGCTTCAGAGAGCAAAGGCTCATTCGAGCTTTTAGGCTTAACGTTGTTGACGAATTCCTTGGTAGAGGCATCGGTAGAATTATTATAGTTCATTACTTCTAAATCGTAGAGAGTAGCGGTGTTGCTGAGAAGCTCATATTTTTTAGGAGAACCTTTATATAAAGCAAAAGTCAGTCCTCCAACCACGATGTTGAAGTAAAGACTTAAAGAACGCCAGATTAAGTTACCAGCACTGGCTAGAGAGTTAGCAGAGGAAACAACTGATTCTACTGAACTACCATTAGCGATCAAATAATAGAAAATAGCCTGGAAAGCGACTTCCGGAGCACCCATTGTCAAGTAGGAGGAAATCAAAGTGATATAGCTAGTTCCGCCTAGACAGCTAAGGAAGCTTAAGGAAGTTAAATCAGCTCCTAAAGCCCAGAAGCAAAGATAAGGAAGAATATTGCTTAGGAATTGTTTGGCAATATTGATAAAGAGGAGAACCAACATAATTCTCTTATGACTCAAAAGACGTTTGGACTCAATTCTATAAGTAGCGAATTTCAAAGTCCATTTCTTTCTAGTGGCATCGGGGTCTTTGATGATATGAAGCTTTGCTAAAAACCTTACTCCGAAGTCAACGACAAATCGGTGAAGAGGTCGGCACCAAGCTAGAAGGACTATGACAATCAGGAAAGCGGCATCAATGCCAAAACCGATCAAAGAAAGAGGGAAGATCTTAATTCCGCCTAAGAGAGTAAGAGGAATATCTTTCACAAAAGGATAACCGACAAAAATCATTACCAGCGAATAGAAAGTCAAAGTGAACTGATACATCAGAAAGTTCATAGTCAGAATGGAAGCAGCATTTGGTCCATCGACATCCTGCTTAGTGAAAGTATAGGCCTGGATGAAGTTGGCGCTAGTCTTATTGAGGCAACCGATAAATGCTCCAATCTGAGCATTGATCAGTCCTTGGTAATAATGATAGTTATGGTTGTAGATTCTAGCCAGTAAGGTAATAGAGACACCTTCTAAAATATTAGTAAGAACCACTGTCCCAATTGCTAAAAGGAGCGGGAAGAAATTAGCTCCGCCTAAGATCTTAAAGGCCTCTTGAGGATTATCCTTTAAGATGTAGTAGAGAGCTAAGGCACTTAAAGCCACAAAAAAGATGATGTTGACAGTTACCTTAATTGTCTTCTGCGTCTTCTTTGAGACAGTCATGCGATTAACCTAATAAGGAAGTGACTAATTTTATACGGCGAGTAATTTCATCTTTTCCCAGAATCTCAAGAACATCATAAAGCTTAGGAGCCTGAGTGGAACCAGAGACTGCGACTCTTATTAAAGAGATGCAGTCAGCATACCAGCCGTTATAGGCCTTAGGATCTTTCTTATAGACTTTGCGGTCATTGCAGAAATTATGTTTGACGCCTAAAGACTTCATAGCTTCAAACCAGGTATTCTCATCCATTGAAAGGTCTAAAGTATTCTCAAAGTCAGTTAAGAAATCCTTAATGACTTTCTTATCGATGAATTCGTTGAAAGGAAGAGGTCCGGCTTTAACGAGCTTATCAAACTCATCGGCATAGAAGAATCTGATCTTAGGAGTGACATCAGAGAAACGCTCGTAGTCTTTTCTAGGCTTTTCCTGTTCTCTTTCGATATTGATGATTCTTTCAAACTTAGGTCGGTCGGATTCAATATAGTTAGCTAATTCAGGATCGTATGATTTAGCCCAAGCCAAAGCCTGATCAGTAAAAGTGGTCTTATCCATATTAGCTAAGACTTCCTTAGAAATATTGTTAAGCTTAGGTAAATCAAACAAGGCACCATCAAGAGAGAATTTATCGAAAGACAGATTGAAGTCATCCATGTTCCCTTTAGGGTTAGCCATCAGCCAAGCCTCGAAGTTAGAGTTAGCAATAGTCATTAGGTATTCGATGAATCCTTTAACTGGATAACCAGCCTTTAAGAAGTAACTAGTAGCAGCTTCAGGATCCTTACGCTTAGAAAGCTTTCTCTTGTTGCCAGTATCCTTATCAGTGATCATGATAACCGGAAGATGAGCATACTTAGGAGCCTTCCATCCCATAGCTTCAAATAACTCTAAATGGATAGGAAGAGAAGAAACCCATTCTTCTCCTCTAGTTACAAGAGTAGTACCCATAAAGTGATCATCGACTAGATGGGCAAAATGATAGGTGGGAAGACCATCACTTTTAAGAATGACTATATCCTGATCGTTTTCAGTCAGATCCATATCGCCTCTGATTTCATCATGGGCTTTGATGTGATTGAGATGATTGCCTTTAGATTTGAAACGGATGACATAAGGCTTACCAGCCTTAATCATTTCTATTTCTTCATCGATTGTATAATGACGGCATTTAGCATATTCGCCATAGTAGCCAGGAATAACTTTATTGGCTTCCTGGACTAATCTTAACTGATCAAGGTCTTCTTTAGTGCAGAAGCAAGGATAGGCACGGCCTTTCTTGATTAGCTCCTTAATGACAATTTTGTAGATATCGCCTCTTTCAGACTGGACATAAGGACCATAATTGCCTTCTTCGTGGTCACCGAAATAACCTTCATCGGCAACGATTCCGAAAGTCTTTAACTGTTTGACTAAGTCCATTCCGGTGCCGGCAATCTCACGCTTCTGGTCAGTATCTTCAAGACGGAAGAAATAAACGCCATGAGTCTGTTTAGCAAACTTATGGGCGACCATTGCGGTGAATAAGGAACCAGTGTGAAGGAAACCAGTCGGAGAAGGAGCAAAACGGGTTACTTCAGTACCTTCAGGTAAGTTTCTAGGTGGGAATCTCTTGTCGAGATCTTTGATAGTAAGCTTGACGTCAGGGAATATCAGATCAGCTAAATCTTTGTTTGTTGCCATATTAATTTTCTCCTATTGGTTTATTCAAACGGCTTAATGTAGAAACGTCCATAGACCTGTTCGATATCAGTGACGGTGACAAAGGACTTAGGATCTACAGAATTAATCATCTTAATTGCTTTCTTCTTCTCGCTTCTTGAGATGACCATATAGACAATCATATTCTTCTTTCCGGTAAAGGCACCTTTGGATTCGACAATGGTGCAGGTATGGGGGAAGGAATGAACCATAATCAAAGGCAACTGCTCATCGTTGGTGAAGATCTGAATCTCTTGTTTACGGTTCTTAGTATTTAAGAGATCAACTACCTTAGAAGAAATGAAGAAATAAATAATAGTATACAAAGCCATTGTGACAATACTGGAAATAGATTGAGTATTCCAAGATGGGTTAATCTTAATGCCCATGACTGAGAAAAGAACGTAGAAAATAACAATGGTAGTATTCATCGTTAAAGAGTATTTGCCTACCGAGGTAGATTTCTTTTCGGATAAATAAATAGTAATGACATCAATACCGCCAGAAGAAGTTCCAACCATCATCGCTAATCCTGAAGAAATACCAGTCAATAAGCCTGCAAAGATTGTTCTAGCTAAGTAATCGTTATAAAGGTTTATGACCTGATAGATCCATTGATCACGAATGACATAGTTGAATAAGGAGACTAAGCCGACATTGATGAGGGTGAAGACAGTGAACTGCTTAGAGATTTTAAACCAAGACAGAATCATAATCGGAATATTGACGGCAAAGTAGGAGACGGAAATGATAATAGTCTCATAATTTGCGGTATTTGTGAAGATGTTGATGAAGGCATCAATAGTTTGACCAATACCGGAAGCTCCGCCCGAGATTAGATGAACAGGGGAAGCAATATCGGCATCTGTGATGCTGGTATCTCCTAAGGCTTTCCAGCCCTCGACACAGCCAGTTGTTGGAGTTATTAAGGCTCGTAATTCATAGGCAAAAATAAAAGCAGAAAGGACTTCAACAAAAAAGATGCCAATCCATCTCAGCCATTGCCTGGTTCGAGGATGGTCCATCAAGAAATCGGTAATATCGGTTCTAGTTTTACTAAGCCATTCCATAATTTTTAAATTTCCCTTTTATAAAGATTAGTTTGTAGTCTTATATATAATACTAGTTACTAAGTTATTTGCAACGAAAAATAGCACCATATTATATGCTTTTCCTATTTCAATTTTGCTTACAAGTAGCTTATAATTATAAAAGATAACTTAAGCAACAAAGAGGATTGAACATGATTAATGGTAACCTGAAAGCTGGTTTCGAAAAGATTTTCGGAAAGGGCGGAGACATCAGGGGCTTTTTTGCTCCCGGAAGAGTCAATTTGATTGGCGAACATATCGACTATAATGGTGGGCATGTCTTCCCTTGTGCCTTATCGGTAGGAAATTATTGCGTTGCTAGGGCTAGAAACGATGATAAACTTTGCTTCTATTCTGAAAATTTCAAGAAGGGCGGAGTAATTACTACTTCGATTAATGACTTGGTTTTTGATTCCACTCTTGGCTGGACTAACTATCCCAAGGGTGTCATGTGGGCCTTTGATAAAAAAGGTATGAAAATGACACATGGATTCGATATCTATATTTATGGAAATATCCCTGGCTCCGGATTATCTTCTTCCGCTGCTATGGAAGTAGTTATCGGTGTCATGCTTAAAGATTATTTTGGCTTTGATGTCTCTATGCAGGATATCGCTTTAATTGGACAATATTCTGAAAACAACTTCAATGGTATGAATTGTGGAATTATGGATCAGTTTGCTTCGGCAATGGGCAAAAAAGACCATGCTATCTTCCTAGATTGCAGCACTTTAAAATATGAATATGTTCCTTTAAAGCTAGTAGGATATAAGATTATTGTGACTAACTCTAATAAGCCTCATTCACTCTGCAATTCTCATTATAACGATAGACGTAAAGAGTGTGAGGAAGCCGTTAAGGATCTTCAGACTGTAGTTGATATTAAGAATCTTTGCCAGTTGACTCCTGAACAGTTTGATAAATATCAGAATGTCATCAAGAGTCCTATTTCTAAGAGAAGAGCATTCTTTGCTATCAATGAGGAAAAGAGAACCAAGGATGCTGTTGAAGCTTTAAAGAAGAACGATATTGAAACTTTCGGAAAGCTCATTAAAGAAGCTGGGACTTCTTTAAGATACGATTATGAAGCCACCTGCGATGAGATTGATGTTCTTGTTGATGAGGCTAATAAGCAGCTAGGCTGCTTAGGCTCACGTGAAACTGGTGGCGGCTGGGGTGGAAATACTGTCTCTATCGTTAAGGATGACTGCATTGATGCTTTTAAGAAGGAAGTCGGTATGGTCTATAAGAAGAAGACAGGCTTAAAAGCTGATTTCTATTCTCTAGAAATCGGTGATGGCGGAAGGAGGATCTTCTAGTGGAAGATATTAATGTCAGTATTAAGAAGTTAGCCGATTATGCTATTGATAAGCATCTGATAAGTGAGACGGAGAAAAGCTATTCTATCAATTTGCTGCTTGATGTTTTGAATCTCAATGAATATGAGGAACCTTCGACAACTTATTCCGATGTTGATTTAGAGAGCACCCTAGCTAATATCCTTGATTATGCCTACAGTCAAAAACTCTTTGCTGAGAACACAACTGTCTATCGTGATCTCTTTGATACTAAAGTAATGAATTGCTTTGTTCCTAGACCTGATACTATTAGTGCCAAGTTCTGGAATCTTTATAAAGATTTTTCACCTAAAGCGGCTACAGATTGGTATTATCAGTTCTCTAAGGACTCTGACTATATTAGAGACTATCGAGTCAAGAAAGATCTTAAGTGGAAGACTCCGACTGATTATGGTGACTTAGATATTACTATCAATCTATCAAAACCGGAAAAAGATCCTAAGGCCATCATGGCTGCTAGGACTATGAAGCAGTCTTCTTACCCTAAATGTCAGCTCTGTAAAGAGAACATGGGCTATCGTGGAACCTTAAATCATCCCGCTAGAGAGACTATTCGTATTATTCCTTTAAGGCTTTATGGAGATAACTTCTTCCTTCAGTATTCACCTTACTCATACTATAACGAACACTGCATCGTCTTTAACACTGAGCATATTCCTATGGTCATCAATGAGAAAGCTTTCCGTCATCTGATTGCCTTTGTAGAAATGTTCCCCTCCTATATGCTTGGTTCAAATGCTGACTTGCCGATTGTCGGTGGATCAATTCTTACTCATGATCACTACCAGGGCGGTTGCTACGACTTCCCGATGTTTAGAGCCTCGGTGGTTTGTGATCTTCACTTCACTGGTTACGATAACGTTGAGGCATCTTTACTTAAATGGCCTTTAACTGTTATTAGACTTAAGTGTTCTGATAAAGAAGAGCTAATCAAGCTTTCTACAAAGATTCTAACTGTCTGGAGAACCTATACTGATAAGAGCAGCCAAATTGAAGCCATGACGAATGGCGAGATGCATAACACTGTTACTCCTATCTGCCGTAAAGAAAACGGTCTGTTTATTATGGACTTAGCTTTAAGAAACAACATCGCTACAGTCGAATATCCTTTAGGCTTGTTCCATCCGCATCCGGAATACTGGAACATCAAGAAAGAGAATATCGGCTTAATCGAAGTCATGGGCTTAGCTATTTTGCCTTCTCGTCTTAAAAAGGAGTTAGGAGCGGTCAAAGACTGCCTTTTGAACAACAAGAATCTTAACGCTGACCCTTTAGCCAAGAAGCATGCTACTTGGGTTGAGGGATTTATCCATAACTATGATTACAATGCCAATAACATTGATGAGATTCTTCATAAGGAAGTTGGCCTGACTTTCATGAAGGTCCTAGAGTGCTCAGGAGTCTATAAGCAGACACCTTCTGGATATGAGGGAGTAGCTCGTTTCATCCAAGCCGTCAACCAAGCCTAAAAGTTAAAAAAGCCTTCACATTTAGTCTGTAGTGAAGGCTTTTATTTTGGCTTAAAAAGATAGCAGGAGTACTTGGCCTCTTTGCCTTTTTTAGGCTCTTTAATATAAATAAATAGTAAATATATACTTTTTTATGGCTGAATAAATGTTATACTTTTTGTGTATCTTCTAATTGAACAAACTATGGAAAACAATAATAAAAAAGATAAACCGGAATCGTTAAAGGATTGGCTTGTAATCTCTCTAGGCTTTATCCTTGTGCTTTTAGCTGTGATTGGTGGGACAGGGAAGACTTTTATTGGCGAATTTTTTACTTATAGCAGTGCCTATCTCTTTGGTGTCCTCTATCCGTTAGTTTTTGTCTTTATGGTTATTTTAGGAATCCGCCTGATTTATTCTAAGAAAGCTTTTCCTGTTAAAGGCTATGGCCTTTTCTGGGTTGGCTTATTTTTGATTCTTCTGAATGTCTTAGCTTTTGGCTCTTACCCCTTTATTTTGGAAGATAAGACTTTGAATTTCACACAGCTCAATGATTTCTATTCTGATCGGGTCTTAGCTTTTGCTAGATACCCCTTCAATATTGATAACTATCAGTCCCTATCAGGATTAGGAGGCGGCTATATTGGAACCCTTTTAGTTACTCTCTTTGGCTCAATGTGGGGTTATATCGGAGATGCAGTTTTCTTCTCCATCATGCTTCTTCTAGGATTATTCTTTGTTTGCTTCAAGCCGGCTAAGAATGCCATTATTGAAGCCAAAGTTGAAAAGAATCAGAAAGTCGGCTATTCCTCGCCTTATCAGAAGAAGAACGGCAAGAGAATAAATAACGGCAATCAGGATGATGAGATTCCTACCCCAATCAAAAGAGATCCTTCTTTAACCGATCCTTTTCCCACTGACTGGAGCAAGGACTATGCTGTCAGCGACAAAGACAAAACCAAAGCCCTCTCTCCCGAAGAAGAACAGTTAGCTAAAAGAAACAGTGAATCTCAAGGTGGCTTTTCCAGCACCATGACGTTCTCAGCAGTTCCTGAAGCCCGTGATAGACCCTTAGTTGATCAAGACAATGAAAGAAAAATCACCAATTACTCTAGCCAGCCGGAAGAAAAGAAACCGGCTGACCCAATAGTTTCAATTCCTACAGTAGTAGCAACTAAGCCAACTATTGCTCCCGCTTTTACTCCCGCTTCTAATAGCTCTTCCTCTAATCAGCAACCTGATACGCCTTATCAAAGAAAAACTATTTCCACCCCCTTAAATGAAGAAGAGGAAAACTTCGATAATCTTTCTGAAGAAGATGACCTTAAGGCTAGCGACCTAGCTAAAGCCTTTAAGAACAATTCTCAGGCTAAAGATTCTTCGACTTTTGAAGTTGAAAAGCCTGACCCGGCCATTAACTATGAAAAAGAACAGGCTACTGTAGCCTCTCAGCCTTATGTCAACCCTTTAAAGAGACAGGCTGAGGAAGTCAGCTCTTCACCATTCAGAGAAACTAAGCCTCAGGAATTCAGCGTTGAATCAGAACAGAAAGAAGCAGAAAAGCCTACTGCTCCTGTTGAGACTGAAGAAGAAAAGGAAGCTCGTCTTGAACAGGAATACTTCATTCAGAAACAAAAGAACGAGCAAGCAGAGATTTTAAAGAAAGAGCAAGCCGAAAAGAAACGTCTTGATTCGATGATGAAGTATGTCACTGATAAACCTAAAAATTATACCTATAAATTGCCTGATGATTCTTTGTTGAATGATATTGATGATTCTGATAAATTGGCAGTCAATTCCGAATCGGCCCAGGAAAAAGCCAAGACTATCAACAAGGTCTTCGATGACTTTGGCGTTGGCGCCAAAGCTATCTCCTTTACTATTGGAGCCTCTGTTACTAGATTCAATATTCAGACTGACCCAGGAGTGAAAAGCGAAAAGATCACTTCTTTAGTCAATGAATTCCAGCGTGCCTTGGGCGGAGATAAATCAGTCCGTATTGAAACTGTTGTTGAAGGTAAGACAACTTCAGGAATCGAAGTCGGAAACGCCGCTCCTATGGCTGTTCCTTTTAAAGAAGCCTTTAGAGTCATAGAACAGAATTCTAACGATAATCTTCTCTTGCCGATAGGCAAAGATATTTCGGGTAAGATTGTTACCTTCCCGCTAAATGATATGCCTCACCTTTTGGTCGCCGGTACGACCGGTTCTGGCAAATCCGTTTTGGTCAATTGCATGATCATGACTTTGATCATGAGAAATTATCCTAGCCAGCTTAAATTGATGCTGATTGATCCTAAGCAGGTTGAATTTGCTAAATATGCGATGGAACCTCATCTTTTCTGCCCGGTTATTTCTGATAGCGGAGCCGCTATTAATGGTCTAAAGAAACTCTGCGATGAAATGGACCGCCGTTATACGGTCTTGAAGAATTGGTCTTGTGTAAAAATCAGTGAATACCGAAGCAAACGTGTAGGCAGAGAAGATCAGATGGAAGAACTACCTGATATTGTCTGCGTCATTGATGAATTTGCGGAATTGATGCAGACTTCCGAAGATGAGGTGGCAAGCTATGTCCAACGTCTGACTCAGAAAGCCAGAGCTGCCGGAATCTATTTGATTATTGCTACTCAACGTCCTGATAAGCATGTTATTCCGATGGTCATTAAAGCTAACATTGTGTGCCGTATCGGTCTATCCTGCTCTTCTCAGGTCGATAGCCGAGTTATCTTGGATGAAAATGGCACAGAGACTTTATTAGGCAAAGGTGATTTGCTCTTTAAGTGCCCTGGCAAAAAGGCTTTGATTAGAGCCCAGTCGCCTTTCATTTCTAATCTGGATATGGATAAGGTTCTTGATTACGTGAAGAAGAATGCCGGCAATCCTTGCTATAACCCTGGCTTCTTGGATTTAGAAGTCAAGAGCGATGATCCTAGCAATGGCGAAGCTCCCAATAGTGAAGACCTCTATCTTGAGATGAAAGAATTTGTTATGAAGACTGGCATTGTCTCTAAATCAAAACTGATGCGTAACTTCTCCTTGTCTTATTCGAAAGTCGATAGTTATTTGGTGAGACTGCTTCAAGATGGTATTATCATGCAGGTTCAGGGTGGCAAATATGCGGTGACGAAGAGATTGCCGATGGAGGATTAACCAATGTCTCAGATTGAAAATTATTTGTATACTTCCGACTATGGCCAAAGAATAATTGTTAGAAGAGTCTTTCTTAAATCCAGTGATGTCGTTTTTGAGAATCTTTATCTTTTAGCTGAGCTTCTTAATATGGCTCCTTGCTACACTGATAAAAAATTATTAAGCGAATATGCCGATGGTAAAGCCACTTTTAAAGCTTATTGCTATGGCGGAGGTTATGTTTTTGAAGGAAGGTTATGCCAGACTCAAAACAAGAACCTTTTCTTCTTTAACAACCCTTATAAGAAAGGCATTTCTATTTTCAATGATATCTTCGAGCTAGGCTTTAAGACTGATGAAAAAGGTTTCCTTGCCGCTAAAGAAAGGGCCTTAGCTAATTACCTCTTAGTAAAGAAGGATCCTTCAAAGAACCTTGAAGGAAGAATGGAAATCAATTATGCCATTCCGAATATTGATGAAAAGCTTTTCAATGAAGTCACCTATGATGATGAAAAGCTACTTTTGAAAGCTATTAAGAGCAGTACTGTCGGTGAATATCTTTTCTTAGGGGAGAAGAGCAAGAAAGATCCTTTGGCTTTGCTTCCTAAGTATCAGGATGATTTCTCTTCTTTGACCTCTTCTTATTTACCTTCGTCAAAATCTTTTTCATCCGCTGATTTTAGTTCTGAGGCTTTGACTTACTTATTCAAAATCAAGGAAATAAAGACTAGCCATGATATTGAAGTCCTGAAAGTCAGCTCTGATATTCTCTTTAAGGCTATCAGCTTGAGCTTTATGAAGTCTTTGAGCACTAAGACTAGTTATAGTATGCATGTCGTCAATAAAGAGACAATGGCTCTTGAGATTGTTGCTGAAGGCAGCCGTCTATCTGAAAACCAGTCTTATTTTCTCAATGATTTAGAGAAAACTATCAATACTAATAATGCTGACTTGATCTCTTCTTCCTTGAATGATTATGCTCTTTCACAAGTTGAACTTACCATTCATAGCTCTAAGGCTATTGAAAAAGCTTTGCTATTACAGGATTTAGGAATCTCTTTTGAAAGTTTCTTTAAGGAACCGGATGTTAAAGCTGAAGAAGTTAAAGAGAGCCTTGCTGACTTTAAGGAAATAAATAAGCTTACTGCCACTATCCTAAGAGGAAAAACCAATGATTAAAAATGATTTAGGACATCTTAACTGTCCCTTCTATGAGCAAAAGCTAGAGAATGGCTTAAATGTTATTTTTGTACCCAGAAAAAGCGAATTGAAGAGCGGTGTTATTTATATTGCTCAAGGCGGTTATCCTCACGATGAGGAAATCAACTCTTCTAAGATTCCTTTTGGCTCCGCTTATTTCTTAGAGAAGATGATCATGTCTTATAAGACTAAGAATGAATTGAAAGCAATGAAGACTAACGGCACTAGCCATATTGATTTCTCCTATACTTGCTTCAATGTTGATACTCTTGGTGATGTCTTTTCAGCTATTCAATTAGTCTTAAATAAAATCTGCACTCTTGATTTTAATGAGGATGATGTGGAAAAATTCAAGCAGGACAATGCTTCCTTTTTCCAAAAGCAATCCGACGATCCTTTAATACAGACTAAGAAGGCCTGCCTTAATAATCTTTATTTCAATTCACCGATTAGGAATGGCTTCTTACCTACTAAGGAACAGTCAGTTTTCATCCATGCCTCTTCTTTAAAGAAACTTCTTACTAAGTATTATGCTTCTAATAATATGACCATAATGATCTCTGGTGATTTCACTCCTGGTGAAGTCATTGCTAAGATCAAAGAGATGAAGGTCCCTGGGAAAACCACCACCTATAGTAAAGCCGTTTCCTATCAGGAAGATTATTCTAAGGTCAATCATTACAATAAGACACTTCATCTTCCCTACAATTACAATGTCATGAACTTAGGCTTTAAGTTTCCGGAAAGAAAGAAGCTTTATGACGACTATGGCATCATGATGTTTGAATCCTACGAGATTATCTCTAAGGTTCTCTTTACCGAAAACCTCAATTTCCTTAAAGGACTTCATGATATCAAATGCGATTTATTAGGGGTCTCCTTATCACAAGGCGGTGAAGATACCTATCTACTGCTTACGATGAAGTCTGATGACAAAAACACTTTAGGCAATTATCTGACTGATTATTGCAGCCGTTTAGACAAAAGATTCACGCATGCCGACTATCAAAGAGTAGTGAATAGCTATTACTATAAAGCTATCCGTGATTTGGCCTGCCCCAGAACGGCTTTAGATGATTTCACTGTTGCTTATGCCAACAATCTGCCTTTTACCGGCTTAGTTGGTTCTACTACTAAGATGCGCTTTGCTAATTTTAAAAACTTTGTGGCTTTAATATCTACTTATCCTAAAGCCACCTCTGTATTAGAAAAAATATGAAGATAACTGGAGTAGGCATTGATTTAGCATTAGTATCACGCTTTAAAGATAAAGCTGATCTAGCTAAAAGGATTCTTTCACCTAATGAGTTTTCTCTTTATGAGAAAAGCCACTCTCCTGATGCTTACTTAGCTAGCCGTTTTGCTGTTAAGGAAAGCTATGTCAAAGCTTCTAATGATAAGACTATCGATTATCGGGCTATCGAAGTCCAAGATGATTCTACTGGCAAGCCTCATTTGTTGATTGATGGCAAAGAAATCAACGCCTTTATCTCTATTACTCATGAAGAAGAGGCTGGGGCGATTGTGATATTATATGAGATGGAAAAATAGAAAGATAAACCACCATGGAAAAAGCATTAATTCAGGCCACCGCTAAAAGTAATAATGTCATCGAAGTCTATGTCAGCAAAGATTTTTGCTTTTCCGAATTGAAGGTTTTCCGTCTTTACGAGAATGGTAAATTAGTTCAGAAGATTAAGCCTGTCAGCATGTCGGAATCAACTTCTAGTTATATCTATACTCTCTTACTTAAAGAGTACCAATATACTCCGGGATTTACTTATGAGCTTGCTACTGAGCATAACTATTTTGTTTCTATCGATATTTCTTTTATTGCTACCACTAAGGAATTCGAAGAGAAGTACCGCTATGATGGAAAACTTGGTGCTATCTATTCCAAAAACTCCACTGTCTTCAGAGTTTTCTCCCCTTTTGCTACTCAAATAGTCCTTAATCTTATCAGGAAGGATTCTCATGAGATTGAATGCTTCAATATGAATCATAATCTCAAGAATGGTATCTATGAGACCACTATTCCTGGCGATTTAGATGAAGCTAGCTATACCTATTCAGCGACTGTCTTTGGCAACACCAAGGAAGTCGTGGATCCTTATGCCTATGGTCTTAACAGCAATTCCCGAAAAGGCTTTGTTATCAATCCGGATAGAGTCAAAGAAATAAAAACTAATTCGGATCAGCTTCCGGAATTCAAAGACTATCAGAAAGCTGTCATCTATGAATGCGATGTCAGAGATATGACAAGCCTTACTTCAGTCCCTGACAAAGGAACTTATAAGGCCTTAAGCCAAGAAGGGCTTAAAGAAAAGAATATTCCAGTCGGATTAGACTATTTAGCATCTTTAGGAGTCAGTCATATTCAGCTTCAGCCAATCTTGGATTTCCAGACCATTGATGATGATCATCCTTTTGATTCTTATAACTGGGGTTATGACCCTTCTTTCTTCTTTGCTCCTGAAGGCAGCTATTCCCTTAATCCTAATGATCCTTATAGCCGAGTAGTCGAATTAAGAAATTTAATTGCCTCTTTCCATGCTAAAGGCCTAAGAGTCAACATCGATGTTGTCTATAACCATGTCTTTTCCGCTGATTTCAATTCTTTAGCTATCTTAGTGCCTCAGTATTATTTCCGTCTCAACGGCGATAAGACTTTATCTAATGGCTCTGGCTGCGGCAACGATTTTGAATCCTGCCACTATATGGCAAGGAAACTCATCATTGATTCTTTGCTCCATCTGCTTGATTTCTATGATGTGGATGGCTTCAGATTCGATTTAATGGGTATTATTGATACTGATACATTGAAATTGGCTTTTGATGAAGTCAAGAAAGTCAAAGCTGACATCATGTTCTATGGCGAAGGCTGGGATTTATGGACTAATCTTCCGGCTGATAAGAAAGGCAGCTATTTCAATGCCGATAAGATGCCTTATTGTGCTTTCTTTAATGACCGTTTCCGCGATGTAGTCAAAGGTAAGAGCAACGCTTCGGAATTGCTCGTTAAAGGCTATCTCTCTGGTGATACTAACTATCTGGATGGTTTCAAGCATGTCCTGTTAGGATCTTCGGTAGCTTTAGCCTTTGCTCCTTTATTTAAGTCTCCGACTCAGTCGGTCAATTACGTTGAATGCCATGATAACAACACTCTTTACGATAAGCTTCTAGCCTGCTGCCCCGAAGATAAGCCCGATGAGATCCTAAAGAGAATCAAGATGTGCAATATGGCTGTGCTTTTAGCTTGCGGTATTCCTTTCTTCCATGAAGGACAGGAAATCGGCCATTCTAAAGGCGGTATTGCTAATTCCTATAATTCATCCGATAAAGTCAACGGCTTTGATTATTCATTGGTTGAGAAAAGAAAGAGCCTTTATGAGTTCTTTAAGGATGCTGTTGAATTCACAAAGCGCTTCTATACGCTAGCAAATGGCGAATTTGATACCTTGAGCACTCATATCACTTTCGATAATCTCCCAGAAGGGGCCGTGAAGATCAATTATAATTTCACAGACTTTACTGTCTTTGTGATTTTTAATCCCAGCAAGAAGTCTTTTGTCTACTCTTTTAACGATTATGTCAACTTAGTCTTCAATGAATCAGGCAATGTAGAAAAGAGCGACTTCTATATCCGAATGGCTATCATCAATGCTCTATCTGTCAATATCTTCACAGCCAGGAAAGGAAAAGATAGTAAAAAGCAATGAAATATGTAAGATATGTTCTTACTGCCTTGCCAACTATCATTCATTACTACCCTTACTTAAATAAATGCAGCAAGAAACCGGAATATCAGACTATTACTGAACGTTTCAACAAAGCTCAGGAATTCCTTAGGACCGTCAATAGGAAGGCTTTCCATATTGTCTTCTATATTTCCGGTCAGGAAAAACTACCTAAAGGGCAAGTCATCTTTACTCCTAACCACACTTCTAACGGTGATCCTATCACGATGCTCTGCACTGCTGATCGGCCGATTGCTTTTCTTTCCAAGAAGGAAGTTTTGAAGATGCCTATCATCGGTAAAGCCAACAAGACCTTGAAAGGTAGCTTTATTGATAGAGCTGATTTAAGAAGCGAATTAGTAGCTTTCAAGCAGATTGATAAAGAATTAGATGAATCTCCTGAACTTTCTTATGTGATTTTCCCTGAAGGGACGAGATCTTTAGGACCGGATTTTAAGTTAGGTCAATTCCATCCCGGCTCATTCAAAGTAGCATATAACAGGAATCTTCCAATCTGCCCAGTAGTTATGTATTTGACGGATAGAGTTCTAAATCCTCATTACCACTATAAGAAATATCCGATTCAGGTGAGATTCTTGGCTCCTCTTTATCCGGCTGACTATGAGGATATGACTACTAAGGATATTGCCAATCTTCTTTCTCAAAGAATGGCAATTGCCTTAGAGGAAATGAAGAAATCTGATCCTCTTCTAGTTAAGAATCTTAATGGCTATTCGGATAAGAAGATCAGTAAAGTTCTGATCTGCAAGAAAGACATTAAGAAAAGATAAGCTTACTTGCTTTGCTTAATAAGGGCTTCATATAAGCCCTTTTTTAGATTCTCAATCAGCTTCATCTCGTCAATTTTGCCAATAGAAGTATAAGGGAAATCATTTAGGACAATAATCTTTTCCGGCAAGGAATATTTGATTAGGCAGTTTAAAAGATGATCCTTAATTTCTTTAGCTAAGGAAGAGGAATCCAAAGAAGATTCTTTCTTTACAAAAAGAGCAAAATAAGGATGATTATTGTCTTTGATGAAGATAGCTTTTGAAGCTAAGACGCCTTTAACTTCGTTGCTGTATTTTTCAATATTGGAAGGGAAGACATTGTAACCGGCTATTTTATAGACATCCTGGCTGCGGTTTTCAAAGAAAAGAAAACCTTTTTCATCATAGTAGCCGATATCTTCGGTGATAAGCCATTTGGTTTTGTCTTGATCATAGTAGAAAGGATTTTTTTCTTTCCCGGTGTTTAAATAGCCTAGGCAGACAGTAGGAGAAGAAATCATTATTTTCCCGTTCTTGTTAGGACCGATATCCTTAGAGTAATCATTGCTACTAGCTAGACGAAGCTTCACACCTAAAAGAGGTTTACCAACTGAGCCTATTTCATAGTCGCTGCTTCTATTTACGAAGTTAACGGCTACTGTCTCCGTGAGCCCGTATCCTTCCAGAAGCCGGTTAGAAGAGCCATAGTCCTTCATTCTCCCATTGAATTCCTGGAAGAGTCTAGCTTCTGGCTTATCAGCACCGATATAGGTAGCATAAAGATTTCGAAGCTTCTTCCCTTTAAAGTGCCTGTCTTGAAGAAGCTTATCGCACATATAAGGAATAGTGATCAGAACATTAAGCTTTCCTTGCCTGATCTTTGAGCAGATTTCTTTACCGCTATATTTAATCATTAAGCAGGAAGCGGCATTATTCATTAAAGGAGCTACTACTCCCATAGATAAACCGAATCCATGAAAGAGAGGCAATAAGCCAATCATTGATATACCTGGTATTTTATGGTTGAGTATCCATTCTGACTGAGTACCAGGATACATGATATTGCTATCAGAGAGGATTACGGTTTTGCTTTTACCGGTTGTTCCTCCGCTTCTTAAGTAGACGGAAGGCTTGTTTGAATCGGTATTTAATGGAAAATCTTCTTTTTCTTCATTCAGTCTATAAAGATAGTTGCTCTTATTGATTGCTTTAAGTTGTTTACGGTAAAGGAATTTGAATCCTAATTTTTCTAAAGGATTTAAATCCGGATAGGCACTAAGAAAATAGACTTTGACTGATGAATCATTTAATAAAGATTCATATTCTTGATAACGGACATCAAGAATAAGAAGAAAAGAAGCTTTTGTCTCAGAAAGAGAATCTTTTAAGCTATTAATTGGTATTAAGGGATGGAGAATTGCGACTAAGGCTCCGATTTTATTTAGGGCATATAAAGCTAGAATGGCTTCTGGCACGTTAGGAGCCAATAAAGAAACAACAGTATTGTTTCTTATTCCTAAAGAATAAAGCTTATTAGCTAAGCCATCTACTCTTTTAACTAAGGAGATATAATCTATTTTTTTGTTTCTAAAATAAAGAGCAGTATTGGTGCTATCTTGAAATTTCTTAATAGATTGGTAAAGGGTCAAGCACTCAGCCATTGCACTTTGGCTCCCATAGGTAAAAGAATTGCTGCTAGAATCAAAACAATAACAAACTGATGAAGAAGATAAATCAGTAAAGTATGTCTTCCGATAAAGCAGAAAGGCTCAACTATCTTCTTATTAACTTTAGGGAACTTGGTTTTCTTTTCTTTCCCATACAAGACTTTTCCAAAGGCAATACCAACTAAGATAACACCGGCAAAGGGGAATATCGGCCACCAGTCGACAACATTCCCATAATATCCAAGGGCCGATAAGATAAAAGACCACGGGTTTTTCTCATACATCTTTATTGGTCCGCCGTAATAAACATCCACTGGCCAGTGGGTGAATAAACCATAACTGTTTTTATATCCGATTTGGTTAAGCATGTTTCCTATTAAGAAAATCAGTATTCCTAAAGTGAGACAAGAAAAGCTGCTGATCTCTTTTTTAAGCACTTTCTTAAAGAACAGTTCCACTAAAGAATAGATCAGTATGACTAAACCCATTAGGTTGATGACTCCAAAACAGATGAAGAGATCATCATCTAAGATATAGGAGGCTAACCAAGAACCTAAAGAAATGACTAGCCCTCCTAAAGATAGAAGGATCCCCCTTTTGATGTTGTTTTTGGATAGTTCGGTTGATATACCGCAGACGAACAAGAAGACTCCTCCAAAAAAGGAGACTAGGTAATAATTAATAAAAGTATTATTAGTGATGCTAGTACAGAACTTCACGAAGTCGGCTAGATTCTTATGGTCTTCGATTAGGTCAGAATAGTTTGTTATCACTAGAGGAAGGCTATTCAAGTCATAGCAGATATGGTAAAGGATTACTAAGATGATTGGTAGGCACCTTAAAAAATCCACTTCCCAGATTCTTTCTTTCTTCTTTTTCGGTAAAAGCCTGTTAGTTAGGACCTTATAATTGTTACCTATAATTAGCATTATTATCCTTTAGACTCTTTAATTTTAATCGTTTTAAGATAGTTGAGATACTAAAAGAGCGGAAATGCTTAATTATTGTAGTTGTATAGCATTGATAGTTATTAAAGTTGTTTCTAACAAATGTCATTATATAGTATAAATAAATCTTACCTATTCTATTGTAATAAGTTTCCCTCAATATTATAATTTTCTTAGATTAAATAAAATTGTGAAAGGCAGGAAGCCATCTTGACCCGTTTATTTGAAAAAATCCCCGAGGACCTCTTTAGTCCTTTATCGAGGAAGTATAAATCCATCTATGCTTTCAGTTTAATTAGCCTTTATCATCTTTTGAGACTTTATAAAACCGATATTAAAAAGACCGATTATGTCAATCTCTTAAAGTCGAAAGGCGAAGAAATCCTTTCGCTTTTTAATGTAGAGACTGATCAGCTTGATGATACTGATGATTCCGAAAAGATTGCTTTAGAGACAAAGATTCCTCTTGATGATACTGAGGCTCAGCTTAACGATAAAGTAAACTATATTGTCAGAAAGCTAGCTAAATTCGGTTGGTACATTATTTCCAAAAACCCCAAAAACAATGTCGAATATATTTTTATACCAGCTTATTCTATTAAGCTTTTACAGATTCTGGATGAACTGACAAGCGATATTGGATCCTACTTGCCTTTAGTCCATCAGACTTATGCTGAGCTGAAGATGGAAGATGAGAAGGAAGACGACTATATGTATCGCTCTCTTCTTAATGCTAGACAGAATGCTGATTCTATTGAAATGTCAGTCACTCTTCTAAGACAGCAGATCTGTGTCTTTGGAAACAAGCTTACTTCGGTATTAGATCCTAATGTGGCCCTCAAGCAGCATTTTGATGAATACCGTATTGATGTTTCTGATAAATATTATCATCCGATGAAGACTTTCGATTCACTAGGTCTTTATTCTCAGCCGACTATCGCTATTTTAAATAAATGGCTGAAGTCTGAAAGAATCCTGACTCTCTTAGTCAGGGAAGCTAAGACTGAGCCTGCCAATAGAGAAAAAGAAGAAGCTGAGGTTGTTAAGGAAATCATCAAGACTATTCAGGATATCATTGATATCTTTTCCCGTATCACTTCTGCTTTCAATGATATTGATAGTGCTAACGCTAACTACACCGAAGCTGTTCAAAGAAAGGTCAATTACCTTTCTTCCACTGATAAGACGGTTAAAGGCAAGGTTGATAGGATTATTTTAGCTTTAGCTAATGAAATCAAATCCAATCCAGCTTTAACCTATGAGGAATTGCCGATTCTGTCAAAGGCTACTGATAGCTGCGCTTTTTATAGGCAAGGCTATATTGATTCCTTCTCTTTGACTATGCCTTTTAGAAGAAGCCAAATTGAAGAAAGCGAGCCTCTTCCTCTTGAAGACGATATTGATTTTGGCGAGCAGGCTGAGTTAATGAACCAGGTCTTTGATAATGAACTCAACCGTTTCTCCGATTCTGCTATCTTGGAATTCATTGATAACAATATGAAAGACAAGGATGAAATCACCACTTATGATGTAAAGATTGATAACACTGACCAGTTGGTCTTAATGATTTTAGGTATTCTTAAGGCTATGCTTGGTGTTATTCCTTATCAGGCTACTAAGATATCTGACCGCATCGAGTATTGCGGTTATTATATGCCACTCTATAAGTTCACCAGAAAGAAAAAAACAGTGAGGTAAAGATTTATGTTTATTGATGATTACAACAAAATGAGTCGCAGTGACAGAGACTTGTTCTCAGAAGCTGTGAATGACTTACTCTATCAGTGCTTCATTGTCAGAAAGTCCTA
>ENA-UOOK01001560-UOOK01001560.1-fermentation-metagenome-genome-assembly--contig:-NODE-1560-length-29976-cov-4.072859_pt1 | contig 29976 bp, 25 predicted proteins | sample MGYA00245777_ERZ724023 | MGnify/ENA primary metagenome ERZ724023 (study PRJEB28704, sample SAMN03018312) | fermentation metagenome | biome: anthropogenic terrestrial biome; feature: soil; material...
GGTCTCTGCTGCGGCCGCCGACTACCGGAATACCTGGCTTCAGTCCGGTTTCTCTGGCGGCCGCAGCAGAGACCTGCCCGGTGATTTCGGGAGATTCGTAAACTTTGCCCAGCAGGGATTTATCGATTTGAAGCGCGCTTAAAACCTCGTCGGACCAACCTCGGCTTGGTATATCCAGAAGCTGCATGCCGGAAGCGTCGGAAACCTCGGTGGCAAACTCACCGGTCAGCTTGAAGCGGATATAATCCTTGGGCAGCAGGATATGGCAGCACTTTTCATAGACTTCGGGCTCGTGATTTTTTACCCACAAAATTTTGGAGGCGGTGAAGCCGGTGAGCGCAGGGTTGGCGGTAATTTCAATCAGCCTCTTTGCCCCCACCCGGGCAGTGATTTCTTCACATTCGGCGGCGGTGCGCTGGTCGCACCAGATAATGGCGCGGCGCAGCACACTTTTGTCTTTATCAAGCATGACCAATCCATGCATTTGCCCGGACAAACCGATTCCGGCAATGGTGACGGCATCCGCACCGCTTTGGCCCAGTACCTTGCGGATGCTTTGTACCACCGCGTTCCACCAGTTCTCCGGTTCCTGCTCTGCCCAGCCGTTCTGCGGCTGATAAAGGGGATAATCCACCGTAGAGGAAGAAACTGCTTTGCCGCCTTCGTCAAATAAAACGGTTTTGGTCCCGGAGGTGCCAATGTCAATTCCCAGCAAAAAAGCCATGTTCGTTCCTCCCATTTATGCAAACAGGATGTCGTTTAAGAGATTCTCCAGATATTCCTGACGTCCGCTGGCAACCGCATCAAGGACATCGCCTTTGCTTAAAGCATACTGCTCCAGCGACTGCAGGGTTGCTTTGCCGGAAAGTATCTCCGCGCCGATGCCGTTGTTCCAGCTTGCATAACGGGCTTTCACAAATTCATCCAGACGGCCATCCTGCATGATTTTGTCCGCCATCCGCAGGCCTAAGGCAAAAGCGTCCATTCCGGCGACGTAGGCATGGAAGATATCCTCCGGCTCGAAGGAACCGCGGCGGGTTTTCGCGTCGAAGTTGAGTCCTCCGTTGGTAAAGCCGCCTGCTTTTAATACCTCCAGCATGCAAAGAGTCGTGTCATACACATTGGTGGGGAACTGATCGGTGTCCCAGCCCAGAAGCAGGTCGCCCTGGTTGGCGTCGATGGAACCGAATACGCCGTTTACCCGTGCTACCATCAGCTCGTGCTGGAAGGTGTGCTGGGCAAGAGTGGCGTGGTTTGCCTCCACATTCATCTTAAAGTCCTTATCCAACCCGTACTTTCGCAGAAAAGCCAGTACAGTGGAAACATCGAAATCATACTGGTGTTTGGTAGGCTCCTTGGGCTTAGGCTCAATATAGAAATCGCCGTCATATCCGATGGAACGGGCATAGTCCACCGCCATGCGCATCAGGCGGGCCATGTTGTCCTGCTCCAGCCCCATGTCGGTATTGAGCAGGGTCTCATAGCCTTCGCGGCCGCCCCAGAACACATAACCTTTTCCGCCCAGGCGGGTGGTAATTTCCACTGCCTTTTTGATCTGGGCTGCGGCAAAGGCAAATACATCCGCGCTGGGAGAGGTACCTGCGCCATGCATGTAACGGGGATTAGTAAAGCAGTTGGCGGTGCCCCACAGCAGCTTTTTGCCGGACTGCTTCATCAGCGCTTCCAAAAGCCCGGCGATCTCGTCCAGCCGGGAATTGGTTTCAGAAAGGGTATCCGCTTCGGGGGAAATATCCCGATCGTGAAAGCAAAAATAATCGATGTCCAGCTTTTCCATCAGCTCAAAAGCGGCGTAAGCCTTGGCTTTATAGATGCTCATAGGAGCGCTTTCTCCGAAGTCCTTCACAAAGGTGCCGCGGCCGAACATATCGGTACCGTCGCCGCAAAGGGTATGCCAGTAGGACATGGCAAATTTCAGCTGCCGCCGCATGGACTTTCCCCCGATGATCTCCTCGGGATTGTAAAATTTGAAGGAAAAAGGATTTTTGCTGCCTTTGCCTTCATATTGAATCTTGGGGATGCCTCTAAAATATTCGCTCATTATTTTTTCCTCCTTAATAAGTCGCGCGAGTCTTAAGAATTGCCGTCAGAAAGGTAGTCAGGGTAAAATACCCGTTACGGGGAAGGCCTCCATAGGCTTTTGCCTTTCGAATCTGGTTGAGAGATCGACTGTGGCCCGTTTTACGCTGCTCAGTTCAAAAGCGGACATTACCTCCAGCACATGCAGCGTCTGGGCATATCCTGTTCTGGGCACGCGTCCGGTTTCAATCGCTTTGGCCATATCGGCAAGGCCCAGTCCGCGGCTGTTTTCCGCATAATCAAACAAGAGAGGCAGTTCCTTATATTCCTTTTCCTCCTTGCGGAGAAGCTGGATGGGTCCGCCAAAGGTGTTGGGGTCCGGGACGAGCAAGGTGCCCTCGGAGCCGTATACCTCAAACCGGGCCTGCCCTTTATTGTAGACGTCAAAGGTGGTAAACAGAGTGCCCACCGCACCGCTGTAAAATTCCAGCATACCGGTTACATAGGTGGGAACCTCTGCCCGAATTTTCTGTCCGGCCTTCGGATTGCTGGTGATTATTCTTTCCTTAAACGAGGTCCTGGCGATTCCCGTTACGGATTTGACGCCGCCCAGGAGATTAACAAGCGCCGTAATATAATAGGGGCCCATGTCCAGCATAGGGCCGCCGCCGCGTTTATAGTAAAATTCCGGATCCGGATGCCATCCCTCATGTCCACGGCAGATCATAAAGGCGGCGGCCCCGATAGGCTGTCCGATCAGGCCCAAGTCAATGAGCTTGCGGCAGGTCTGGAGGCCCGCTCCCATAAAGGTATCCGGCGCGCCTCCCAGGGTAAGTCCTTTTTCCTCCGCAAGCTTTGCCAACTCCTGTCCCTTTGCGAAGTCGGCGGCAAGAGGCTTTTCGGAATACACATGCTTTCCGGCTCTCAGGGCTTCCCTGGTCACTTCGTAATGCTCGTCGGGGCGGGTCAGGTTTAAGACAATATCGATTTCCCTGTCGGCAAACAGCTCATACATGGTGTCGTAAAGCTTGGGGATACCGTAGGCTTCCCCGGCCTTTTCCGCTTTTTCCTTTATCAGGTCGCAAAGGGCGATTACTTTTACTTCCTTAAAGACTTGAGTCAGATTTTTGAGGTAAATGCCGCTGATGTCGCCCACCCCTACAATGCCTATGTTCAGCATAACCTTTCCTCCCTAATACATTTTGGCGGTATTCATAAACCGCTCTGCTGTCAATTGATGCTCTACCGCGTATTGCTTTCCTATGCCTGCCCAAAGCATGCCCCGTTCCATGAGAATCTGCGCATTGGGACATTCATCGAATATATCATCATGATGCCCTAAGGAGGTGTAAAATACCCGGCCGTTCCCCCAGTATTTTGTCCATGCTATCGGCATATCCACTGGTTTGTTGGCACAATGATAGTAGTTGATCACAGGGAACCGGGTGGTGGCCAGCACCTCGATCGCTGGGTCAATATGCAGATAATAATGCTCACTGCATACTGGAAAATCCTCCAGACCCTCCGTAATCGGACTGGAACCATGGTGGATATTGACCGTATATTCAATACCGTCTCCTCCTGGATGGCTGACCCACTGCCCACCGGTGATAAACTGCCATTCGGTGTCCTGACGGAAGGAATCGCACATTCCGCCATGACATCCGGCAAGTCCCACGCCGGAGCCGATCGCCTCGGAAACATTCGCTACATATTGGTGGTCAATCTGTCCCATTGTCCAGCAGGGGACAATTAGATCCAGCTTTTTAAGGGACTCCTTATCGGCAAGGCAGGCAAGACTGCTTTCAACCGAAACGTCATATCCATGTTTTTTTAAAAGGCCTGCAAACCTGGCTGAAATCAGCTCCGGTTCATGCCCATCCCAGCCTCCCTGAAAAATAAGCGCTTTTTTCATCTGTTTTCTGCCTCCTTAAAAATGGAATAGTCTCCCTTTTATCTTCTAATGGAATTATAGCATCTTCTGTGATATAATACTTGCCATAGAAGGACGAATATCGGACATTTATTGCGGAGCATGGAAAATATTGAAAGGAGTCGGAACGAATGAAGCTGTTTTATGAAAATAATGCCGAGCGGTTTTTATATCATATCAATGAGAATTTTTCTTTTCCGGTTCATCTTCACAGCGGACTGGAGTTTTTCCTGATGCAAAAAGGGGAAATCCGGGTGACTATAGGAAATGAGAACAGGATTTTAAAGGCGGGAGAGCTCAGCATCGCATTTCCGAATCAGATTCACGGCTACGAAACAGAAAAAGAGATGCCGGATAACTTAGGATGGCTTATTTTATGTCCCGCCAAAATGGGCGGGGATTTTCTGCCCGCCTTGCTCGCCAGCCATCCCTCTTACCCTTTTCTTACAAAGGACAGGGTGCATCCGGATATTCTCTACGCTTTTCGCTCGCTGCAGCAGATAGGGCCGGATGCTTTCGGACAGATCGCTGTGATTCAGGCGTATATTCAGCTGATGCTGGCAAGACTGCTTCCCAATATGGAACTGATAAAAAATCGGGACAGCAATCCTCCGGGCCTGACGGCGCAGCTGGTTACCTATTTATCCGAGCATTATACCGAGCCGGTCAGCTTGAAGATTTTGTCAAAGCAGCTGGGAGCAAGCAGGTATAGCATCTCCCGGATATTCAGCGAAAAGCTCCATACCAGCTTCAGCAGCTATATGAACTCCCTGCGGATTGATAACGCCAAGCTGCTGCTGCAGGGGAGCGACTATGATATTTTGACCATCAGCCTGATGTGCGGGTATGAAAATCCGCGCACCTTCAACCGCGCCTTTCAGGCGCTGTGCAGCTGTCCGCCCAGAGAATACCGTAAAAAACAGCGAAGTGGGGGATTGGACCGACTGTCGTATTCCGATATCCAGCGGGAGGAGGATAGACAGCCAGTCGCCGGGACAAAAATTGCAAAAGAGAGGCCGGTTTTTTAAAAAACGGCCTCTCTTTTGCTTATAGTATAAAACCGGAAGCATTTCCGGAGATGAAACAGGATCAGGACAGCAGCCTTTTCAGTTCCTCCGGCGATGACACCGGAGGCAAACAAGAGCCGTCCTGGCACAGGTAAAACCGTTCTCCGCTTTGCGGAACCGGATAATCCGCGGTAAATGGAGCAATGGCGGAAAGCGGTTGCTGATTGTCGTTGGATTTTAAAAGCATCGTAAGGTTTGGAAGGGGATTTTCCCGCAGAAAGCTTAAGAATTTCTCCGGGACCTTTTTCTCCGAAGTTACGCAGACAAGCTCCCGGGAAGGATAAAGCGCTGAGCACAACGCTAACAGCGCCGCGCTGTGTCCGGCGGGGGAATCCTTGGCGGCGCCCGCCACAAAACGGAGCTGATTTTTGGCGATTTGACGCCAGCTTTCTTCTCCTGTAAAGAGAAAAAGCTGCCGGAGCACGATGGCCGCCATGGAGTTGCCCGAGGGAAGAGCCCCGTCGTAGACCTCTTTCGGCCGGCTGATCAGTTGTTCGCTGTCCTTGGAATAAAGGTAAAAGCCGCCGTTTTCCGATCCGGAAAACAATTCCGGTATTTGCTTTGCGATCTCAGCGGCCCGTTGCAAATAGCAGAGTTCAAAGGTGGAACGATACAGCTCCAGCAGAGCAAACGCATAAAAGGCGTAATCGTCCAGCAGCCCGTTATGGGCGGCTTTCCCCTCCCGCCAGCGGAGCAGTAAGCGTCCGCGGGAATCCATCAGGTTTTTCTCAAGAAAATGCTGCGCTTTTTTTGCGGCCTCCAGATAGGATGGCTCCGAAAGCAGATGCCCTGCTTTGGCAAGAGCAGCGATCATCAGTGCGTTCCAGGAGGTCAGCACCTTGTCGTCCCTGTGAAGCTTGGTACGGGTCAGCCGGTAGTCGTAAAGCCGGATGCACAAAGCGTCCATCCGGGCATCCTGTTCTTCATAACGCGGGTTTTCCAGCAGATTTAGAATGCTTTTTCTCTCAAAATTACCCTTTTCAGTAATGGAAAAATATCGGCAGAAGGATTCCCCCTCGTTCTCCCCCAACACCCGCCTTATTTCCTCCGGGGTAAAAACATAGTATCTGCCTTCCTCTCCGTCGCTGTCCGCGTCCTGTCCACAGTAAAAGCCTCCCTGCTGATCGGTCAGTTCCCTGAGAACATAGTCAAGGGTACGCTGGACAATTCGACGGTACAGCGGGCGGCGGGTCATCTGAAAAGCTTCCAGGTAGACATAGACAAGCAAAGCATTGTCGTACAGCATTTTTTCAAAGTGGGGGACAAGCCATTTTCTGTCGGTGGAATAGCGGCAAAATCCGCCGCCCAGATGATCGAACAGGCCGCCCCGAAACATTTGGGTCAAGGTATGTTCCGCCATATGACGTGATGGCTCATCCTTTTCCAGCACCGAGTAGCGAAGAAGAAACAGCAGATTATGGGGAACCGGAAATTTCGGCGGGGAACCAAATCCGCCCCATTGCTTATCATAAGATCGCAGAAATGAGCCGGCAGCATCGTGCAGCAGACTTTTTCCGGGATCGGAGGGCGTATTTGCGGAGTCTGTCCCGGCCTGCAAGAAAGCGGTGATTTGCTCGGAGGAGGATAACAGCTTATCACGGCTGGTGTTCCATTGCCGCGTGACGGCGCTCAGCAGCTCCAGCAGCCCCGTTTGTCCTCCGAAAGTATTTTTGGGAAGATAAGTTCCTGCCCAGAACGGCTTTTGCTCCGGTGTCAGCAGGACGGTAAGGGGCCAGCCGCCGGAGCCGGTCAGCGCCTGGCAGACAGACATATAGACGGCATCTACATCGGGGCGCTCCTCCCGGTCGACCTTAATGCAGATAAAATCCCGGTTAAGCGCTGCTGCCACCTCGGTATCTTCAAAGGATTCGTGGGCCATTACGTGGCACCAGTGGCAGGTACTGTATCCGATGCTTAAAAATACCGGCTTATCCTCGCTTTTTGCCCGGTCAAAGGCCTCCGTTCCCCATGGGAACCAGTCGACGGGATTATCGGCGTGCTGGAGCAGGTAAGGGGATTTTTCATTTTTTAAACGGTTCATGGAAACTCCTCCAGTTGTTTTCGAAGCCCGCCTGTTCACTTATAAAATCGAACAGGATGGTTTTATTTTTCCAACAGGTATACTGCACCCGGCAGGAAGCGCTTTCGTGGATAATGCGCGACATGCTTCCGTTTTGGGGAGCCCGCAGAGGATGGCTGCGGCTTTCCAGAAGCTTGATTTTCAGCATAAAGGCTCCCTGCTTCAGCAGGACGTTGCCGTCGCTGATATGCAGCAGCTTTGCGCCGCAGTAGGTGGCGATTCTTTGTTCCTTTCCATTCAGATAAAAAAAGCCGGTACAGCCGATAAATCGGAAAGGACCATATGGAATTTCCGCGACCGAAAGCATGACGCTTACATTATTCGAGCTGCAATGAGTCCAGAGATAACGCCTGGGAAAGGAAAAACCCCGGTCGCCCTCCAGATAGCCGAGGCTGTTTTCAAAAAAATACCGCCTGCCGTTGACGGAAATAACGCCGTCTACCCGGTGAAAGAGACTGAGTACGCTATGGCGGCATTCCATAAACGGCATAAAGTGAAACGGCCCCATCATATCGTAAGCCGGGGGAGTAAGCGGACCAAAACGGAGAGAGCCCTTCAGCGTGCACCCTTCTGCTGCTGTATCCAGTTTACATCCATGCCCGGAGAAAGTGCAATTGCCTAAATGAACGAGAAATTCCCTTGAATCTTTGTAAGATTCCTCCGCTGGATAATCCAGATGGTATGCCTGTGAACCGGTAATCACCTGAAGCGACGCGGAAGCCCTGCCGGCTGAATCGACATGAAAAGCAGGAATGAGGGCGACGCTCTCGGATTTGTTCTGCTGTTTAAAATACCAGCCTTCAAAATAGCCGCGGCGTTTTAATTTTCCATAAAAGCTACTCATGTCCGCTGTTCTCCAAATTCTTCTGCGCGGGATTATCCAACAGATTTCCCTTGTAGTCAAAGCGGGAGCCATGACAGGGACAGTCCCAGCTTTTTTCATCGGGATTCCATTCCAGCTGGCATCCGAGGTGGGGGCAGCGAGTAGAAACCGCATATATTTTTTCCTGTTCATCCTTATATATGCCGACTTTTTCTCCTTCATTTTCCACTACCCCGCCATGGCCGGCGGGCAAAACATCCAAATCCGTTTTCGGAATGGAAAATGTCTGCCGGGAAATTCCCTTTACCGCCTGTCCCATATCTACAAGGAAAGCTTTTACAGAGGCCGAAGGCGTAAACCGCAGGGGAGAAAATACCGGTGCACAGGGATTCTCGACGCCGGTGATTTGATCAGAAATCAATAAGGCGGAAACCATACTGCTGGTCATACCCCACTTGCCGAAGCCTGTGGCGACATACCAGTTCGGAGCGGAGGGAGCGAACTGCCCGATATAGGGAACACCGTCCAGCGTGATGCAGTCCTGCGCCGACCAGTGTGCGGTTTCTTTGCTGCCGGGATAAAACTCTGCTGCTTTTTTTCGAAGCAGATCATATTTTCCGCCCGACGAGTTTTCTCCGGTGCGATGGCTTTGACCGCCAAGCAAAAGCGTGCCGCGGAAGTCTCGGAATGAAATCCCCTCCGGCCCGGCACCCAGATACATGCCGTCCAGATCGGCAGCATTTTCCAGAGCCAGCACGTAGCTTCGCTCCTGATGCATCCGGGCAAAATAGAAGCCCGGCATGTTCAGAAAGGGAAAGTGGGAGGCAAATACGATATGCTTGGCCGTGACCGTTCCGCGGTCGGTCAAAATGCGGTTTTCTTCCACATTCCTGACCCTTGTGTGTTCAAAAACCGTCAAATCCTTTGAAACAGCCTGTAAAAACCGCAGTGGATGAAACTGCGCCTGCCCCTTAAATTTTACCGCTCCCGCTACCGGAAAAGGCAGAAAGGTCTGCGCGGTGAATTCCGCCTGGATTCCCAGAGATGTTGCGGCTTCGGTTTCCTGCTCCAGCGCCAGTACATCCCGCTGGGCGGCGGAATACAGATAGGCGGGGCGTTCTTCAAAAAGACAGTCGATACTGTACTCGGCAGTCAGATTTCGGTACTGCCGGATTGCCTGCTGATTGGCTTCCGCGTATTGCTTTGCCTTTTCTTCCCCAAAGGTCTGAATGAGCCGGTTATAAATCAGATTATGCTGGGACGTAATTTTGGCGGTGGTATTTTTGGTCTGACCGCTTCCGATTTTGTCTGCTTCTATTACGATGGCCCTTACGTTACGCCGGCTTAGAAAATATGCCGTCAGTATCCCCGCCAGTCCTCCGCCGATTACGGCGGCTTCCACCGATAAATCCCCCCGCAAAGAGGGAAAATTCTGTGGGATGCTTGTTTTGCTCCAAAGAGATTCCACTGTTATCACCTCCCAGATAGGTTATGCAAAAACAGGAAGGATAAACGTGTTTTTCCTGAATATATACCACATTTTATAAGCTGACGGCAATACAGAAGAATAATTTTGTTGCCAGGATACGGAAAATCCGTTACAATGCGAAAATAGGAGGCGGTTATATGGATCAGATTATTGCACTGAAGGTTCCCTTTCGTTTTGGAAATGTGGGAGATATTATTTATCCGGCCGTTTTGCTGGACGACCGGGAAATGGTACTGGTGGACTGCGGCTATACCGGTTTTCTGCCCCAGATGGAGAAAGCCTTTGGGGAACAGGGTTTAAACTGTGGAAATCTTGCGAAAATAGTCGTTACCCACCACGATCATGATCATATGGGAGCGCTTGCGGATTTTAAGGAGAAATATCCTCAAATACAGGTTTTAGCGGGGTGTGGGGAAGTCCCTTATATTGAAAAATTGAAAAAAGCCCTTCGGCTGGAGCAGGCCGAAAGGATGCAGGCAGGCTTGCCAGCTGACCAAAAGGGGTTTGGAAAGGCTTTCTGTGAAGTTTTGAAAAGGGTAAAGCCGGCTTTCGTGGATTCAGCCGTCCATGGCGGCGATTCCTTCGGCTGGTGCGGGGGATGCGAAATCATCGATACGCCGGGTCATACGCCGGGCCACATTTCCCTGTATCTGAAACAGTGGAAAACCGTGATTACGGGGGATGCCGCGACAGTGCAAAATGGCAGGCTGGTTGTTGCCAATCCCGAGTATGCGGATAACCTGGGGCAGGCACAAAAATCCTTGGAAAAGCTGCTTGCCCTTGACGCAGATACCTACCTGTGTTACCATGGCGGATTTTATCGGAAAGGAAAAGCGTAGTAATTTTTCGAAAAAATAGTCCCCAAGGTTTTTATAGTTGCTTCTTTACAGGTGTTGCTGTATTATGAGCAAAAACCTAGTTCTGCAAGGGGGATTCTATTATGTTTAACGGAAAGCGAAAGGCGGTTACCTTCAGCTATGACGACGGCGTGACGCAGGATCAGAGGCTGATTGCATTACTGGGCAAGTACGGGCTGAAAGCAATTTTTAATATCAATTCCGGCTTGCTCTGTCCAATCTGGTTGGTTATGAAGTGGTGTGGATGGCCTATCCGGGCGGCGGCGTGAACTTTAATGAGCATGTGGCCGGGGTGATCCGCAAAAATACCGGCATCCGCTATGCGCGGACTACCGTATCCAGCCACAGATTCGATTTGCAGGAGGATTTGTACTGCTTTCAGCCGTCGGTCTATCATCACAGGGAATGGGATGAACTGTTTTCGTTTGGCAGGGAGTTTGTGGCCTTAATCCCGGATAAACCTCAGATTTTTTACATCTGGGGCCATGCTTATGAGTTTGATATTCACAATACGTGGGATCGTTTTGAGGAGTTTTGCAGGCTGATCGGGGGAAAAGGCGATATTTTTTATGGTACCAACCGGGAGATTTTGCTGCGCTGAAAGTGGCAGATGAAAAAATCCCCTGCAAGGAGTATACTCCTTGCAGGGGATTTTTGAATCAGGCTTTTTCTATCCGAAAGTTCAGCAGATCATAGGAAGCGTCTGGTGCCGGCGTTTCGCAGCCCGGCAGGGGCTTTTCGGATCTTCCCTCCGGGTCGTCGTCCAGCGTAAGACCTCGTCTGGGGTCGCCGGTGCGAAGAGCAAACCGGGAAACTTCGCCTACCGCCGACATAAACGGCCATGAAATCGGGCCTCCTTCTGTATCGCACTGCAAAGCGCCGTTAACGGCCAGCGTATAGCGAAATTCCTCACAGTCCAAGTTTATCTTGATTTCGTAAGGCTTATCGGCCTCATAATCCATAACCGGAAGCTCTGTGACAGTACGGGCATAAAGTTTGCCGTTATCACGGAAAATGAGCCGTACCGCCGGAATTCCTTTGGCATCCAGAAGTTCAATATGCAGACAGCTGTTTTGAACTTGCCGGGGAATAGCCGTGAAAGTAAACGTATTTTTGACCGCCGGGCAGAAAATCCGCTCCACACGGCAATAATCATAAGGATCTTTGTCGGACAGACGCAGACAAGACTTGCCGTTTTCCGTTATACGGTGGGCTGCAGCCCATTTCGGACTGTACAGATTCCATTTTTGCAGGGAGTCTTCTGCGGCAAAGTCTTCGTTTAAAAGCTCTTCCGGCTCTTCTCCCACCACAGGCACCGGGATATGGGCAATCCAGATATCCTCCTTGTTGACTGAATAGGTCACCCACAGGTCGCCGTCCGGCGGCTGATCCAGTCCCTCGGCAATGCCCCGCATGTACTGAGGACCGAGGTCCTTCCAGAAGCCCTTGTATTTCATAGGCGGCACCTCGCCGTGCACCAGCCGCATATTGTCAAAGTGCAGACCGTCATTCGAGGTAGTCACGCAAAGCGGATAACGATGCTGGGTTTCCAGTGTCGGGTCGTAGACCATGGCAAAGCGTCCGTCGGAGGTTTTACAGCCCCAGACTTTCTGTCCGCTCATAACCAGGGAAGGGGAACGGGTGACGGGCCCCCAGGTCTTGCCGTTGTCGTCGCTGCGGGCGCTCAGAGAGTGTTTCCAGAGCCCGATGACGGTGTCTTTATTCAGATGATACCAGCAGAAGGCTTCGTTTTTGCGTCCTTTTTTGGCATGCTTGATCTGAATCAGCTCGTCAATATCTCCGTTTTCCTCCGCCCACTGCTGGACATAAAGACTGTTACCCAGCAGTTCTTTGCAGGCTGCAACAAAACCCTTGTCGGGGCAGGTATCATAAAGCGGATAATTCAGCTGGGACGCGTCCCAGCCGGCCTGCCAGTTGGGACGGATAAAGTAGATGTCGCCCATGCGGCCGTCGGGAAAAAGCTCCCGCACGGCTCTGCCGATTCCGTAATTATCCCAGTTGGTCATCCAGGGGTGGGGGGACCAGCCGTAAAAACCAAGCAGAAGCTGGCGGCCTGAGGAGGCTTTAAAAAAGCACATGCGCTGATGCATAAAGGCATAGGAGGTGCCATCAAACTTATGAGTCAGTCCCTTGTAATCGTGAATTTCGCAGGCAGGGATTTTGTAGGGCGGGAAAGAAACCTTGAAATCCTGCCAGCCTTCTCCGTCTGAGGAGGAAGCCAAAATAGAAAATCCGGCCCCGGTATGCTCATCCTCAGGGTTTACCAGGTATTGAATGTAAAATCGGCCGGAAAACCAGACTAAATCCGGCGCATGTTTATATGTGTAGCCGCTGCCGTCATCCCATTCGGGATGGGTACGGTTGGCTCTGGCCACCTGATAGCATTTTACTCCGCGGGCAGGATAAATCTGTCCGTGGTGATAATCGCAGTTGGGGTGGATTTTACCAATGTATTGGGGCAATCCGGTTAGGCTATTCATGCTTTTCATTTTTCCTTTCTTCACCCATTTCAGGCAGACAGGCGTAAATTTTATCATTCCAGCCGGGGGCGCTTTCATGGGCAAAATCGGGGTAAACGGTCAGTTCTTTATCGTGAGATGCGAGAGCGTTATAAGCGGCATACTGAGAAAATGGCGGGCAGGCAGTGGCCGCCGTAGCCATGAAATACCTAAAACGGCCGGGCACGGTTTTGGACGGGTTCGTGGCCGGACATAATGGGCGTGAAGCTTTGCCCGCCCACTCCGGTAAACCAAAGATCAAAACATTCGGCAAAAGGGGGCTGAATCGGGCCGGAGATAAGCGTGTACTGGAGATTGGTGGAATTAAACTCCTTTAAAACATTTTCCCAGTACCGGCTGAAGTCGGCAGGACAGGGGCTATCTCCCCGGAGCTTTAGCAGCTTATCCATTGGCATATCCGTAATTGAGGTACATCCCTACTTGTTTTTACGCAAAAGCTCCTGATAGTCGGAAGGCGTTACCCCCATTGCCCGTTTAAAGGCCCGCCGGAAGGATTCCACCGAGTTATATCCCGTTTGCCGCGCGATTTCCACCACGGTGAGATGTTCTTCGGCCAGCATCTGTTTTGCCTTGTCCAGCCTGAAATCCTCCAGCCAGGAGGCAAAGGTGATCTTCGTTATCTCGCGGAACAGCTTGGAAAGATAGGCTTCCGAAATATTGAACCGGGAAGCGACCGAGGTGATACTGATGCCGGAATCGGCATATTCCTTTTTCAGGTAATCCAGAACCTCTGAAATGAGATTGCTTCCTTTGTTTTCTTTTTTTCGGCCGATTTCCGCCGTAACGGCAATATAATACTCCTCCAGAGAAAGAAAGGCATTAAACACGTCTGCTTCGGAAAACTGCAGCAGGCGGACCCGCTCGCGGAGCTCCTGATTGCCGATAAAGTCCATTCCCTCGATCAGGACGCTTTTGATAGCGTAAAACAGCTGTTCTCCGGTAAGAACGTTGATTTTATTATCCACTATTTTATTCTGAACCAGATCGTTGAATACTTTCTGCGCATCCTCCGTGCTGCCGGATTTTAGAATGTTTAAAAGCCGCTGGTGATCGCTTAAGGTAAATTTGCAGCCGGTGACATTGGCCTGAATAGAGTCGTAAAAGACGGGACGCCCGAATTCAAACAGCTTGCTGTATTCCAGCGAAAACTGGGATTCCTCGCTGCATTTAATAATATCCTGCACTTCGGTATAAACGTTGCTGATTCCCAGAAACAACCGGATGGGCTGGTCTGCGGCGGCGATTTGTCTGGTTATTTCCTGCGTAAGCTCCTGAATTTTTGAATAGACCTCCAGCCTGTGCTCCGCTAAAAAGCACAGCAGGATCAGCTGGCTGTCACTCCCGGAAAAAAAGGCGCACCGCTCCGAGCCGAACTGCTCGGTAAAAAGATGAAATACCAGGTCCGAAATGCCGCTTTTTTCAAAAGAAACGCTCCGGCTTCCGGAAAGGCCCATCTCAAAATCAAACTGGATCCCGATAAAGGCGCAGCGGCTGATATCTACTCCCAGTTCCTGGGACATTTGTAAAATCAGAGAGGAATCCGGCTGGCGGCTGCTCATCAGCATATGAAAGAACGCTTCTTTCACCAGCTGCTTCTGATCGTCACTCCGGGTCGTCAGATCCCGGTTTTCTGCCATCAGATAATCCACGGCGTTTTGAATGATACTGTATTCGTTCCGGGAGGAAGGAGGCTGGGCATCAGGGATTCTGTTAAGCGAGGCGACAATTTTCCGCACCGGTTTTGCATTTTTCATGGAAAACATAGCGGCTGCGGCCAGGCCGATTACAGCGGCCGCGAGCATGCAGAACAAAAGAATCCGGCGGATATGGATGGTTTTTGCAAGCACCTGCTTCTGGGGGTAGACGGAAAGGTAGGTCCAGCCGTAGGCGGGAGATTTCAGGTAGGTGACAAACATCGCTTCGCCGCCCAAATTAATTTCAAAGCTTCCTGTATTTTCGTCAAAGGACATGAGTGCGTCGCTGATTCTTTCGGGACTGTGGCCGTCTGCGGCAAGAATGCGGTTGTTTTCATCCAGAATGAGATTAAAGCCGCCGGTCCACTCATTGGAAAACGAAAGCATTTTTTTCAGCTGGCTTTCGTCAAAAACAATGCAGATATTGCCGTAGGAGGAATCGACTACCCCGTCGGGAAAGCCACGGGTAAACATCAGGGTGTCCTGAGAAATTTTGTCGTCTGTCAGAGATATCGGCTCAATGGAACCAAGACTGTATTGAAATAAGGGGCTGAGCACCAGATTTTCCGAACCGTTGATCGACATCACACGACTTTCGACGGTATTCTTATGATAATAGGAGGTGGAAATAATCGTATGGTTTTCCTGAGCACATAAATAGATTTGGGAAGTATACTGATTAGTTGAAAGATAAGAAAGCAGATTTTTTTGGACCTGCCAGATCTGATAAGTGGACGCTCCCGTATGCTCCAGAGAATACATATAATCATTCACGGCCTGATCCTGTGCAATTTGCATTGCCATGCGCCTGGCATCGGTTATCTGATTTTCCAGAGCATTTCTGGCCTGGTCCAGCATGGACAAATGGTATGAGGCAGCCGATTCCGTAATGGCGCTTACCGCGTTGCTGTAAGAAATGGTGAAAAACCCCATGGGAATCAACAGAATCATTAAATAAGAAAGAAGAAAATTGCGGGTAACTCCTCCTGGAAGAGACAGCTTTTTCATATCAGAGCCTCCTTATTTGATTCCGATGGGATCATGTTCCTGTATCTTGGTCAAATGATATTATAGCATTTCTTTTTCAAAAATGTCGAGCTGTTCCTTTAAAGCGGTTTGTTCTTCCGATGTCAGGTCAAGCTGAGGCTTGCGGACAGACGAATCAAACAGGCCACGGTAAAGCAAGGCGGATTTGAAAACGGCAAGATTGGCGCCGCATCTTAAGATTTCGGCGATGCGGTTGGCTTTTTTCTGCCATATCCGGGCAGTCTCTATGTCCTTGTTCTGCCACGTCTTATATATTTGCACAAACGGCTCCGGGTAAACGCAGGAGATTCCGGAAACAGTGCCGGCGCAGCCGGCAGCCAGTGCGGGAAGAAACAGCCGGTCTGTCCCCTGTACGACGGAGAAAGAGCCATCCCGTATGGAGAGATACTCGTAGGTGCGGATCATATCGGCCCAGCTGTATTTAATTCCTATGACGTTGGGGCACTTTTGAGCGATTTCCGCCGCTGCCGAGGCGGTTAGGTCATTGCCGGAACACTGAGGAATATTGTAAAGATAAATCGGAAAATCGGAGGGAACGCTTTTAGACACACTTTCATAAAAGTGAACCATTTCCCGTGGATTCATTCCAAAAAACGCGGGGGTGACGACGCCGATTCCGTCCGCGCCGATATCGCAGGCATGTCGGGAAAGGCGGAGTACCTGCTCCATATCGGCAGCGCCGGTATGGATATAGACTGTGCACCGTTTTGCAGCGGTATCCACCACGGTTTTTGCCGCATCCATTCTTTCCTGTTCGCTCATTTTCAGCATTTCACCGGTGGTTCCTAAAGGATATAAACAATTTACCCCTTTTTCAATCAGAAAATCCGTAAGCTGCGAAAGTTTTTCCGTATTAAGGACGCCGTTTGCTTCAAAAGGGGTAATCATTGCAGTGGTGACTCCATGAAGAAATTTCATAGTTAAAAACCTTCTCTTTATCCAAATATAAAAAGCAGGCCGTTCCACGCATAAAGCATGGAACGGCCTGCCCTGCGCTTTGAATGTTGATTATTTGGAAGCCTGATAACGGGCTTCAGCCTCGTTGGCAATGCGGGCAAGGTCATCGGCGCCTTTGGCTTTCAGCTCGCTGACAAACGAGTCAAACTCGTCTAAGGAACGCTCGCCGGTGACAAACTTATTAATTTCGCTTGTAGAATAATCTTCAATATTCTGATTGATTTTCTGAATTTCTTCCGCTTCTTCGTCGGTGTACGGAGGCTGCATGGGCTGATCCAGAATATACTGCAGTTGGTCGTTATCCGCATAGACATTATAAATATATTCTGCGGTTACATCGTCCGGTTCGGTGGTCATAAACTCATTCTGAGCGTGAGAATACCAGGCGGGAGCAAAGAACAGAAGGCCAAAGCCTTTGGCGGATGCGGCTGCATAATAAGGATCGCTGGATTTTGTGCTGTATTCGTCGATCAGAGACTGGGTGAAGTGAGGCTTTCCGTCGGTGATATCATAATCGGTGCCCTCAACGCCATAGTTCATCAGCAAGGCGCCTTCGTCGCTGTAAAGCCAGTCAAAAAATTTGATTGCCAGTTCAGGATTTTCAATGTCGACGCTGAAGCCGTATTCGTTGAAGGTATGGTCGGCATAACCGTAGCTGATAGTATTGCCGGAAGAGTTTTTCAACAGGGGGATCGGTTCGATGCGGGCGTCAGGATTGGTTTCCCTCAGCGTGGTATTGAAGGAATTGATAAAGGTAGGGTTATCATAGTAGAAAAGGTATTTGCCGGAAGCAAGGCCGGATTTCCAGTCTTGAGCGGAAGTGATGATGTATTCGTTATCCAGAAGACCTTCCGCATAGCACTTATGCAGGAACTCAAGGGCTTCTTTATAGCTTTCCTCCAGACGGCCCAGCTTCCACTCGCCGCTTGCGTCCTGATACAGGCCGTAATTAGCACCCATGCTGGTAACGTCGCTGGTATAGCTGCGAAGGATATTGGCTTCACCCCGGCTGCCCCAGGGAATAGAATCCGGATATTTTTCCTTGAATACCTTCAGCACATTGTACAGTTCGTCCCAGGTGGCAGGAACCTCCAGCCCCTGTTCTTTTAAAAGGTCAACGCGGATGTTGGGGGTTGCGCCCACTTCATAATTTTCGTCCATACGGATGGTAGGCAGGGCGTAAATCTGGCCGTTTACCGTGGATTTATCCAGGTTGGGGATCGTTTCATACAGATTTTTGATGGTAGGGGCATACTGGTCGATCAGATCGTCCAGAGCAAGAAGGGTACCGGAGCTGACAACCTCTTTCACGTCGGTCCACATACGGAAGAAATCCGGCATGGTATTGGTAGCCATCAGCGTGTTCATCTTGGTAGACCAGTCGCTGGCGGGAACGATAATAACGTCCAGCTTAATTCCGGTCAGTTCTTCAATCTTCAGAACGGTTTCACTGTCTTCGGTATAAGGCTGTAAAGCGTTTTCAGGACGGAGAAAGCTGTAAGTAACAGTGGTATCTGTGAGTTTGCCGGAGGCAGAGGTAGACGACGTTCCCGAAGCGGATGAGGCAGAGCTGGAGTTGCTGGATGAGCTGCTGCCGCAGGAAGCAAGAGAAGCCGTTAAGGCTGCCGCACAAAGAAAACTTGCTGCGCGAATCCATTTTTTCATCTTGGAATCCTCCTAATTTTTTTACATTTATGCGAAGCTCTGAACGGTTAACCCTTTACAGAGCCTATCATAACACCTTTTTTGAAATACTTGAACACAAAGGGATAAACGGCCATAATGGGAAGGGTGGTCGCGGCGATAACGGCATATTTAATGGAACGGGTATCAATATTGGCGTTGGACGCGCTTTCCGAACCGAAGGAGAAGACAAGGTCGCTGGTCGCACCGTCAATCACAATGCTTCGAAGCACCAGCTGCACCGGGTATTTGGCCTTCTCAGAAAGGAACATCAAAGCATTATAAAAAGAGTTCCAGTTTCCTACGCCATAGAAAAGAATCATGGTGGCAATAATAGGCGTGGACAGCGGTAAAATAATTTTATAGAAGATAAAGATGTCGTTTGCGCCGTCGATGTAAGCCGACTCCGTCAGCTCATAGGGAATACCCTGAAAGAAGGTGCGCATGACGATCACGTTATAAACGCTGATGGCGGAAGGCAGAAGAACGGCCCAGATGCTGTTGTAGAGATGCAGGTTGTTGATGGTCAAAAACAACGGGATGATGCCGCCGCTGAAAAACATGGTAAACATAATAATGCCGACAATCAGCTTTCGCCCGTACAGGTCTTTCCGGGAGAGGGGGTAAGCGCACATGGCGGTAAGCGCTACATTGATCAAGGTACCGGCCACTGTATAAAAAGCGCTGTTGGCGAAAGAACGGACAATGGATGCATCTTTAAATACGACTTTGTATGCACTAAAATTAATATTTTTCGGATAAATCAGAACGGAGTTGGATGCCACCGCAGCGCTTCCGCTGAAAGAGTTGATAAAGATATAGTAAATTGGGTAAATTGTTACAAAAGCGATTAAAATCATTACTGCAGTTAAAATTACATCAAATACAGACCATTTTTTTTGAACAGCCATCGTTGTTACCTCCTAAAATAAGCTGGTTTCGCTGATTTTCCGGGAGATAGCATTGGAAAGCAGCAGGAACATAATGCCGATCAGGGATTCGAAAACTCCTACGGCAGTGGCGTAGCTGTACTGCGCGCCCTGAAGGCCGCGGCGATAAACATAGGTGGAAATAACGTCGGCCGTGTTGTAAATGGTGGGGTTTTGCATGAGCAGGACTTTTTCAAAGGACACGGCCATAATGCTTCCCATCCGCAGGATAAACATAATGGTAATGGTGGGGGCGATAGCCGGGAGAGAAATGTTCCGCAGCTTGGTAAACCGGCCGCCGCCGTCAATATCGCAGGCCTCGTAAAGCTGCAGGTCTACCCCGGAAAGGGCCGCCAGATAAATAATGGAACTCCATCCGGTTTCCTGCCAGATATCCGTTATAATGTAAAGCGGGCGGAACCATTTGGAATCGAGCATGTAGGATTTTGCGGTGCCTCCCAGAACTACTATCAGCTGATTGATTATGCCATCCTTGCTTACGAAGGTGGTTAACATGGAAACAACGACCACGACCGAAATAAAATGCGGGAAACAGCTGACGCGTTCCACGAGGCTTTTTACGGCTTTGTTTCGGTTTTCGTTGACAAACAGAGCAAAGATAATCGGCACCGGAAAGCAGATAAGAATTTGCAGCAGGCTCAGAATGATGGTGTTTTTAAATACTGTAAAAAAATTCGGATCTTTAAAAAAATCAGTAAAGTTTTCGAAACCGACCCAGGAGCTTCCCCAGATACCCTGACGAATTTTAAAATCCTTAAATGCGATCAAAACGCCATAAATGGGAACATATTTGAATATGATAAAATAAATCATAGGAAGCAACAGCAGAAAATACAAATATTTACTTTGCCCCATCCGTTTCCGCATATAAGCAAATCGATTTGTTTTGGCAACGGCTTCTCTCATACTGATTAATCTCCTTATTAGGAATTTCCCGAAGGTCGGCTTTCATGACTTTATTCTAAATGATTATCTTTTTTCTATACAGAGCCAATTTCCGTATAAACAAACAAAAAGAGTAGAAACCGGCCATACAAAATTGGTTTTGACATACAAATGATTACATAGACCGAGCATAAACAAGGGGAAGAAGATCCTATTTGTGATAGAAACGCAGCCTGGAGGAGACGGTAATTGTTTGCCGAAAGTCATTTTCTTAAATTGTGCTTTGGCATAATTTAATGAGAATAAAAAGTCAATAAAACGCTTAAATTATATAATCCATCAATTATTGCTTTTGTTAAATGTGCTGAAACATAAAAAATCCTTGCAATAAGGTTGACATTTAAAAAATTCAGCGTATAATGTGCGTATAGAATTTAACAGGGAAAAGAAAAGGCAAAGGCGCTTTTACATTTTAGCGTGTTGCCTTTTCTTTTTTATTATTGATTTTCCGGCAGATGGTGTGAGAATGGTTCATAAAAAACTGCATATTTTTGTTGCAGAATAATAGTGAAAAAAGGCAAAGGCGCCTTAAGTTATGTTTGCGCCTTTGCCTTTTTTGTTTCTTTTTATTTCTGCGGTAATTTCTGAAAGGAGCCTGAATAAACATGAGCGCCAATAACGTTGAAATAATGCTCAAAGACATCGGTATGGTGTATCAGGCGGACGGGAAAGAGGTTCCGGCGTTGACCGGCGTCAGCCTCACGATACAAAAGGGGGAGTTCATTTCCCTTTTAGGCCCTTCCGGCTGCGGAAAAACGACGCTTCTCAGAATCGTGGCCAATTTGCTGCAGCCTACCTCGGGAGAAATCCAGATTGAGGGAAATACGACCAGGGCGGCGCGGCTGCAGAGAAAATACGGAATGGTCTTTCAAAACCCCGTATTATATGACTGGCGTACAGTCGGCAAAAATGTGGAGCTCCCGCTTGAAATCATGAAAATTAAGAAGGAAGACCGGAAAGCCAGAGTAAAAAGCATGCTGGAGCTGGTGGGGCTGTCGAAGTTTTCGGAACATTATCCGCAGCAGTTAAGCGGCGGCATGCAGCAAAGGGTGGGGATTGCCAGAGCCCTTGCCATCCGTCCGGAAATTCTTCTGATGGACGAACCCTTTTCCGCTTTGGATGAGTTTACGAAAGAAAAGCTTCACGAGGATTTATTGCGGATCTGGAGCAAGACCAATAAAACCGTATTGTTCGTAACCCATAACATTGCCGAGGCCGTCTTCTTGTCCGACCGGGTCTGTGTGCTATCCCCCCATCCCGGAAGGCTTTCCGCCGTGGTGGACATTACGCTTCCCCGTCCCAGAATCAAGGAAGTCAGGGATACCACGGAATTTACGACGCTGGTAGCCAAGGTGCGGGGCAGCTTTGAGGGGGTATAGCCGTGAAAAGAGCCAAAGGGTTTTTGACTTCTCGGGGCATGATCACCGTTTTGTGGGTGTTGGGCATCGTCGTGATCTGGGAAATCGGCGCTTTTTACATAGGGCAGGTAAAACGGACCCCCGAGAACGTGCTTCCCCATATTTACCAGATTATCGAGTCGGTATTCAGCACTAAGGCGGTCAGCAGCGGCCAGACAGCGCTGCAGGTGGTGCTGACCAGCGCGGGCGCCACACTGACCCGGGCGGGAATCGGTTTTTTAATCGGAATGGCCTGCGGCTTTATCCTTGCGTTGCTGATGAGTCTGTTTCACATGGTCGAAAAAATCGCGTTTCCTTACCTAATGATTATCCAGATGATCCCGATTTTAGGCATGGCTCCGATTGTGCTGGCCATTACCCACGACATCGGCCTCAGCCGGATCGTCATTGCCGCTGTTTTAACCTTTTATCCGGTGTCGGCGAATACTTTGGCAGGCTTTAAATCGGTGGAAAAGGAAAAGCACGATCTTATGTATCTGTGTGCAGCCAACAAGTTTCAGGTATATACAAAAACCATGATTCCTTCCTGCGTCCCCTATTTTTTTACCGGACTGAAAATCTCGGCCCCCATGGCAGTGACCGCCTCCATTCTGGTGGATACCCTGCAGGGCGACGGCGGCATGGGATGTATGCTGTCCCAGTCGTTAAAGCACGCCATGTCCATCATGGTTTTCTGGCAGCTTATCTTTTTCAGCGCCCTGATCGGCATCCTCAGCTTTTATCTGATGGGCCTGATTGAAAGGCTGGTTTTAAGGCATAAGCCTGCGCGCGAGCTTAGGGCAAAGGAGGAAGCCGAATGAGGAAAAAGCTGAAAAAAGGAACAGTTTCCTCGATTGTCGCTCCGGTGCTGTTTGGCGTTTTTCTCTTTGTTCTGTGGCAGACGCAGGTTCTTCACCAGCTTTTTCATACCGATACCTTTACCCTTCCTTTGCCCAGCAGAATTGTTACCATTATCTTTGATAATCTATCAAAAGTTATGATCAATGTGCAGGCGACAGTGATCGTTTCCCTCTGCGGGCTGATTTTAGGTTCGTTGCTGGGATATCTGATGGCGATTATTGCCGTGGTGTTCCCCAAGGGAGGTGTCGGGGGACTCAACGTGGTTTCAGCGTTCAACGCGATTCCCATTGTGGCGCTGGCCCCGGTCATCACCAACTGGACCAAGGATGTAAGCGATGACGCTTCCGTCCGCAGTATGATTGCGAAAATCCTGGTGGTCATGGTGGTATGTACGGCCTCCATGAGCGTGAATGCTTACCGGGGGCTGAAGGACGTAAAGCCCTTTTCGGAGGATTTGATGAAAACCTACGCTGCGGGAAAGTTTACAACTTTTGTAAAGTTGAGGTTTTCCAACAGCGCGCCCTATGTGTTCACCGCGCTGCGGGTCAGCGTGCCGTCCAGCGTCATCGGCGCTTTGGTGAGCGAATATTTCGCCGAGTATATTATCGGCGTGGGGCGGCAGATACGGGAAAACATCGTGCTGGCGCAGTACGCCACCGCCTGGGCCTATATCGTCGTGGCGTGTTTCATCGGGATTCTTATGTACGCGGTCCTGATGATTTTTGAGAGTATTTTGTTGAAACACCGCAGGTGATTTCTGCGGGGCCAACTGAATATAAGTTTGAACAGGTGAAAGGATGAACAGCATGAAAAAAAATCATACAAAACTAAAGCAGGGATTATCCGGAATTTGTGCTCTGGCGATGGCCCTTGCGCTCGCTTCCTGCGGCGGCCAGAGCTCCTCCAGCGTTTCTTCCGCAGCGCCCTCCGCAACCTCTTCCGAAGCGGCATCCAGTGCAGGATTATATTTTGACAAGGGAACCTCCAACGAAGAAATCATTAAAGCCGCGGCAACTGCCGGAAAGGTCGGAAACTGGGGACTTGGAAACGAATATGAGGTTCAGGCTCTTTTGTCCAAATACGGACAGGGGACCTCCTATTTATCCCAGGCCTTCGACATGGACGGCTTCGACGATGATTCAATTATGCTTGCTTCGGCTATGACCTACAACGAGCTGGGCCTTGTGGTCAATTCCTATGACGGAGGCTACCGCTACGGCGATACCGTCAGCTATATCGACATGAACGACGAGGGTGTGGCGATGCTGGAAGACAATCTCTTCTGCACCAAGGAATTTGCCGCCGCCAATCCCAATACCGTCAAGGCGTTTCTCTATGCGTCCCTAAAGGGCTGGGCTTATGCGGTGGAGCATCCCGACGAGGCTGCCGAAATCGTTTATAACAACGGTTCTTCCGTTTCCGCCGAGCATCAGGCGTATATGGCGGAGGAAGTGAAAAAGCTGGTTACCACCGATACCAAGGGCAGCACCGTCACCAACCACGGCGCAATGGATGAAGAAGCCATGCAGCAGACCCTTGACCTTGCCAAAAAATACATCAAGCTGGATGACTCCGCAGCGGCCGCAAAGCTTCAGACCCTGACGCTGGACGATATCCGCGACACCTCTTACTGGGAAGCGGCAACCGCCTCTGCCGACGGCAATTTCGGAACCTTGGAGAAAACCGACGTATCCATTCAGCTCAAATGGTTGCCTCAGGCCCAGTTTATGGGCTACTATGTAGCGAAGGATAAGGGCTTTTACGAGGAAGTCGGCCTGACCGTAGACATTGTTTCCGGCGGCGGCGACATCGGCGAGACCACTGCAGTGAAAAACGGCACCGTTGATTTCGGCGTAACCTGGGTTTCTAACCTGATTGCTGCCGACGCAGCCGGTATGGAGCTTCTGGAAGTAGCTCAGATTTATCAGAGATCCGGCCTGGTTCTGGTTTACAAATTAAACTGACCGGCTAACAGAGTAAAGAGGAAAAGCGTTTGACGCTTTTAGCTCCGGCACTTTTCCTCTTTCTCTTTAAAAATGATCAGCAGGGAGGTACCAGTGATGGATTTGGTTATCAAAAACGGGAAACTGGTCAGTTCCAGGGAAACCCTTGCGGCAGATATTGCAGTAACAGATGGCAAAATTACCGCAATTGCCAAAGAGATATCGCCTGAAGACGGTACAAAAGTTGTAGATGCCGCCGGAAAACTGATACTGCCAGGTGCTATTGACGTGCACACCCATCTGGCGATGCCCTTTGGAGGCACCGTTTCGGCCGACGGCTATTTTGCCGGGACCAGGGCTGCCGCCTGCGGAGGAACCACTACGGTGTTCGATTTTGCCATGCAGGACTTTGACGAGTCTTTGGCCGATACCGTGAAGCGCAGAAACGCTTTGGCGGCTCCCGAAGCTGCGGTGGACTATGCGTTTCATGTAGCTGTCAAGGATGTCAGGGGAAAGCTTTTAGATACCATGGAGGACGCCGTCGCTTTTGGCGTTCCTTCCTTTAAGGTGTTTATGGTATATGACTTCGGCGTTACCGACGGCGTATTTTATCAGGTGTTGGAAAAGGCCAAGGAATGCGGTGCCCAGATCAGCGTGCATGCGGAAAATAAAGAGATTATCGATACGCTGGTCAAACGGTTTTTATCAGAGGGGAAAACCGGCGCCTGGTACCACTATTTGTCCCGGCCGGAATTTGTGGAGGCAGAAGCCGACCACAGGGCCGTCCAGTGGGCAAAATCATTGAACGCCCCGCTTTACATCGTGCATCTGGCCAACAAAGAGGGCGTGGAACTGGTCACCAAAGCAAAAGACGAAGGTTATGAGATTTATGCCGAAACCTGCCCCCATTACCTGCACTTTACCAGCGATGTATATAAGCGGGAAGACGGCAGGAATTTTGTCTGCTCTCCGCCGATAAAGGGCCAGGAAAGCCAGGACGCTCTGTGGGAAGCCGTCAAACGGGGAGATATTGACACTATCGCCACCGATCACTGCCCGTTCCAGAGCTATGAAAAGGACTGGGGGAAAGACGATTTCACCAAAATCCCGAACGGCTGCGCGGCAATCGAAAATATGTATCCTTACATGCTGTCTGCCGCCAATACCGGAAAAATCGGCTTTCAGAAAGCGGTGGAGCTGTGCTGTGAAAATCCGGCCAGGATTTTCGGCTGTGCCGGCAAAGGCTTTTTGTCCGTGGGAAAAGATGCCGATATCGTCATTTATGACCCGCAAAAGGATTTCACCATCACTTGCGGCAGCATGCACTCCGACTACGACCATACCATCTGGGAGGGCGTGAGTCTGCACGGGTATCCGGTGCAGACTTATTCCAGAGGAAAGCTGGTTTATGATAACGGCGAGTTTGTCGGGGAACCCGGCTGGGGAAAATTCGTAAAGCGGGTTCCCCGACAAAAGTAAGGTCTGCCGGGTACGGCAGGCAATCGGAATGGAGGTGGCAGCAATGCCCATAAACAAAATCTATGCCGACCGGTTTCTGCGGCAGGAAGCGGCAAGATGTCTGCTGTGCCATAGCGCCCCCTGTTCGGCTGCCTGCCCCAAAAACGCGGATCCCTTCAGGCTTGTAAAAGCCGTTCGTTTTGAAAATACCCAGAACGCGTCCGGTTTTCTAGACGCGTCCGCCTGCGAAAAATGCGAAGCGCCCTGCGTAAAAGCCTGTATCCACTATGATTTCCCCATCCGGATTAAAGAAATGGCGCTTTTTTGCCCCGTTCCCAAGCCGGAGACGGGGGAGGTGGATTTGGCCACTGAATTTTGCGGCGTAAAGTGTGAGAATCCCTTTTTCCTATCCTCCTCGGTGGTGGCAAGCAACTATGAGATGTGCGCAAACGCCCTGAATATGGGCTGGGCCGGTATCGTGTTCAAGACCATCGGATTTCTTCAGCCAAAGGAGGTTTCTCCCCGGTTTGGAGCCACCTATAAAGAAGGGACCGACTTTATCGGATTCCGGAACCTGGAGCAGATTGCCGAGCATTCGCTGGAAGAGAACCTGTCATACCTAAGAGAGCTGAAAAGAGATTTTCCCGGTAAGGTGATCGTCGCTTCCATTATGGGGCAGACCGACGAGGAATGGACAGAGCTTGCAAGGCTTGTCACCAACTGCGGCGTGGATATTATCGAATGCAACTTTTCCTGCCCCCATATGACCGAGCACGGCCTTGGCGCGGATGTGGGGCAGACACCCGAGCTAGTAAGGCGTTACACCGAGTTTACCCGGAAGGGCACCCATCTTCCTATCCTAGCCAAAATGACGCCGAACTTAGCCAACATGGAGATACCCGCCATTGCGGCCATGGAAGGCGGGGCGGACGGCGTTGCTGCCATCAATACCATTAAAAGCATTACGGGCCTTGATCTGGGGCGGATGTCGGCGCCTCCCTTTATTGAGGATAAATCCGCGGTTTCCGGTTATTCCGGCAAGGCGATAAAGCCCATTGCCCTGCGGTTTATTCATGACATAGCAGCCCACGAACGGTTGAAAGGTATCCCTATCAGCGGGATGGGCGGCATTGAAACCTGGCAGGACGCCGCAGAGTTTATCGCGCTGGGCTGTGAAAACCTGCAGGTTACTACGGCGGTGATGCAGTATGGGTACCGCATTATCGGAGACCTGATTTCGGGCCTGAAAGTGTTTTTAATGGAAAGCGGCTATAAAAGCGTTCATGAACTTTGTGGAAAGGCCTTGCCAAACCTGATAAATCCGAATAAACTGAACAGGGAAACGGTGGTTTACCCGGTATTTGACAGGGAAAAATGTGTAGGCTGCGGCCGGTGCTATCTTTCCTGCCGGGACGCGGGACATCAGGCAATTATCTTTGACGAGAAGGCTCGCAGGCCGCAGCTGGCGGCTAAAAAATGCGTCGGATGTCATCTTTGCAGGCTGGTATGTCCATGCGGGGCCATCGGCGAATCCAAACGGGTTCGTAAACCATAAAGCGCGGCGCCATGCCGCAGACGAATGGGGAGTAGAAACGTGGCCATCACATTATCACGACTTTTTGCGGAGTCGGAAACCAACTACAATATCAGGCTGATTGCAGGCCAGAAGGGTATGAAAAGCCTTGTACGCTGGGTCCATATGGTGGAGGACAGCGAGGTCCCGGGCTTTTTGCACGGAAACGAGCTGATTTTTACGACCGGAATTGCCCACAGGGGAAGCGGGTGGATAATAAGCTTTGTAAAAAGCCTGCAAAGCCATGGGGCAATCGGGCTGATACTGAATGTCGGGCCTTATATTTCTGAAATTCCCCAGCCCGTTATGGAATACTGCGACGACAACGAGTTTCCCCTTTTCACCATTCCCTGGGAGATGCGGCTGATTGACGTTTCCTTTGACTTCTGCCACCGGATTATTGCAAACGAGGAACAGGAAACCAGCAATGCCGCGGCATTCCGCAATCTGATTTTTTCACCAGAAAACAAAGACGCCTATGTGCAGGCTCTGGAGAGAAAAGGCTTTCACAATAAAGGCTCTTATACCCTTATGCTGATTGACGCGGTTAAAAATGAAAATTTTCTGCTGGGGAATGAATGGCACAATATGAAATTCAGTATCCAGAGCGTGCTGAAGAATGTCGACAAACCGATTTGCATCTTTGTTCAGGAAAATCACCTGGTCGTAATCGGGTCGGGAGTAGACGAGGAAGAGATGGCAGTTTATGCCGGGCTTCTCATTGAGAAGCTGTTTGCCGGTCTGGAAGACGTACAGATCAGCGTCGGAATATCTGAAACGGTGACGGGGTATTCTGAAATGAACGCCTGTTACCGGCAGGCCATGACGGCATCAAATACCGCCCAGCTTCAAAACCGGCGGATTCTGCGATACCAGAACACGGGGCTTTACAAGCTGATTTATGCCGTGGAGGATACCTCCATCCTGAAACGGTATACGGAGGAAATCCTGGGCAAAATAATCGGCTATGACGCTTTGCACAATACCGACTATTTCAACACACTAAAAAGTTACCTGCAAAATAACGGAAGCATTCAGAAAGTTTCCGCGCAGATGAACGTCCACCGCAATACCATCAATTATAAAATGAAATTTATCAGGGAAAGTCTTGATATCAATCTGGATAACGAATGCATCGCAGGGCTTTGGCTGGCTTTCAATATTAAAGAGATTCTGGAAAAATGAGCGCCGAATGGAGAGGTTTATATGAACTCAGCCGAAATTAAGAAAACACAGACGCAGTATGTGCTGCAGTCCTGGTCGAAACAAAAGGGACTAATCCCCCTTCCCATAGAAAAAGCCGAAGGAATTTATATGTGGGACTATGAAGGCAACCGGTACGCCGATATGTCGTCCCAGTTGGTAAACCTGAATCTGGGGCATGGAAATCAGGCGATTGTCAGTGCCATTAAGGAGCAGGCGGAACAATACTGCTATCTGTCCCCCAGCTACGGCAGCGAGCCAAGAGCGACGCTTGCAGAAATGCTGATCGAGCGGCTGCCGGACAATATGGGCAAAATCTTTTTCACCAACGGCGGCGCCGATGCCAATGAAAACGCCATTAAAATGGCGCGCATGTTTACCGGACGCAGCAAAGTCTTTTCCCGTTACCGCAGCTATCACGGCTCCACCTTCGGGGCCGGGAATCTGACCGGCGAGCCGAGAAGATATCCCTTAGAGCCCGGAATCCCCGGTTTTGTCAAGTTCTTTGATCCGTATCTCTATCGGGAGCAGGCGGTGTTCGCGTCTGAGACGGCGGCAGCAGAATATTACGTAGCAAAGCTCAGAGAGCAGATCTGCTATGAAGGCCCGGACAGCATCGCCGCTATCGTGCTGGAAACGGTCACCGGCTCCAACGGCGTGATTGTACCCCCGAAAGGTTACCTTGCGGGGATACGGAAAATCTGCGACGATTATGGCATCATGATGATCTGCGATGAGGTCATGACCGGATTCGGTCGAACCGGCAAGCTGTTTGCCTTTGAAAACTGGGGCATTAAACCCGATCTGGTGAGCTTTGCCAAGGGTGTTACCTGCGGATATGTCCAGTTGGGCGGTGTTGCCGTCAGCAAAAAGATCGCCGAATATTTCGAAGATCACGTGCTTCAATGCGGACTTACTTACAGCGGACATCCGCTTGCCTGCGCGGCGGGCGTCGCCTGCGTCGATTATTATAAAGAGGCGGACATTCCGGGCAATGTCGGCAGGGTGGGCAAGGTGCTCGGTGAAAAACTTGAAGAAATGAAAGCGGCTCATCCAAGTGTGGGGGATGTGAGATATATCGGCCTGTTTTCCGCCGTCGAGCTGGTAAGGGACAAAAAGACGAAGGAGCCGATCGTACCCTATGGAAAGGATCCCGAAGGCGTGATGGGCAAAATCGTCGGCCTGCTGAAAGAGCGCCGGTTTATGACGTATTCCCATGAAAATATGATTCTTGTGGCGCCGCCCCTGATTATTACGGAGAAACAGCTGACGGAAGAGCTTGGCAAACTGGACGAGGTGCTTGGCATTGTGGACGGGGAATTTATCTGATTTGTAAAATCGGTTGGTAAAGGAGGCTGAAAAATGGCGGTTCATTTTACATTGCCCGGCCGTACGGTCATCGGCAAAAACGCTTTGGAAGCAAGCGGATCGGTAATCAA
>ENA-UOOK01001562-UOOK01001562.1-fermentation-metagenome-genome-assembly--contig:-NODE-1562-length-29964-cov-3.918185_pt1 | contig 29964 bp, 25 predicted proteins | sample MGYA00245777_ERZ724023 | MGnify/ENA primary metagenome ERZ724023 (study PRJEB28704, sample SAMN03018312) | fermentation metagenome | biome: anthropogenic terrestrial biome; feature: soil; material...
ATCAACGTGGCGGGTGACGGAAGCTTCCATATGAACTGCAACGAGCTTTCCACCGCCGCGAAATACGGGATCCCCGTCATCGAGCTTCTGTTCAACAACAACGTGCTGGGCATGGTGCGTCAGTGGCAGAAGCTGTTCTACGGCGGCCGTTTTTCCCAGACGACGCTGGATAAGCCGACGAATTACGAGATGCTGGCGCAGGCGTTCGGCGTGCGCGCGTTCACGATCAGCACGCGCGGCGACATCGGGCCTGTCCTGAAAAAGGCGCTGGCCCACCGCGGCCCCTGCCTGATCAACTGCCGGATCAGCCCGGATCTCAACGTGCTTCCCATGGTGCCCGCAGGCGCTTCGGCGGAAGACCCGATGGTGGAAATGTGATGGGGAAAGGAGCTTTTTTCATGGAGGATCAGAAGGAACGGGATTATATCCTTTCGGTGCGCTCCCGCAACACGCCGGGCGTGCTTCTGCGCATTGCGGGCCTGTTCAGCCGCCGCTGCTACAATATCCTGAGCATCGTGGCCGCGCAGACCGAGGATGAGCAGTATTCGGAGATGATTATCGTCGTGCGGGGAGACGGGCGCATCGTGCGCCAGGTCGACAGGCAGCTGAGCAAGCTCGTCGAGATCGAGCAGGTCACCGTGCTGAACCGCGAAAATGCGGTGGTGCGTGAGCACCTGCTTCTGCGCGTGAAGCGGACGAAGAAAAACAGCGAAAAGCTCGTGGCGGTCGCGAACCTGTTCCATGCGGAGGTTCTGCTGGTGACGCCGGATCACATGATCTTTGAACTGACCGGGGACGCTTCCGCCCTGAACAGCTTTATCGAGCTGTGCAAACCGTATCAGGTGGAAAAAATACTGCGCACCGGAGCAATGGCCATGACAAAACAGGAGGAAGAAACATGCTGACACTCGATCAAGTTTACCACGCCGCCTATGTACTGAAGGATGTGATCCGCCGGACGAATCTGATCTCCGCCCCGAAAATCAACCCGGAAAGCGAGGTCTATTTAAAGACCGAGAACCTTCAGGTCACCGGTTCGTTCAAGGTGCGCGGTGCCTATTACAAGATTTCCCAGCTCAGCGAGGAGGAGAAGAAAAGGGGGGTCATCGCCTGCTCCGCAGGGAACCATGCGCAGGGCGTCGCTCTGGCGGCCGCGAAGAGCGGCATCCATTCGCTCATCTGTATCCCGGACAGCGCGCCCATCTCCAAAGTGGAGGCCACCCGCTCCTACGGCGCGGATGTCGAGCTGGTGAGCGGCGTCTACGACGACGCCTGCCGCCGGGCGCTCCAGCTTCAGGAGGAGAGCGGCGCCGTTCTGATCCACCCGTTCGACGATGACGACGTCATCGCGGGGCAGGGGACCATCGGGCTTGAAATCCTTTCCCAGCTCCCGGATGTCGAAGCGGTGATCGTGCCGGTCGGCGGCGGAGGGCTGATCTCCGGCGTCGCGTTCGCCATAAAGTCGCTGAAACCGGAGTGCAAGGTGTACGGCGTTCAGGCATGCGGCGCGCCTTCCATGCTGAATTCCCTCAGGCACCATCAGGTCGAGACGCTCCCTACGGTCTCCACGATCGCGGACGGTATCGCCGTCAAGCAGCCGGGAGAACGGACCTTCGATCTGTGCAGCAAATACGTCGACGGGGTCGTCACCGTGACGGACGACGAGATTTCCACGGCGATCCTGACGCTGATCGAGCAGCAGAAGCTGATCGCGGAGGGCGCCGGAGCGGTTTCGGTCGCGGCTGCCCTGTTCGACAAGGTGGACATCAGGGGGAAAAAGACGGTCTGCCTCGTTTCCGGCGGAAACATCGACGTGACGATCCTGTCCCGCATCATCGGTCGCGGCCTGCTGAAGGCCGGGCGCTCGGCCGACCTGACCATCGAGCTGGTCGATAGGCCCGGCCAGCTGAAAGAGGTGGCCGGGATCATCGCGGACCTGGGCGGGAATGTTGTCGCGGTGCGGCACGAGCATACCGGCGAGGGCAGCGACATCAACGGCTGCACCCTGCGCATCGTGATGGAGACGAGGAACCACGAGCATATCCGGCAGATCCACGCCGCGCTGACCGAAGCGGGGTACAAGATCCTGGGGGAATGATCTTCCCCGTGCAGACAGCCGGCAAATTTCTCCTTTTCATCGGGAGAAATTTGCCGGCCGTTTCATCCTTTTTTGTATTTCAGCTTTGTCGCCATACCACCGCGGATGTGCCTTTGCGCCTTGTTGATTTCCAGAATGGTCTTGACCTCTCTGTAAAGCTGCGGATCTACATATTTCAAACGCTCCGCGACGTCTTTATGTACGGTGGATTTGCTTACTCCGAATTTTTTGGCGGCTTTTCGCACGGTGGCTTTGTTTTCGATGATATACTCTCCCAGTTCTACGGCTCGCTCTTCAACTATGCCTTTCACAGCTCTGCCTCCCAAACTAATCTGATTATTCCATAGATATGCGGGGAGAAAACAGAATATGAGAGATTGCGGAAAAGCCGCGGGGTACAAGTTTTCAAAAAATGCAGGGGAAAAAGAAAAAAGCCCTTTTTTGCCCCGCGGCTGCCGGCCGCAGGCAAAAGGGCTTTTTTGATTCCGGAGGCGTTTCCGGGTTATTCCATCGTGATTTTCAGATAGGCGCGCACCAGATTGACGCACTGTTCCCAGGTCATGGTGCTGCTGTTGATGCAAAGGTCGTAATGGTCCGCGTCTTTCCATTCCCGGCCCGTAAAGTATTCGTAATAGGCGGAGCGCCGTTTGTCGGCTTTCTGAATCAGGCGGCGCAGCTCGTCGTCGCTCATGTCAGGGTGAAATTCCCGGGCGCGGTCGACGCAGTAGGGCATCGGGGCGTGGACGTAAAGGCGCAGCACGTGGTCCATATCCTTTAAAACGTAGTCCGCGCAGCGGCCGATGATCACACAGGATTCGGTGCGGGCCAGCTCGCGGATCATCTTCGCCTGAAAGTGGAACAGGTTCTGGTTGGAAATAAAATCGTCGCGGTCCGGGGGAATCATTTCGCCGGAGTAGGATTTCCGGAACGCCTTCCACAGCCGGGTCCCTTTCAAGGTCTCATCCGCGTTGGCGAAAAGCGCCTCGTTGATTCCGCTGTCGTCGGAAGCCATGCGGAGCAGCTCGCGGTCGTAATAAGAGACCCCCAGCTCCTTTGAAAGCATTTTTCCGATGCTTCTCCCCCCGCTTCCGTATCCGCGGGCGATCGTAATGACGAATTTTTCCATGACATCACTCCTCGCGTTTCCCAGGCTTTGTTTGAAGGCTTCGTTCTCCCCCGCCTCGGCGGGGAAGAATTAGCAGGAAATACCGTTCCCTGATTTTTCAAACGGGGCCTGGATTCTTGTGATTTCAGTATAGAGCATCGGCGCATGCAGGTCAATAAAAAAATGGATGCCGAGGGAAAACCGCGCCTTTTCCGAGGCGCATATTTCTCTCATTTCTGTTACCTGGCTTGCAAAAAAAGGAAAGGGATGATAAATTATAAATAGATCACAGAATTTTTACGGAATTTACCATTCCGGAACCTCCGGATGCGGCGGAACCGATCGCAGTTTAAAAATTCGATGGATGAAAGGGAGAGTGCACATGAAAAAGCGAAGGATACTGGCGCTTGCAATCGCGTTATCCATGACGGCCGGCCTGTTTTTCTCGATGCCGGCTTTTGCTTCGAGCGATGACGACGATGATGATTTCGATATTTCCGGCGGGGTACTGACGAAGTACACTGGGAAAAGCACGTCGGTGAAGATTCCGGATGACGTCACAAGAATCGACGACAAGGCGTTTTACGACAACAATAAAATCACCAGCGTCACGATTCCGGATACGGTGAGGAGCATCGGCAGCCAGACGTTCTACGACTGCGACAGGCTTTCCTCGGTGACCATGAAGAATTCCGTCGACACCATCGAGGCGCGGGCATTCGCGGAGTGCCCCAAGCTCACCAGGATCACGCTGCCGGATAACCTTGGCGAGATCAGCGAGGGCCTGTTCAGCGGATGCACTTCCCTGAACTATCTGACCCTGCCGGACGATATCACCGAAATCGGCCGGGCGGCGTTTTACAACACGGGCCTTTACAGCGTGTCCCTCCCGCCGTCGGTGGAAAAGATCGGCGAGCAGGCGTTCAGCTACAGCGGGAAGCTCGCTTCGGTAAAGATGCGCAGCGGAATCACCGAAATCGGCAGCAGCGCGTTCAGCTACTGCAAGGCCCTCACCGGTATCTCCCTGCCGAAAACCGTAACCAGCCTGAGAGAATACGCCTTTTCCAACTGTACCGCGCTGACCAGCGCCTATCTTTCCCCCGAGATGGAGGATATTCTGAAAAACACGTTCTATAACTGTTCCGCGATGACGAGCGTGACGATCCCGAGCGGGGTTTACACCATCGGGGAGCGGGCGTTCTACAACTGCCGGGCGCTCACCGGCATTTCCTTCCCCTCAACCATAGACGAGATCGGGGAGGATGCGTTCGCCTACTGCGTCAAGCTCCAGTCCGTGACCCTGCCGAAATATCTCACATCCCTGGGCGAAGGAGCCTTTTCCTACGGGACGGCGCTGAAAAGCGTTTCCATCCCCTGCGAGGATCTGCGCACGCTTCCCAACGACGCGTTTGAATACTGCCCGGCCCTTTCTTCGGTAAAGCTGGTCGAGGGCCTTTCCACGATTGATAACAGCGCCTTTTACGGATGCGACAGCCTTTATTCGCTCACGGTCCCCGACAGCGTCACGGATATCGGAAAGAACGTTTTCCCCGACAATATCACGCTGCGCGGCTCCGATGATTCCTATGTTCAGTACTTCGCGAAAAGCAAGGGGATCCCGTTCAAGCTGAAAAGCGATCCGACCTCGGATGGGCCTGCGGTTCCGCCCACGCAGGAAAATACGGACCTGATCTATAACGGGGTGCAGTATGCCGGCTCCGTGATGATCGACACGACCCAGTACACGATGGCGCCGGGCAACATTTACGACGTGGGCGTCTTCCTTGCCGGGAACGCCTATACGAAGACCATCAGCGTCTATTCCAGCCGCGACGGGATCGCGTCCGTCGCGCGCCTTGCGAACGGGAATTACCGCGTGACCGGCGTCAAGCCGGGCACCTGCTACGTCGTCGTCGACGTCACGGATGGCTCGCGCGTGCTCAACCACGTTTCTATCCGGGTCGACGTGGCCGACTATGTTTCCCAGCACGGCACGGCTGCGCGCAACAGAAGCTATTTCAACTGAACGATTAAATCCGCGGGATTGGAATATCCCGTTTTTGAAGCACCCCGTCCCCGGCGCCGCCCGCCGGAGGGCGGGGTGTTTCATTTTCCATCCGATTTTTTTAAAAATCCCTTTACTTTACAATGGTAGTAAGGTAAAATATAAAAGGTTGTTTTACTATGGCAATTCCACTTGTGATTGCGAACCGAAGCCTTTTTCTCCCCGCCGCAGGCAGGGGAGGAACCGGTACAAGTTCCGTCTCTTGGCAGGGAATTGCGAGAAAGATCAGGGGGACTATTTATGATGAAAAAGATCATGGCGCTCTTATTGGCACTGTGTGTGGCGGCCGGATTTCCCGGGTGCGCGGGGGGAAAGGCCGCTTCTTCCGGGGCCGAAAGCGGCGCTGATGAATCGTGGGACAAGGTCAAGCAGGCCGGCCGGCTTGTGCTGGGGCTGGACGACGCATTTCCGCCCATGGGCTATAAGGACACGCAGACCGGGGAAATCGTCGGTTTCGATATCGACCTCGCCAAAGAGGCCTGCAAGCGGCTGGGCATCGAGCTGAAGCTGCAGGCGGTCGACTGGGACAACAAACAGGCCGAGCTCGACAACGGAAACGTGGACTGCCTGTGGAACGGCTTCAGCAAGACCCCGGAGCGGGAAAAGAGCTTTCTTCTGAGCATCCCTTACATGAAGAACGAGCAGATCATTCTGGTGAAAACGGATTCTTCCTACCATAGCCTGAAAGACCTTGCGGGAAAGTCGGTCGGCGTGCAGAGCGACTCATCCGCCGAAAGCGCGCTGAACGACGCGGCGAACAAAGAGTTTAAGGCTTCGCTGAAAGAGGTCGTCAAGATCGACGACTACTCCAAAGCGGTTCTGGAGATTCAGAACGGGACGATCGACGCGATCTCGATCGACGAGGTCATCGCCCGCTTTTATCTGACCAAAGAGCCGAACGCCTACCGGATCCTCGAAAACTCAGACGGCTCCCCGATTTCGCTCGCGACGGAGGATTATGTGGTCGGGTTCCGCAAAAACGACAAGGCGCTGAAACAGCAGATCGACAAAACGCTTCAGGAAATGGCGGCCGACGGCACGATGAAGAAGATTTCCGAAAAATGGTTCGGCGACGACGTGACGACGGTCAAATCGTAAAAAGGCTTCCAGGGAGATGAATCCATGAACTATCAGGTGCTTCTGGAAGAGATGCTCACGGCGACGGTGATGTCGCTCAGAATCTTTTTTTTCACGCTGATTTTTGCGCTTCCGCTCGGGATGCTGGTGGCGCTGGGCAGGATGTCTCGCCATCCGGTCATCCACCTTCCGGTGCGGTTTTATATCCTGATCATGCGCGGCACGCCGCTGATGCTTCAGCTGCTGTTCATGTTCTACGCGCTGAAGCCGCTTTTCGGCATCCAGCTGGAGCGGGTCATGGCCGCGCAGGTGGCGTTCGCGCTGAATTACGCGGCGTATTTTGCCGAAATCTACCGCGGCGGGCTGGAATCCATCCCGGCGGGCCAGCTCGAGGCCGCCCGGGTGCTCGGGTATACCCGCTCGCAGACCTTTTTCCATATCGTTCTGCCGCAGGTCGTAAAGAGGATCATACCGCCGATGGGCAACGAGTTCATCACGCTGGTGAAGGATACGTCGCTCGCGCAGGTGATCGGCGTGGTGGAGCTGCTGAAGGTGACCTCGCAGTGGGTCTCCTCGGCGGTCGACATGACGCCGCTCGTGATCGCCGGAGTGTTCTACCTTGCGATGAACGGCGTCGTGACGCGCGCGTTCACCGCGGCGGAAAACCGGCTGAGCTATTACCGTTAAAGGGGGATTCCAGATGAGTTCGGAAATTTTGAAGGTCGAGGGAATCCGGAAAAGCTTTGACGGGGAAGAGATTCTGCGCGGCATCTCGCTGAACGTGCGGGAAGGGGAAGTGCTCGCCGTGATCGGGCCGTCCGGCTCCGGGAAAAGCACGCTGCTGCGCTGCATCTCCCAGCTGGAAACCGTGGATTCCGGCATGATTTCCATCTGCGGAAAGGTGCTGGTGAAAAACGGCCCCGAAGGGAAGGCGGTGTATGCCGACCGGAATACGCGCCGGGAGATCGGGCGGCACGTGGGCCTTGTGTTCCAGAATTTCAATCTGTTCCCGCATCATACCGTCCTGCGCAATATCGCGGACGCGCCGGTGCGCGTGCTGCGCAAAAGCAGGCGGGAAGCGGAGGAGGCAGCGCGCGCTTTATTGGAAAAGATGGACCTTTCCGAAAAGGCGGATGCCTATCCCTGCCAGCTTTCGGGCGGGCAGCAGCAGCGCGTTTCTATCGCCCGGGCGCTCGCGATGAATCCGGACATCCTGTTTTTCGACGAGCCCACCAGCGCGCTGGATCCGGAGCTGACCGGCGAGATTCTGAAGGTGATGCGGGGGCTGGCGGCGGAGCATATGACGATGGTCGTTGTGACCCACGAGATGAAATTCGCCCACGACGTCGCAGACCACGTCGTCTTTATGGACGGCGGCTCCGTTCTGGAGGACGGGACACCGGATGAGCTTTTCTCCCACACTAAAAACGAGCGGACCAGGGCGTTCCTGACCCGCTTCAACGAAAATTCCTGAAAAGGTGACCTGCAAGGGGAAGGCCCGGAACGGGACCGGCCCTTTGAAAACGAATCAGAATAAAACGCCTCCCGCCATACTTCAACTGTACGGCGGGAGGCGTTTTTCAGGAATGAAATTTTATCTTTTGGAAGGAGAAATGGAAAAAACAATCATTCTTTATTTGCCGGTGGACTGCGAGAGCTTCACGGTTGCGGTAAAGCTCTTTCCCGTGCTGGGCCGCGTCACTTTCAGCGAAACGGTCTGGCCCGGCTTCTTGGAAGCGACGATCGAGGTGACGACGGTGCTGGAATTGACGGTTTTTCCGTCGACTTCAGTGATGACGTCGCCTTTCTCGATCCCGGCCTCACTGACGGCGGGGCTGCTGATGGAAACGACGTAGATCCCGGTCGGCAGGCCGTAGAACCGTGACGTCATGCTGTCCAGATATTGATAGGAGATGCCGAGCACCGCGCGGTCCTTCACATAGCCGTACTGCTTCAGGTCGCTGATGATGGGCTGGGCGACGTCGATGGGGATTGCAAAGCCGAGGCCCTCGTAGCCGGACGCCACGATTTTGGAGGAGTTGATGCCGATCACCTGGCCGTAGCTGTTGACCAGCGGCCCGCCGGAGTTGCCGGGGTTGATTGCGGCGTCGGTCTGGATGCATTTCATCGTGTAGCCGTTTTCACTGTTCGTGATTTCGCGGTTCAAAGCGGAAATATAGCCGATCGTGACGCTGGAGTTGAATTCCAGGCCGCCGGGGTTGCCGATGGCCATCACCGTGTCGGCCACCTGCAGGTCGGAGGAGGAGCCGAATTCCGCGGGGGTCAGGCCCGTCGCGCTGATCTTGATCAGGGCGAGGTCGGTGACGCTGTCGCTGCCGATGAGCTTGGCCTGATACGATTTGCCGTCGGAGAGGATGACCTTCAGCGAGGTGGCGCCGGAAACGACGTGCGCGTTTGTGACGATGTAGCCGTCGCTTGTCGCGATGATGCCGGAGCCTTCACTGGTGGGGGAAACGCCGCTGGAGTCTTCTTCGCCCGAGCCGTTCTCACCGTTCCCGCTTTTGCTTCCGCCCAGCCCGCCCTGCTGCTGCCATAAGGCCTGGGCCGTGTTGTTGATCTGGTAATTCTGGATGCACACGACGGACGGGATCACTTTTTTCGCGATCTGCTGCGTCGTCAGAGCCGTAGCGGTGCCCGAGGAGGTTTTCGCCGGAGCGGCCGTCACCTTGTTGATCGTGAAGGCCGCCTCCGAGCCGCCGTTGTTCAGCTTGACGTAGCCGTTGTTGACCAGGGCGACAAATCCGCCGATGGAGCCCGCCGAAATCATCAGGCAGGCCATCAGGCCCGCAACAACCTTCAAAGCGGTTTTTTTGCCCTTCTTTTTCCTCGGCGGCTGCAGGGCGGGGGTGGGCGGCACGCCATCCTGCGCCGGGTCTTTGTAGGAATGGTAATAGTCGCCCTGCCAGTATGTTTTCTGGCTGTTCGGGTCCAGGGGTGCCTTCCATTCGTAGCTGTTTCCCTCGCCGCGGGTATCGTCGTTCGAGTTTTTATTGTTAAAATCGTCGTAAGGATGGTTCATAACATCGGATCCTTTCTTCCATTGATTTTCCCTTTTCTGTACCCTTATTATGCCGATGGAATATGAAAAAGATATGACATCCGATTATATTTTTTATGTCTGATTCGCAAAGAATATGTTACCTGCGGAAATTCCATTTGAAAGACGTGTTTATTCCCTGCAAAGGCGGGGGATAAATACAAATTGATTCCACAATGGAACCCGGAAATGCCGGAGAAGAAAACAGGTGCCGGCAGCCGAAGAATTTTGCTTCGGCTGCCGGCACCTGCGAAATCCGTATCGCGTGTCAGTCCAGATCCCCGAGAAGATGGCTGCGGTGCAGCGCCTTCCGGATCACGAAAGCGAGCGGGACGGAAACGAGAACGGCGATGATCGCATTGACGGAAGAAGCGCCCAGCTTGGTGACAAGAATCGTCAGGGCGGGGGACAGCTCCATGTGCATCAGGGCCGTGTCCTCAAGAAAGCCCTTGCCGACGTAAAGGATCAGGTAAAGAAGCTGGCCTGCCGCGGCCGCGGTCAGGTTCTGTTTCGCCGACTCGGCCCCCGCGCCGCGCAGGCGCGCGATCTTCCCGCAGGAAAATCCCATCAGGAACTTGAACGCGAACGTAAACGGGGAATCCGGCAGGTAGATCGGGTTCAGAAGATCGAAGAAAAACGAGCCAAGCCCCGCCGCCAGGCCGCCCCGCATCCCGCCCAGCAGAAGGCCCGCGAGCAGGCAGAAAATGTTGCCCAGGTGGACCCGCGTCGCGCCTGTGGAGAGCGGGATCGTGATCTGCAGCATGGAGCCGACGAACACCAGGGCCGCCATGAGCCCCGTGACGGCCATTTTTGCGGTGGCCGATTGTTTTTTCATGGGAAAAGACCTCTTTTCAGGTGATAGCGTTTCCAGCTAAGATGTAGAATTTATGATTATTTCTCCCCCGCTGGAGGCGGGGGAGAAACAAATCGTAAGTGGTTGCTGTAAAGCCCCGTCTGAACCGTCAAAGGACTGTATCGGAGGGCAAGGCCTTGCTGTATTGCTGTTAAATGCGGGCGACACCGCTTTTTCTGGCGGCTTCGCTCACCGCCTTTGCCACGGCGGGGGCGACGCTCCGGTCCAGCGGAGAAGGGATGATACATCCGCGGCCCAGCTCCTGCGGCCCCACCAGGCCCGCGATGGCGAACGACGCCGCGATCTTCATCTCGTCGTTGATGTCGGATGCGCGCACATCCAGCGCGCCGCGGAAAATCCCGGGGAAAGCGAGCAGGTTGTTGATCTGGTTCGGGTAATCTGAGCGGCCCGTCCCCACAATCTTCGCGCCGGCCTCCAGCGCCTTTTCGGGGAAGATTTCCGGCACGGGGTTGGCCATGGCGAAAATCACCGCGTCGCGGTTCATCGACCGCACCATGTCCTGGCTCAGGCAGTCCGGGGCCGAAACCCCGAGGAACACGTCCGCGCCCTTCACCGCATCCGCAAGCGTGCCGCGCCGGTGCGCGCGGTTGGTGACCCGGGCCATTTCGCGCTGCACCGGGTTCAGCCAGCTTCCACCTTCGCAGACCGCGCCCTGCCTGTCGCACAGAATGACATCCCGCAGCCCGAGGGAGAGCAGAAACCTGGTGCAGGCGATGCCGGCGGCTCCCGCGCCGTTGACGACCGCCCGCACGCCGCCCAGCTCTTTGCCGACGACCTTCAGCGCGTTGATCAGGGCGGCGCCGACCACGACGGCCGTTCCGTGCTGGTCGTCGTGGAACACGGGGATGTCGAGGGAAGCCTTCAGGCGCTTTTCGATCTCGAAGCAGCGGGGGGCCGAGATATCCTCCAGGTTGATGCCCCCGAAGGAGCCCGCGATCATCTCGACGGTGCGTACGATCTCATCCGGCTCCTTCGAGCGGATGCACAGCGGGAACGCGTCGACGCCAGCAAATTCCCGGAACAGAACGCATTTGCCCTCCATCACCGGCATCCCGGCCTCCGGCCCGATGTCGCCCAGGCCGAGCACGGCGGTCCCGTCGGTGACGACCGCGACCAGGTTCCCCCGGCGGGTATAGTCGTATCCCTTGGAAACGTCGCGGCTGATCTCGCGGCATGGCTCCGCCACCCCCGGGGTGTAGGCAATGGAAAGGTCGTCGCGGGTTTTCACCGGGCACGCCGCGGCCACCCGGATCTTTCCTTTCCATTCCCGGTGCTTTTTCAAGGCTTCTTTTGCATAATCCATTCTGCTTTCCTTCCCAGTCCCACAGCGGTTCCGCTTATGGCTGCGGAACCGAAACAGATCCTGCATCTCAGCCGGAAACGCTGTGTTTTTGTCTTTTAGTATATCATGATGCACAAAGCAAGACATCCGTTTTAGTACGCAAAAGTCGTCAGACACGCAAAGCATATCATGATTCAATGCTCTCTCAGGCGTCGGAGGCTTTGCCTCCGCTAACGCCGTGAGGTTATTATATCATATTTTCCCAATCTTTCAAGAAGATGGGGCTTGCAAAAGGTCGAAAAATGTGGTTAGATGAAAAGGAAGCGTAAAAGGGAAAGTGGAGATTATTGATGTACCAGGCTTGTATTTTCGATTTGGACGGAACTTTGGCCAATACGCTGGATTCCATCGCCTACTTTGCAAACGCCGCGCTGGAAGAATGCGGATACCCGACCATCGATACGGAAAAATACCGCTATCTGGTCGGGAACGGCGCCGACGTTTTGATGCGCGGGATGCTGCGCGAGGTTGCCCCCAGCGGGTTTACCGAGGATGACGTTTTCTGGCTGCGCAAAACGTACGACGCGCTGTACGAGAGCGACCCGATGCATTTCGTGTCCGGCTACGACGGGATTCCGAAGCTTCTGAGCAGGCTGCGGAAAAACGGAGTCCGGCTGGCGGTGCTTTCCAATAAGCCGCACAATGTCACCGAACAGGTGGTGGGCGGGCTGTTCCCGCCGGGAACGTTTGACCTGTGCTTCGGCCAAAGGCCGAACGTGGCCCGCAAGCCGTCGCCCCAGGGCGCGCTGATCATCGCGCGCGGGCTGCACGTCGACCCCGGCTCCTGCCTTTACATCGGGGACACGAACGTCGACATGAAGACGGGGAAGGCGGCCGGCATGACCACCGTGGGCGTCCTTTGGGGCTTCCGCGACAGGCATGAGCTGGAAGAGAGCCACGCGGATTATATCGTGCAGCATCCGGGCGAGATTTACCAAATCGCCGAACAGCGGGAACTGGCGTAAAGCCGGTTCTTTTTTTCTACAAAACCGTGCGGGCAAACTTGGCGAAAAGGGAGAAAATATTTTTTGCCGAAAAAAATGAAGGGAGTTTCTTGAAAACGGGGGAAAAACATGATATGATGATCCCAAAGAAGATTGTTATATAATTAACAATCTTCAGACTGATTCAACTTACGGAAAAAACCTGTTCTGAAAAACGGAAAGGAGAAGGCAAATGGCGCGTTTTACGTTACCCCGGGATGTCTATTATGGAAAGGGCTCTCTGCAGGAGCTGAAGAAGCTGAAGGGAAAGCGGGCGATCCTTGTTTTGGGCGGAGGGTCGATGAGGCGCTTCGGATTTCTGGACAAGGCGGTCGGCTACCTGAAAGAGGCCGGCATGGAAGTGCGGCTGTTTGAAAACGTGGAGCCGGACCCAAGCGTCGAGACCGTCATGAGGGGCGCGAACGTCATGCGCGAATTCGAGCCGGACTGGATCGTCTCGATGGGCGGCGGCTCCCCGATCGACGCCGCGAAAGCCATGTGGGTGTTCTACGAATATCCCGACACCACGTTCGAGGAGATCATCCAGCCGTTCTCTTTCCCGGAGCTCCGCCGGAAAGCGAAATTCGTGGCGATCCCCTCCACATCCGGCACCGCGACGGAGGTCACTGCCTTCAGCGTGATCACCGACTACGCAAAGGGGATCAAATATCCGCTCGCCGATTTCAACATCACGCCTGACATTGCGGTGGTAGACCCGGAGCTTGCCGAGACCATGCCGCCGAAGCTCGTCGCCCACACCGGCATGGATGCGCTCACCCATGCGATCGAAGCGTATGTTTCCAGGATGAACGGCCCGTTCACCGATCCGCTGGCGCTCAAGGCGATCAGCATGGTGTTCGAGTATCTGCCGGATTCCTATCAGGGGGACATGGCCGCGCGAGAGCAGATGCACTATGCGCAGTGCTTGGCCGGCATGGCGTTTTCCAACGCGCTGCTGGGGATCGTCCACTCGCTCGCGCACAAGACGGGCGCCGCTTATAGCACCGGGCATATTCCGCACGGCTGTGCGAACGCGATTTATCTGCCCTATGTCATCCGGTTCAATGCGAGGGACGCACAGGCGAGGTACGCGGAAATTGCCCGCTCCGTCGGGATGAAAGGCACGGATGAAGAGCTGGTCGACCAGCTTTGTGAAAAGATCGACGAGTACAACGCCCGGCTGGGCATCCCGAAGACCCTTCGGGAATTCGGGATCGACGAAAAGGAATTCAACGAAAAGCTGGACCATATCGCCGAGCTGGCCGTGGGGGATGCGTGCACGGGCTCGAACCCGCGCACGGTCACTCCCGCCGAGATGGCAAAGCTGCTGAGCTGCTGCTACTACGGCACCAAGGTCGATTTCTAAAGCCCCCGGCAAAAATCACGGAAAGAGTTGCGCCCCGTTCGGCATGCCGAACGGGGCGTTTTTTGTTATTTGCCGCGCTTTGCGGCCTGCGCCATGATGGCGCTCGCGATTTTTCCGGCGGAGGTTCTGCCGTAATTCCCCTGCTCGATCACGACGGCGAAGGCGTACGGCGTTTTCGGGTCGGATGAGAAGCCGACCATCCAGCCGTTCGGCTTTTTCCCGCCGCCAACCTCGGCGGTTCCGGTTTTGGCGCAGACCTTCAGGCCCGGGAACATACTGTCCCCGTAATCGCTCGTCACGTTGTAGCGCATCATGTCTTTCAGCGCCGCGGCGGTCGATTCCTTCACCATCCGCGCGCCATCCTTGGCCTCGCCCTTCTTCACGGAAAGGCCGAAGCTGGTTTTGATGTCGCCGATGAAATACGGCTGAACCGGGACGCCGCCGTTAGCGATCGCGCCCATCAGCATCATCATGTGATAGGGGTTGGTCAGGTCGGTGTACTGGCCGATCCCCGACCAGCCGAGGTCGTTCTCCTCCGCCTTCGAAACGTCGTAGATGCTCTTGGCGGTTTTGATCCCGTCTGCCTGATAGGCGTTGTTGAACCCCATCTGGTTCGCTTCGGCCGTCATTTTGTCCTTGCCCAGTTCCATGGCGAGCTCGGCGAATACGATGTTGCAGGATTTCGCGAGCCCGTCCCGGAAATTGATGTCCCCGTGCGCTTCCGTGCAGGTGATCTTGTTTCCGTTTACGGTGATGCTGCCGCTGCAGTGGAACGTGCGGCTGTAGATGTCCGGGATGTTCTCAATGGCCGCGGCGCTCGTCACCAGCTTGAAGATGGAGCCCGGCGTGTAGCTGGAGGAGAGCACGCGGTTCAGGTAGGCCCCCTCGTATTTGGGGTTGGTGTCGATGTCCTTCGGCACGTTCGCGGGGTCGATCCCCGGCTTGCTGACCATGCACAGGATCTGTCCGGTTTTGTAATTGTAAAGCGCGGCGGCGCCGTTGTAGCCGCCCATCTTTTCATAGGCGGTCTTGCACAGGGCACTGTCCAGCGTCAGGGTGATGTCGCTTCCGGTCGGCTTGCCCGTCGGGACGGTCAGGCCCGTCAGAAGGTTGTAGCCGCCCATCTGCGAGCGGTAGCTGTACTGCACGCCGGTGGAGATATAGCCGTTCGTGTCCCCCACGGTATGGAGCATGGCGCGCCGGATCTCTTCGTCGCTGTTGTAGAGCCGCTTTCCGTTTTCGCTTTTCGCCAGGACGACCCCGTTCCGGTCGTATATTTTTCCGGCGGCCGTCAGCTGGCTGTCGCCGGTCAGATGGCGGTTGAAAGACTGCATGGCCCAGTCCCCGCCCTGAAAGAGAAATCCGTACAGAAAAACGCAGAGACCGGCCAGAAAGCCGATCGCGAGCAGATAAAGCACCGCGGAGCGGCTGCCCGTTGTCCTCATCCGTTTCGCCTCCTTGCAGCATAAGTCCTTTCGTCGGACGCCTTGATAAAGGCGAGCAGGCCCCACACCGCGACCATGCTGGAGCCGCCCGCGCTGATAAACGGCAGCGTGACGCCGGTGAGCGGCAGCACGTCGGTCGCCCCGAAGACGTTCAGGCAGGTTTGGAACAGGAGCATGCCCGCAGCCGAGCAGGACGAAATGGAATAGAAGGTGGAGCGGCTGCGCGTGGCGTCAAGGCGCGTGTAAAGCGCCAGAATCATGATGCTCATCACCACCGTCACCGCCGCCACAAGGCCCAGCTCCTCGCAGATCATGCCGAAGACCAGGTCGCTGGTCCCGGCGAACACGTTTTTCAGGTAGCCGTTCCCGATCCCCGTGCCGAACAGCCCGCCGCTTGCGGCGTAGGAAAGCACGCGCGTCTGCTGATATCCGGTGGAATCGGCGTATTCCCATACGTGGCGCCAGACGGAAAAGCGGTCTGCGATATAGGGCATGAATTTTAAAATCATGAAAGCGCCCAGCGCGGCGGAGGAGCAGATCAGCGCGATGGTCCGCACGCTGCCGGAGCGCATGAACGCGATGATCAGAAACGTGAGAAAGAAGATGGAGGCCGTGCCGAAATCCCGCATCAGAAAAAGCGAGCCGATGCACAGGGCGGAAAACCCGATGAATTCCGTCAGGTTTTTCGCGGTCTGAAGGCGGTCGAGCGTGGAAGCGCCCGCGAACACGAACGCGATCTTGATGAATTCGGAGGGCTGGATCCGCACCGGGCCGGCCTGAATCCAGTTCTTGGCCCCGTGGGAGGCGACGCCGAACACCAGGTTCACGGCGAACAGGATCACGGCGGCGATGCCGATGGCGAGCCGCCATTTGGTCACGCGGTCCAGATTGCCCATGAACGGGATCATCACGCAGAACAGAAGGATCCCGGCCGCCATCGCGGCGATCTGGGTATAGGCGAGCTGCACGTCCGCGCCGCTCAGCAGCATGATGCCGATCCCGCTGAGCAGAAAGGCGATTGTTTCCAGCTCGAAGCTCACCCGGCCGAGAATCCTCATCGAATAAAAGTAGAACACCCATTCCAGGGCAGCCATCGCCCCGAACGGGATCAGCGGGCCGGAATGGAACGAGCCGCCCGCAAAGCAAGCCTGCACCGCCAGCAGGATCTGGATCAAAAACACGGTCGTCATCAGGCGGATCGGCGCGGGGATCCGCTTCTGGAACGAAAACAGGGAGCGGCGTTTTTTGAAATCGCCCTCGTGCGCGCGCCGCAGCATCAGCGCGGTGGAGCCCACGGCGATGACGTCGCCGGGCGTCACCCGGGCGGTGGGGGAGGCTTTTCTCCCGTTGACGAACGTGCCGGCCTTGGAGTTGGTATCCGTGATCAGCCAGCCGGATTCGCGCCGCATCAGCACCGCGTGGTCGCGGCTCACGGTGCTGTCCGGCAGCACGATGTCGCAGCTTCTGCTTCGGCCGATCGAATTTTCCCAGTACAGCACCGGAATCTTCGCATGGGTGGACATTTCCTCCAGCATCATGACCGGGTCTTCGCGCCGGCGTCCGCGGCGGAGGGAAACGAAGCATCTCCATACGACCGTGATCGAGAGCAGGGCAATCAGGATCCTGAGGGCGAACAGAACGACCGACAGGATGGGCTGAATGTGGATGGCAGGCAGCTCCGGAAGCACTTGGACAACTCCTTTCCTGAAATTACTTCCCATTATTATAACCCCAAAAAGCCGGAAAGTAAATGAAGGGCTTTGCGCGGGCAGAAAAACACCGGCGCAACCGCGCCGGTGTTCGCATGTCCAGAAGATTACAGGTGCAGTTTGCGGATCAGGTTCGGAAGCTCCGCCTCGAAGTTCACGCCGAAGCGCACGTCCGTCCCCGCGTCTTTGGTGCGCCGGATGCTCGCGCACGTGAAGTCCACCGCGAGCTGCATCGCGCCCTGCAGGTCCAGGCCGTTCAGAAGGCCGGAAAGCATCGCGCTGCCGAACACGTCTCCCGTTCCGTGGTAAAAGCCCTCGATTCTCGGGGCGAACGCGTAGCTGAAGCGGCCCGTTTCGCTGTCGTATCCAGCGGCGCCCAGCTGCCCCGGGTCGAACCAGACCCCGGTGAGAACGACCTGCTTCGGGCCGAGCTTGCTCAGGCTGCGCAGGACTTTTTCGATGTACGCCTTTTCATAAGGGCCGTCGAAAAATTCGCGCCCCAGAAGGAAGGCCGCTTCCGTCAGGTTCGGCACAATGATGTCGGCGCTTCTGCAAAGCTGCGCCATGCCGCCCGCCATTTCGGGCGTGTAGGTGGGGTAAAGCTTGCCGTTGTCCGCCATGACGGGGTCTACTAGAATCAGGTTGCCGTCGGTGCGGAACATGCGGAAAATGTCCGAGACGATCGAAATCTGTTCGAACGAGCCGAGAAAGCCGCTGTAAAGCGCGTCAAAGGTAAGGCCCAGGCTTTTCCAGTGCTCCGCGAACGGCTTCATGTCGCCGGTCAGATCGCGGTAGGTATAGCCGGTGAACCCGCCCGTGTGGGTGGAAAGCACCGCCGTGGGGATGACGCTCGTTTCGATTCCGGCGGCGGAAAGGATGGGAAGCGCTACCGTCAGCGAGCATTTCCCGAATCCGGAAATATCGTGGATGGCTGCTACTCTTTTCTGATGTGTCATAGTTACCTCTTATTTTTTCAGGATAATATTTTGTGCGTTTTTGTAAATGTGATTTTCCGGAACGGTTCCGCGCACCATGGAGAGCGGATAGACCATGCAGTGGCGCCCGATCACGGTTCCCGGGTTCATCACGCTGTTGCAGCCGATTTCGACAAAGTCGCCGAGCATGGCGCCGAATTTTTTCAGGCCCGTTTCCATGCGGCCGTTTCCGGCATCCACCTTGACCAGCGTCTTGTCGGACTTGACGTTTGAGGTGATGGAGCCCGCCCCCATGTGGGAATGGTAGCCCAGGATGGAATCCCCGACGTAATTGTAATGGGGGACCTGCACGTTGTCGAACAGGATCACGTTTTTCAGCTCCGTGGAATTGCCCACCACGCAGCCGCCCCCCACCAGGGCGTTTCCGCGGATGAACGCGCAGTGGCGCACCTCCGTTTCCGGGCCGATGATCGCCGGGCCGGTGATCGAGGCGGTCGGGGCGACCTTTGCGGAGCGCGCGACCCATACGTCGTCGCCGCGCCGTTCATATTCCTCCTTGGGAAGGAGGGGGCCCGTTTCCCGGATGAATTCCCCGATCCGGGGCAGGGCCAGCCACGGGTATTCGCATTCCTTCAGAAGCGGGGCGGCCAGCGTATGCGCAAAGTCGAAAAGATCTGCTGTTTTTACCGTATTCATATCAAAAAATCTCCTGACCTGATTCGTTTTGTCCTGTTCAGCCCGATCCCGTCCGGCAATCGCAGGGAAAGGATGACAACATTCTTTTCTATTTTGATCGATTTTCCGAAAAAGTCAAGGGGATTCCTGAATTTTCTTTTTCAAAGCCAGAAGGTCCGCGGTCGTGAGCCGGTCGTCCCCGTCGAAATCGGCCGCGGCGAACGCGTTCCCCTCCAGATCCGCAGAGCCGTTCAGAAAACGGTAGAGCAGGCGGCTGTCCGTTGAGGAAATACTGCCCGTCCCGGTCAGGTCGCCGGGCACGATCACGGTCAGGCTGTCCGTGGTTTCGCCGTCCACAACGGCGTTCAGGCACGCGCCCGTCATCACATAGCCGCCGGTCAGCGCCGTTCCGTTCGGCTTTTCGGCGCGCAGAACCCCGTCCGGAATGAGGATGGAGTCCTTCACGACGGCATAGGTTGTTTTTTCCGGGATGTAAATCCGCTGAAAGGCCCGGTCGATCCGGTATTTTTCGCTTTCGATCCCGGAGCCGCTTTCCGGGGAGGAAGGCTCGCTGGCCGGGCCCGGCTCCCCGCTGCCGGGATCGGAGCTTTCAATGTCCTCTTTCGGGACCTGAGAGAGGGGGGCGAACGTCAGCCCGTCCTCCGTGCGCACCAGCGCCGCGGCCGTTTTCCCGCTGCCCGCCAGATCCAGAAGCGTCCCGCCGAACCGGTACTGCGCCGCCGCATTTCCGTCCCGGAATTCCAGCGCGGCATCCTCCGCGGTCTTTACGACGGCTCCTCCATCCGGAAGGATACAGGCGCATTCGCATTGGCCGCCCGTTTCGGAAAGCGTAGAGAAAACGCCGGTGTCGGCGGAAACGGAAAAAAGGGTTCCGGCGCCATCCAGAACCGTTGTTTCATCCAAAAACCGGAACACCGGGACGGGAAGGCTGCTGTCCAGAAGGGGAAGGTCCCCTTCCCCCCGCATGGGAAGCGGCAGGACCCCGATCCGGCTGTCCCCGGTGTACATCGCGTAAAGCGTGCCGCCGGGGGAGATGCAGATGGAGGAAAAGGCGCCGCGCTTTGTCTGCACCTGCAGAAGAAGCTCCCCGGTTTCGTCAAAGACCAGGAGGGAATCCGGGCTGAGGTTGTTGGTGGAATAAAAGTTGCCGTCGTCGTCCGCGTAAAATTCATTGATGCCGGTGGCAAAGACATTCGGAAGAATCACCGCATCCCCGTACTCGAACGAATCGCCGGAAAGAAAATAGGAGATGATCCGGATGCCGGAGACGACCGGATTTTTCCCCATTTTCATGGGACACACAAAATAAAACCGGTCTTTGCGGGAAAAGGTATAGGTACATTCAAAATCCACGGAGACGGTATCCAAAGCGGCCCCGGAGCCGTCGAGCAGCGTGGCGAAGCTTTTCTGCCCCTGGGTCCCGGATACGGCGAGCCGGTCCTCGCCGCAGGAGATCAGGTGAAGATTTTCCGGGTCGGAAAAGTCTTCCGGCAAAGTGACGGGAACGATTGCATCCGATTGCTCGGCGAAAATGGAAGCGGTAAAAAGCAGAAGCAGCAAGGCGGTGGAAAGCGCCGCCGCAAACGGGACGAGGCGGGGTGTTTTTTTCATCGGATTCCCTTCCTTTCTGCTTTTATTATAGTAATTGATGTCGGAAAAGGTCGTTTTAGTGAAATTTTTCCATCAAATGCGGCGGGTGTGGGCAGAAAGGGAGCCTTTGCAGGATGGGATCGGCCTGCCCTGCAAAAACGGGATGGCCGGTTCGGCAGCTTGCGCAATTTTAAATAAAAAAAGCTAAAACCGGTTTTTACGCCGGTTTTAGCTTTTTGGGGAGGAGTTGTATTGAAAAAGGTACGGCATCCGTCGCAAATCTTATAATCGAAAGGAAACTTCAAAATTCTTTAGAAGTATTTTCTGATATCAGTATAGCCGCTCGGAACGGGAAAGTCAATAAATTAACAAAGATTTAATACTGAATCTCCGTTTTATCTAAATTGCAGTAAAATGGTTTTTGATATTTATTATCATTGACAAATCGGAATGGATTATTCATACTCAGGAAAAAATTTTTACAAAATTTGCTGTTGTTGTATTTTACAGGGAAAAATGATACACTGGCGAAAGAAAAATCCGGTTTTGGGAAGTGCTTTGCCTTACAGCAGTTCCACTTACGATTGCGGATCCGGATTTTGTCCCTCTCCCGCCGAAAGCGTGGGAGAGGCAAAAACAAATTCCGCATCTTGTCTGGAAATGCAATTAGGAGGAAATATGGATCTGAAGAAAAACGACGTGGAGAAAATTGAAATCACGGGGCTTACCTCAAGCGGCAGCGGGGTGGGAAGAGTCAGAAACATCGCCGTGTTCGTGCCGGGCGCGGCCGTGGGGGACCGCCTTCAGATTAAAATTCTCAAAACGGCGAAGACTTATGCGTTCGGTAAGATCGAGAAGATCCTTGTTCCGTCCGAAGACAGAGTGGACCCGGAATGCCCCTGCTTTTATCCGTGCGGGGGATGCGCTTTCCGCCATATTTCGTACCGGGCGGAGCTTGCGGCAAAGGAGCGGCGGGTAAAGGACGCCATGAGCAGGATCGGCGGGCTGGAAGACCTGACGATCCTGCCGATTTTGGGCTCGGAGCATCCGGATGGCTACCGCAATAAAGCGCAGATCCCGATCGGCCGCACGGCGGACGGAAAAATCACAATGGGCTTCTATGCGAGCCGAAGCCACCGGATCGTCCGCTGCGAGCGGTGCCTTCTTCAGCCGGAGCCGTTTGAACTGGCCGCGCATATTTTTGAAAAATGGGCGCAGACGAGCGGAGAATCCGTTTATGACGAAACTACGGGGAAGGGGAAGCTGCGCCATCTTTACCTGCGCTTTGCGGAAGCGACCGGCGAGGTGATGGTTTGCGTCGTCGTGAACGGGAACGGCCTGCGCGGGGAGCGGGAGCTGGCGGATGCCCTGCGCGCCGGGGTGCCCGGCCTGAAAAGCGTGATGATCGACAGCAACCGGGAAAAGACCAACGTGGTGCTGGGGAAAAAGCTCCGCACCGTATGGGGGCAGGATTTTATCACGGACCGCCTTTGCGGGCTGGAGTTCCGGATTTCGCCGCTTTCGTTTTATCAGGTCAACCGCGGCCAGGCGGAGCGCCTGTACCGCATGGCCGCGCAGTATGCGGGCCTTTCGGGACGCGAAACTTTGCTGGACCTGTACTGCGGCACCGGCACCATCGGCCTTTCCATGGCGAAGGATGCCCGGCGGGTGATCGGCGTGGAGGTGGTGGAGCAGGCGGTGAAGGATGCCGAGGCGAACGCCGCGCGCAATCAGATCGAAAATGCGGAATTTCTCTGCATGGATGCGGCCAAGGCGGCGGAGCAGCTGGGACAGCAGGGAACCCGCCCCGACGTCGTCGTGCTGGACCCGCCCCGCAAGGGATGTTCCCGCGAGCTGATTTCCACGGTCGCCCGGATGAAACCGGATCGCATCGTCTACGTTTCCTGCGACCCCGCCACTCTCGCTCGCGACCTGAAGCTCTTTTCCGGCCTCGGCTACCGCGCGGAAGAGCTGACCCCCGTGGATATGTTCCCCAGGACGGAACACGTTGAGACTGTCGTGTTGATGTCACGCAAAGATAAATAAATAGGCTGTAAATAGCTTGAAATCAAAGGTTTCCAGACTTTCGGTAACAATTACCGATTGATGGAAACCTTATTTTTTTATCGTTTAAAAGCAGCCCCGGTTTAAGAGCATTGTTGGGTTGAGGCTATAGAACTGCTTTTTATCCCGCGAGACAAGGGAACTACTGTTTTTGGGATAGGTTGAGACTAGAGAACTGTTGTTAAATGAATGAAATAAAAGGCAGTAGCCCTATTACAGAACTACTGCCTTCTACTATGTTATCTTCCTAAATCATCTCGGCTAATATGTTGTTGTAGAATTGTTCTCATACGCTTTATCATATCGTTAACCGATGACTGCGGTTTATTAATAAGGTTTGCGATGGTACGCTGTGACTTTCCGTCATAAAGCATTTCAAAGATTGGTGCCAACTCAGGAGCTTTTTTGCGTAGACTTTCAAGAAGGTCTTCAAAGAGCATAGCTGTTAGGATTGTTTCGCATTGATTAGCAGCTAGGTCTTCGAATTCAAGCTCTGTTTCCTCGAAGAAAGATTCTAGCGAAAGCGGAGCTCCATCCTTCATCTTCTTGCAGGCCTTACAGTCCATATCGCAGCGTTTAAGCCTTCCCTTGCCATCGCTCACTATGCAACGGCGACTGCGTTCCTCGCGTTTCATTTCTGCCCATATGGGACGCATGTACGTAAGATAAAGTTCTTCGTCATCTGTAGGAATCATAATAGCTGATACTATTTTGTTCCCGATTTTGGCAGGTACCACATCTTCCTTCTTGATACCGTAAGCTTTGACTGTTTCTGGTGTTACTTCCATAGGGATAAGGTACTGTTGTTTTTTGTTATTCTTTAACATCTGTTTGTCTCCTGTTCATCCGCCTGGGGTTTGAACCCGGCGAGGAGCCAATCAGATGAGGGCCATTTGGAACCGTTGAGCCTGAAAAAGGGCGCACGGAACCAGACGGGGATCCTCTACCTCCTGCAAGCCTCCGGTAGGAACCGGTGGTTTGCTATCTGGTATGGCATCCTCGCCTGAAGTCGGCCGCCCTCAGGGCTTATGATGTATCTCGTAGTTTTAGGTCAATTGCGGACCATTTATATCAACCGGGAATTAACCGGGTGATTACGCTTTTCATACACGGTCTTGTCCAAATGATAAGCTGTAGTCTTAAACATTTGAGAGGCGTCTTTTTTAGTAAGTCTTGTAAAATTTCTAGGCGTCTTGTATAATAGAGTGTGATTAAGTATGAATAAGTTGAACTGAATCAAGTTCAGTGTGAGCTCAAACTTGCTTGTCCTCCCTTACAAGCTAATTATAGAAAATTTTGTTTCTATCTTCTCCGACTGGGGTTTGGACATTATTCGGACAGACTAGGACATTATTCCGACAATTCGGACAAGGGTATAAATCAATTGATATGAGAGGGATGCTAGAGTGAGATATACGGATTTTTTCTCAAAATTTTATATGGGTAGAAGCTCTTGCGGCATCCTTGGGTATAAATCCAAAGAAAAGATACCGGAATACTTCATGACGGCTGCGCTCGAAGAAGCATACCACGATCGTTTACCAACCTCGAATAACACTTATGGTAAATGGTTTGATGGTACGCGCAGTCCGGAAAATGTGCTTTGGGGCACAATTGCCTCGCATTTTGATGAAGATGGTTTCATTGATAAAGTTTCAAAGGAACTGAACGATAGTGAACTGCAGAATGTAATGCACAGTTTCAGGATTGAATTACATGAAGGTGAAGCTCCAGATAAACGGCTCTTTGCATATGCTTTGGCTAAACAGTTTTATGCGATCGCTCAGGGTAACGGAAATGCCGATGATATAGTCAAAAATTATTACAAGCCAGAAGCCCATATCATTTCTTTCCCGGAGTATGCAGATAGAACAAAAGCAAAGTATGAGAAAACAGAAACGCCCTTCTCAGATGGAGAAGAGCGTTTATTGGAAGATGTTTATGTTTGTAATATATTGAGCAGTCGACTTGCAGCTACGAAGAATAGGCACAGCAGGACTCAAGAAAAAACTATCCTGAACGCAAATCTTGACTTAATAGCAGAATACTCAAAGAGAGTCATTCTCGTTGCAAACGGAGGAATGGGTAAATCAATGATGCTTCAGCATCTATTCCTCGAATCCATCCATAAGCATCTGCAAACAGGTCTGCTACCGATTATGATTGAACTGCGTGATTTCAGTGAAAACAACGATTTGTTTAACGATTATATTGTAAAGACAGCTGGGACATTTGATAGAAGTTTGACTAGTAAAAAGGTAGAAGAACTAATGTCATCTGGTAAATGCCAAATCCTGATGGATGGTGCCGATGAAATTGACCCTTCGGATGTAAATGCCTTTCAACGACAAATTGCTGAACTTGCTGATAGATATCCTTATAACCAGTATGTCGTGGCATCGAGAGAGTGCGACATAATAAAGGCTGTCAAGGGATTCTCTAAACTGTATCTTCGCCCATTTAACAGAGAACAGTCGTCTACCTTAATTAATAATCTTTTGGAAGATTCTGAAGACGAGACCATAAGGAATGAGATCACAAATTACATAGAGGGTGAATACCTCCAAAAGCATAAGGTTTTTGCTTCAAATCCAATGCTGTTAACTTTTGTCATCATGAAATACCCGATAGTAGATCCCTTTCAAGGAAAAAAGAGATTATTTTACAGAACTGTGTATGATGCGATTGTATGTGGCCATGATGAGGAGAAGAAAGGTTATTCACGAGTATTTAGGAGTGCACAGAATGCCGAGGAGTTTACAAAGGTATTTAGGGAGTTTTGTGCCGCCACATACATAAAGCATGAAGTGGAGTTCGACCTCGACACATTTGATGAGTACTTTAATAATCTGGTTACTAAAGATACACTTGAAAACCCAAAAATCATGACGAGTAAGAATTTCATCCATGATGCTTGCGCAACGGCCTGCATGATGTATGAAGAGGATATAAAGCTTTTGTATATTGACCCTGGTTTTCAGGAGTACCTATTTGCTCAGCACTATTTTTCAGCTGCTCCTGAAGAATTGGAAGCCATTGGACGTACTCTCTGGGATGTGTCCATAACTGATTTTAATGGATATGACGCTTTTGAAATGCTAAACGAGTTTTCACCGGAAAAGTTTGAAAGATATTTTCTCAAACCATACCTACATAATATTTTCAATGGTAAACCTGAAATTGTCGAATTTGTATCTTTCCTACGATATGGGTATAAAGAGTTCGAATACCAGGTGATTGACACTGATATGGTTGCCGTATGTGCATCTAAAAATAGCGCTGAGTGGATTCCGTTGAAACCCATTATCATAGAACCATCAAGTATAATTTTTTCAATTCTGTTGCGACTGCTGGACATTTCCAACTTATTGTGTTTGTCAGTCTTTGAAAATGCACTAAACTATCCAGAATTTATGACAGTAGGGATATTTGGAGAGCATTATTTCGACTCACTTGATGGCAAAAAGAAAATCATTCCTCGTAGATTGCTACGGCAGGATACTAGCGATTTGCAAGTATACGAGAGAACGCATGCGGTGGATAATTATGTTCGAGATGATGATCAGCATCTCGTATGCTTTGGATACGAATATAAGGTTGACTTTGATAAAATACTTGAAGCACCGGGAACCTACAGCGCTTTAATCAATATCTTAAAAACGCCGGATGAAGATGTTTGGAAAGCTTACTGCAAAATTAAAGGATATTATGAAGAGCTAATAAAAAAATATGGTACTGATTCTTAGGAAGGGAGCTTGTTGGTCATGAAAAATAATAAGCCAAATGACACAGAACGGTGGTTGAGCCTTGAGGAAATATCAAAACACGTGGGCTGTAGTAAAGATACAATTAGAACATGGATAAAAAAAGGAGCAATACCATATCACAAAGTCGGTAGATTGTATAAATTTAGAGCATCTGAAGTTGATTTTTGGATTGAAAGTGGCGCAAGTGCTGACGCAGACAAAAAAAATATATTGGAGGGTACAGATCATGAATGATATGAAAAAAGAGAAAGAGCGCGAGGAATTACACCGCGCCATTTGGGCAATCGCAGATGATCTGCGTGGCGCAGTAGATGGATGGGATTTTAAGAATTATGTGCTTGGCATTATGTTCTACCGATATATTTCGGAAAATCTGACCGCATATATCAACGAGGGCGAGATTGAGGCAGGAAACACCGACTTTGATTATGCAAAACTTTCAGATAAAGAAGCCGAGGAAGCGCGTGCTGACTTGGTGCAGGAAAAAGGGTTCTTCATATTGCCCAGCGAACTTTTCTGCAATGTCAGAGCTAAGGCGATGCTTGATGACAATCTGAATGAAACCCTAGAGCGTATATTCAATAACATCGAAGAATCTGCAAAGGGCAGAGCATCTGAAAATAGTTTTGCTGGTCTTTTTGATGACTTGGATGTCAATAGCAACAAGCTCGGAAGCACTGTTGCAAAGAGAAATGAAAGGCTTGCAAAGCTTCTCGATGGTATAGCAGCAATGAATCTTGGTTCTGTTAAGGACCACAACTTTGATGCTTTCGGAGACGCATATGAATACTTGATGACCATGTATGCCTCCAATGCGGGCAAATCAGGCGGTGAATTTTTTACTCCCGCAGATGTTTCCGAATTGCTAACACGCCTTGGTACGGTTGGTAAGAAAACCATCAACAAGGTATATGATCCGGCTTGCGGCTCTGGTTCGCTGCTTCTCAAGGCTGTGAAACTCCTCGGTAAGGATGCCGTTACCACTGGGTTCTATGGTCAGGAGATTAATATTACCACATACAACCTCTGCCGTATCAACATGTTCCTGCATGATATTGGATTTGATAAGTTTGATGTAGAGTGCGAGGATACGCTGACCAACCCCCAACACTGGGATGATGAGCCGTTTGAACTGATTGTTTCAAACCCTCCCTACTCCATCAAGTGGGCGGGTGACGAGAACCCTCTGCTTATCAATGACCCCCGCTTTTCTCCTGCCGGAGTTCTGGCTCCTAAGAGCAAGGCAGATATGGCATTTATTATGCACAGCCTTTCGTGGCTTGCATCCAACGGCACTGCTGCTATTGTATGTTTTCCGGGTATTATGTACCGTGGTGGCGCAGAACAGAAAATCCGTCAATACTTAGTAGATAACAACTATGTAGACTGCATCATCCAGCTGCCGAGCAACCTGTTTTTTGGCACAAGTATTGCCACCTGTATTATGGTAATGAAGAAAAACAAGAACGACAACAAGACCATGTTTATTGATGCAAGTAACGAATGTATTAAGGTTACAAACAACAATAAGCTGACTCCAGATAATATTGAGCGTATTGTAACCACATTTGCAAACCGTGAAGAAATAAAGCATTTTTCACATCTTGCAAGTTATGACGAAGTAGTCGAAAATGATTATAACCTTTCAGTTTCTACCTATGTAGAAGCAGAGGACACCCGTGAAAATGTGGATATTGTAAAGCTGAATGCTGAGATTGAAAGAATTGTAGCACGAGAGGACGAACTGCGTGCAGCCATTCGCAACATCATTGAAGAAATTGAGGTGAGCGAATGAGCAAGTTAGAGGAATTGATTGCAGAACTTTGTCCTAATGGGGTGGAATTTGTGAAACTTGGCGACTGTTGCGCTATAGAAGATAATAAGCGAAAACCTATCAAAGCAAGCGAAAGAACATCCGGCAAAACACCGTATTATGGCGCAAACAATATTCAAGACTATGTAGATGGATTTACTCATGATGGTGAATATGTTTTGATTGCTGAAGATGGGTCATCCAGTTTGGAAAACTATTCTATTCAGTATGTGAACGGAAAATTTTGGGCAAACAATCATGTGCATGTTGTTAAAGGAAACGAAGGATTAAATTCTCGTTTTTTATACCATTGTCTAACAGCGTTTAATTTTGTGCCTTATTTAGTTGGAGGAACAAGAGCCAAGTTAAACAGAGCATCCATGATAAAAATCCCCATTCCCCTACCACCGCTGTTAGTGCAGGAGGAAATTGTCCGTATACTGGACAATTTCACGGAGCTTACAGCAGAGCTTACAGCAGAGCTTACAGCGGAGATTATAGCGAGAAAGAAACAATCTGAGTATTATAGGAGTGAAATTCTACGTTCGAGCAAATTAGCGGAGACTAAAACGCTTGGAGAAGTGTGCAATTTTGTAAGAGGTCCTTTTGGTGGGAGTTTAAAAAAGGAAATTTTCACAACAGATGGTTACGCCGTTTATGAACAACAACACGCTATCTATGGGGAATTTAAATTTAGATATTTTGTTGATGAACAAAAATTCAAAGAAATGAAAAGATTTGAAGTTAAGCCAGGTGACTTAATCATGAGTTGTTCAGGAACCATGGGGAAAATTGCCATCATTCCGGATGACGCCCCTGAAGGAATAATTAATCAGGCTTTGTTAAAATTGACTCCTAAAAAAGGTGTTGATAATAAATTTTTAAAGTATTGCTTTGAGGATTTTATAGCTGCACATATGAACTCTAATGCAAGAGGTGGGGCAATAAAGAATGTTGCGTCGGTCGCAGTTCTTAAAGGCATTGAAATTCAAATACCACCTATTGATGAGCAATTAAGAGTAGTGGCATTGCTTGATAGATTTGACACCCTTTGCAATGGCATTATCACAGGTCTTCCTGCAGAAATTGATGCCCGTCAAAAGCAATATGAATACTATCGTGATAAACTTTTGACCTTTAAGGAACTTTGGTAAAAGGAGGCGAATACTATGCCATATTTTAATATTGTAGCTGAAACCAATGAAAATACTGTAGTCACAGAATATGAGCCGGTCAAGGCCCGTTCGGACAGCTACCAGAGTGAAGAGGCTTTAGAAAATGAGTTTGTTCGCCTACTTTGTGAGCAAGGCTATGAGTATCTACATATCCATTCAGAGGCGGACTTGATTGCAAACCTCCGCAAAAAGATGGAGGAGCTGAATAAGTACCAATTTTCCGATACCGAATGGGAGCGGTTCTTTGCCGACTGCATTGCTAATAAAAATGACGGTATTGTAGACAAAGCTCGAAAGATCCAAGATGACTACATTCAGGTTCTGAAACGAGATGATGCTCTCTCAAAGAACATCATGTTGATTGATAAGAAAAATATTCATAACAACAGACTTCAAGTTATCAATCAGTATGTCATTGGCAAGGAAGAGGGCGCAAAATATGACAATCGCTATGATGTGACCATTCTTGTAAACGGACTACCATTGGTTCATATTGAACTGAAACGCAGAGGCGTTGCCATTCGTGAAGCCTTCAATCAAATAAATCGCTATCAGCGTGATTCATTCTGGGCAGGGTGTGGTCTCTTTGAGTATGTGCAAATCTTTGTCATCTCCAACGGAACGAACACCAAGTATTACTCTAATAGTACCCGCTTCAATGCCATTAAGGATGCGAATTCCGGTAAAGCGAAAAAGGGGAAAACCAGCAATAGCTTTGAGTTTACTTCTTTCTGGGCTGATGCAAAATGGAGAAGTCAAGAAACATGCAGAGTATGAACACCCCAAATTTTATGATTATGCA
>ENA-UOOK01001564-UOOK01001564.1-fermentation-metagenome-genome-assembly--contig:-NODE-1564-length-29948-cov-75.671395_pt1 | contig 29948 bp, 24 predicted proteins | sample MGYA00245777_ERZ724023 | MGnify/ENA primary metagenome ERZ724023 (study PRJEB28704, sample SAMN03018312) | fermentation metagenome | biome: anthropogenic terrestrial biome; feature: soil...
TTTAAATAATAACTATGATTTGCTAAACACCATACATGGCAGATTAAATGATACCTATGGTTTAGTCAATGATAACTATAATTTGCTAAATACCACACATGGTCTAATCGAGGATATGAGAGATACTCTATACACTCGGACTGGTATTATCCTTAATCATTTGCATCCGATAGAAACTGCTACTGCACCGGATATGGTAAGCCGAAGAGGGGCCATCACATTTACTGGCATAAATAGTGGCAATAACGTAATCCTCGGCCCGGTAACATATACATTTGTTTCACTATCAAGATTGATTGAAAACGGGAGATCTTGTTCTGCCCCCCCTGCTGTAACTACCCATTCTAGATTTCCATTTTGATCATGTTTTGATATAAAGATATCTTCATCACCATAAGCAGGAAGTGTTTGCTGTCCTATTTGAGAATTACCATTATATCCTCCCGTGATATAAATGAAATTATCTTGATCAACAATTATGGATTGAGAACGTTCGTATGAGACCCCACCCTCCCGTTGAAGCCAGTTTACTTCTTGAGCACTAATATGTTCAATCAAACAGAGAGATGTAAGTAAATAAAATAAAATATTTTTCATAATATGCATTCTTAATAATTAATGATATTTCGCCATTTAATATGTTTGGTAACTTGTTTATACCCCTCACAAAATCTCGCCCATACAACATACATTTGTTGGCTTGGCGTAGGTTTTGTAATATATATTTTTTAAAAATATATATTTATTATTTATAATGCAAGAGTTTTTAAATTTTTTTAGTAATTTATTCCTAATCTAAATAAAAAAGAATATTAACAAATAATATATGCCGTTATGCCGTTTTACAGATTATTAAATTGGATATTGGTGGTTTTTATTGTTTTTTTATGACTTAGGTTTTTCAGATTAAAAAATTTGGTTAGGAAAGTGCTGATAGTTAGTTAATTATGTAAATAAAAAAACAAATAAGATATTAACAATCAGCATGTTAATAAAATTGGGGGGATAGGGTTTTTAGACAGTCTGACGGTTCGCGGCTTTGCGTAGTGGCGGATTTTGAAGCACTAAACTGTCAACCCACCACAAAACTTGATATGAAAAACTGACCTTCAATATACCACTGCACCCGCCATTACACAAAACCGCTGTTGTGCGTTCGGTGTTCTTCTTTCTTCCTGATTGTCTGTCTGTTGTGCGTTGGAACAGACACACTCTTTGCCAAGTTTTGGCTTGTGGGTCGGCTGGTGCGACTTGGCAATGTGTGTGGCTGTTAGGGTAGGATTTCATTTTTGTCAAAGTTTATTTGTACTTCTCCGTTTTCAAGGGTGCTTATTAAAAAGTCTATACCGTCAATATTTTCCAGCGATTTTTTAATATGTTTCTCGATTGCTGGTATTCCAACACCGAAGTAAATTGATGTTACATTAAAATCTGATAATATTGTATTCAAAGAATTTGAGAAGTTACCAATGGTTTTTATTTCCTTTAATTTTTCAAAGTCAGACAGCACAAATCTGTCTTTGTTTTCAAAGAATAAAGCAACAGAATTTCTAGTTGCCAAAATATCAGGAATTATGCCGCCTTTGTTCTTTGTAGTCCTACTTTCATCTGAATTTGGGTGTAGTAAAACCCCTGTGCCGCTTTGTGGAAAGTCATAGCAAACAATTTTCCAGCCATTACATTCCAGCCAATTCAATATGTTAATTGTAACTCTTTCTTCTCTCATAGTTAGGCGTCTCTCCATAAAGCACCGTCTGGAAACAAAATTGCATCTGCAAAATATGAGAACACACGGATATGTTTAACTTTCGAATAGGTTGAACCATATCGAACTTGCATATAATATCTTGGAATTTCGTGATTAGCTATGTCAGCATAATCTTTTGAAAGAATGTTTTTGTTTTCGCTAGCTTGAACTGCTTTTACAAAATCATCTACTTTTCCCTTAGTTCCGGGAAGTTCAATTGTTTGATTCGCATCATCAATATTAATATCAGACCAAGCAAGAACAAGATTAAATCGTCTTTCTTCAAATGACTTTCCTTCTCTACAAAGTAAGTAGTCAATTGCGGCTAAGGCACCTGGGTAAGGGTCACCTCTAAAAGCTGCATTTACTTTGTAAATGATAGTTTCATCACGACTTCTTAATAATTCACCAATTGAGTAATTGGCGTTTTCAAATTGAGAAAGGTAGTTTAACAAGTAGTGAGTAGGAATTTTAATTGTTGCGGATAAGGGAGACATATTTAAATGACCTCCTTTATTCGTAAATTCCTGATTCATATAAGTCCTTCTTGCAATTACTGTTCTATTGCTAAGGAGTTTTTCTCTACCTTTAACTATTCCGTGTCTTTCAAATACCGCAATTATTTCGTTCATTGCGTTGAACATATTTAACATCTCGGTATCAGTTCCTAATGGGCTGCCTGAATAATTCCTGTTTGGGTCGTGTAAAATTCCTTTACTTAATTGATTTGTAGAGGTAGAAGCATCTGGGTGAGTTCTATAATCACTTGGATAATAATACAGAAGTGCAGGGATATTGTAAATAGACATTACATCATCCAAAGCTTTAAAAACTAATGGGTTTATTTTATCCCATTTTGGTGGTGTATCTTGACGTGTAATAATTGCAGCTTCAGGATAAATGTAGAAAGCTGGAACATTATTTTCGACTGATGCTGCTAGTCTAGCAAATCTTTGAAATGCATTATGACCTGTTCCTGCCTCTGTTGAAACTTCTACAGAGAATATTGGTTCTTGGTCAATTTCTACAATTAAATCGGGGGCGTCTAAGTAGAGAATTTTCTTTATATGATCAGGCATTGTATGAAAGTTTTTTGCATTGTTTGCATCGCTTTCATACATTTTTTTCTTGACGTATGTTTTATTTCTGAGTTCTGTATTGTCAATAACAAAATCGGCAAACGGCTCAGTACTATACCAAATTCTATAATTCATTATAAGTACTTTTTAATTGCAAGTGCTACAGCTTTCGCTAATAAAGGAGGTACAGCATTTCCTGTCTGAACTCTACCTTGAACAATTCCTCCTTTTACAATAAAATCATCTGGAAAACTTTGAATTCTACATCTTTCTCTTATCGTCAAGCCTCTAGAATCTTCTGGATGACCAAATTGAAATTGTGGTCTTATTCCTCCAGAAACTTGTGTTGGACTCAAAATATCCCAAGCTAACCTTATTCTCTGTTTGAACTTTGGATACATTGGCTCTCCAGGTTTCGTGTTTTTAATTTTCTCAATTGTGTCTTTAGGATGATTAGGTGCAGTATGACATTGAACAGTTTCATTTGTATTCATCCTCATTAATTTTTGGTATTCTGAAAAAGGCTCTGACTTGTATTTTTTCTTTGTCTCTTTAGGATTTAATGAAGGTAAATCACCAATAGCATCTTTGATCGTCACATAAGGCTTGCCTGTTTCTGGTCCGTGGGTTTTCTCAATATTATTAAAATCAAATTCTTCGCCTCTTACTCCAACAAAAATTAATCTGCTTCTTTTTTGAGGAACGCCATAATCAGGAGCATATAGAAGTTTACTTTTGACTTTCATTTTACCTGCTCTTGATAAGTCTTTTTCAATTTCTTCTACAAAATTGCCTGTACTTTTCATACCTGAAACATTCTCTAATACTACCACTTTAGGCTGAAGGACTTCTATAAATTTAACAAATTCCTTATACATCAAATTTCTATCATCTTCTTGATGTCTCTTTCTGTTATTCAGGGAAAAACCTTGACAAGGTACACCAGCGATTATTACATCTAATTGCCTTCCATTTAGAAGTTCTTTAATGGTATTTGGGTCAACTTTTTTTACATCACCTAAAATTGTAGAGCAATTTGGATGATTTGCTTTAAATGTTTGAATAGATGGGGCGTGTATATCACAACCTAAAACAATTTCAAAACCAGCCATTTCAAATCCCATTGAAGTTCCTCCGCACCCGCAAAACAATTCTACAATTATTGGTTTGTCATTTGGAATTTCTCCACCTTTGGTAAAAACGGGGTCTTTTTTCCAATAGTAGCCATTCTCCTCAACTTTTACTGATTTATCCCAAACACTTTTTTCTAGGACGTCTGGTTCAATTTCTCCGTAAATGTTGATTTGAGGTTCTTCAACAACTAAAATTTCTGTCGGCATTGTATCAATTATTTTATTTTCCATTCTTTAAAGTGTTGTAAGTTATTTGTTCTTCAGCAACTTTTAATGCTGATAATGCGGTTTCTTCGTCTCGAACAATAGAATAAACTTTGTTAGCTAGCCACAATGATTCCAATTCTTCAATTGGTGTTTTAAAAAGTTCATTTAACTTAGTTAAATCTTCTCTTTTTAAGGGTTTCTGGTCATTCTCGACTTTACTTAGAAAGCCTTCTCCAATACCGAGTTGATAAGCTAATTCTCTTTGCTTGAGTCCAGCTTGCTCCCTTAGTTCTCTTATTTTTTGCCCAAGTGTCATTGTCTTATTTTGTACTTGTCTAATTTTGGTCAAAAGTAATAAATTATTTTCAATTGGTTGTTGAGCGTTGTAAAAAATGGCTCTTTTGGTTTTTTGAGCGTTGGCTCGTGTGTCGTCAAAAACCAAATGTGCCATTTGTGGGTGGGCTGTCTTTTTACACTGACGCACAACATCAACTTTTCCATCTTTTCCTTGAATACTCAATTTATTTTTATCTATAGAATATTTTTGAGTTTCAATTATTTGATTTTCTTTGTCAAACACATGATATTCATTGTCTTTTGTAAATTCTACATAACTAACTCCTGTAGTTTGCATACCAAAAATAACTGTGGGAATAGTTAAGTCAGTTAAACTGTCTTGTGCTTCTTGATGAATATCAACAATATTCCATTTACCAACAAGTGTTTGTGATGAGTCTTTACAAGAAAAAAGCATTGTTGCAATTACAAATAATGCAAGATAAAATAATCGTTTCATAATTAAATGGTTTTAGTTAAAAATTATTTAATTTAGTGTAAAGATACAAAATTTATTTTTAATAAAGATAAAAAGTTAGTTTTTTATAGAATTTTGTGAAGTAATTTTTAATAATTTAGTAATTTTGAAAAACCATTATAAACTTATGTTTTTATGTTTAGATTTTTTGCGATAATTTTTTTTCTTAATATTTCTTATGTGAGTTTTTCGCAAGAAGTAATAGATTTTCCACATTGGCTTGCAGGAACTTGGGAAATTGAATCTCCTACAGGTGTTTCGTATGAAGAATGGAAATTGTCTGACAATTCAGAATTAATAGGAAGAACATATAGATTGTTTGGAAATGATACTCTTGTTTTTGATAATATGAGAATTTACAACTTAGGCTCTGCTACTGTGTATGAAATGTTTGTAAATTGTGAGTATGATAGAGAATTGATGAAATTTTCTCTTCAAAAACCAGATGATAATTTATGGAAATTTGAAAATATAAAATCTAATAGTCCCAAAAATATTAATTACTATAGAATTGAAGAAAATGTTGTTTATGTGTGGACAGAACACGCATCAGACGAAACTGCTTGTATAGATTTTTTAATGAAAAAGAAGAAGTAATGACTACAAAATTTCCCGTGCTATCGTATAAGACTTATGATTTTCGTTTAAAAGAAGAAGACGGAAAACTCAATATTTTTGATGAGCTTAGGAAAAAATGGTTGGTTTGTACTCCAGAAGAATGGGTTAGGCAAAATTTAATTCGTTTTTTAATTGAAGAGTTTGGTTTTCCTGCAAATTTAATAGCCATTGAAAAATCATTGTCTTTAGCAGGACGCAATTATCGTTTTGATGCTTTAGTTTATGATAGACAGTTTTCTCCGCTGATGATTATTGAGTGCAAATCTCCTTATGTAAAATTAGAACAAAAAGTTTTTGACCAAATTTGGACATATAATTACGAAATTAATGCACCTTTTTATTTAGTTACTAACGGCATTGCTTTTATTATGGGCGAATGTCGTTCGGGAAAAACTCCAAGTTTTTTTAAGGAAGTTAAAGGTTTTGAAAATCTTATTAAAGAAATTTGAGTTAAAAGTTCGTAAAGTTCAAAAACTAAAAACTCAACACTAAAAACTCTTTCAACTTTTAACACTTCAACTACGTTCAGTGCATCGCTTTTAACTTTCAACTGAATTGTTGTTTCATGTCGAAGATTTCCATTTTTTTCGACACGTTATTTTTTCATGTCGAAGATTTTCAGTTTTTTCGACACGTTATTTTTTTGTTAGAGATTTTTGTCCGTAGAACACACAAACCATTTAACTAAAATAATTCTAAATTCTTAATTATTCAATTATCAATTATCAATTATTCAATTATTTTTAGACGCGTTAGCCACTTTTAACACTTCAACTACGTTCAGTGCATCGCTTTTAACTTTTAACACTTCAACTACGTTCAGTGCATCGCTTTTAACTGATATAGATACACATCTTCAAACTTATTTTCCCCAATTTTTTTCCATTCTTTAAGTTCGCCGGTTTTTACAAATCCAAATTTTTTAAAAAGTTTAATGCTAATTAAGTTTTTTGCATCAATGCAGCACCATATCTGGTTTAAATTAATGATGTTGAAGCAATACTCAATAATAATTTCCAAGCTTTGTTCTGCAATTTTTTGATTACGATATTCTTGTAAAATTACAATTCCAACTCCAGCTCTTTGATGTGCGGGTTCGTATTGAAAAAGGTCGATAACACCTAATGCTTTTCCGTTGTGTTTGTCGGTGATAATTAGTCTTAATTCTTTATTTGTGTAAATATCATAGACAGAATTTTCAATATGTTGCTTTATTTGCCAACGCGAAAAAGGCGAGCGTGTATCACTTACCCACCAAATATTTGTATCGTTTTCTAATGAGTAAAGAAAATCTAAATCTTCGGGTTCGGGCTTACGAAGTAAAATATTATCATTGCTAAGTTGTGAATTTATTTTCGCCATGATTTTACAATAATATTCATATCTTGTGTTACGCGGTAATCTTTTGCGTACATCAAATTTATTCTTTGTGCTAATTCCGGATTTAATTCTGCCTTTTTAAAATTTTCTAAAGGAGTATATATTCCTTTTTTTATTTTTGGAAGCATACTGGTATCAACACCTTCGCCTTCGTAATATGAAACAAAAGTTTTGTTGCCAAGCAATATAGAAAATAGATTTTTCAATTTTTGTTTAGGTTGTTTCATAAATAAAACAAGTATTGGATAAAACAAAATCATTAAAAATGAAATACAAAAATCCAATAATCTTTTGTTTCTTAAATTTTCGGGTTTAATAATGCTATTTATATCAATATTGTAAAGTTCGCCAGTGGTGTTTGTCGAATTGCTTCCAATTACTGAAAAACCATCAGGACTTGCAATTTTATAATCTAAACGTGGATTATCGAGTTTAAGCATAGTCCTAATAATTTGTTGAGCCTGCAAGTTCTTAGCACAGAATATTATTTCATCAATTTTGTCAATTTTTACAATCTCGTTGAGTTGTTCTAAATTTCCAGAAAAAAATTCGCTGTTTTCATCTTTACTTGGACTTACAAAAGAAGAAATTACAAATTTAGGATTTGTATTTTTAATTAATTTCACCAAATCTTTGGCTTCGGTTTCGCTACCAACAATAGCAACTTTCTTTTTTCCGGGTAAATTTATTTTAAAACAATTTAATCCTGTGTAATGTAGCAAAAGCCTAACAAGAGGAATTAAAATAAGTGCCCAGGCTGTGCTAAGTAAAATTATTGCTCGCGAAAAACGCAAATTGGCTGGCAAAAGTGAGTAAACCACTAAAATAAAGAGTGAGCCAACTATTATTCCTTTATAAACATTTTTTAATTTGGCAGGTTTGTCGTAGCCTCCTAAAAAAACTAAAGAAATTATCCAAATAGTTAAATAAGAGAGTAATCCCCACATAAAAATATTTTGAGGGTAAGCGTCTCTTACTCCAAACTGAAATTCTGACCAAATAGGAGTGATGATTAAAAATCCTGCTAAAATTATTATTAAATCTATTAGAGGCGTAATAATATTTTGCAAAAATCTATGGAAAATGGCAAGAGCAGCTCTAAGGTAAATTGCTATTTTTATTAAAGCTATAAAAAAGCCTGCATTTTTTTGGGAAAAGTGTTTTTTTGCAAAAATTATCATTGCGTTATAAAAAACCAACACATAATTTACGCTACCTTTTTTTGTACTTTCGCCTTTGTAGTGAATAATTGTAGTTTCAGGAAGGTAATAGTTTTTATATCCGCCTAAAGTTATTCTGTAAGATAAATCAATATCTTCGCCATACATAAAAAATGCTTCGTCTAAAAGTCCAACTTTATCTAAGGCTTCTTTTCTTAGCAACATAAAAGCACCAGAAAGAACATCAACTTCGTGAGTTTTATCTTTATCTAAATAAGAAAGGTGATATTGACCAAATTTTGCAGATTTTTTAAATAATTTAGATAATCCAAAAATTTTATAGAAAGCAACTTTAGGTGTTGGCAAGCCTCTTTTTGATTCGGGTAAAAAACGACCTTTTCCATCAATCATTTTTACGCCTAAACCACCAGCATCAGGGTGAGAATCCATAAAATCGCAAACTGTTTTTAAAGTTTTTTCTTCAATAACAGTATCAGGATTTAATAATAAAACATATTCTCCTTTAGATTGTTTAATTGCCTGATTATTAGCGTATGAAAAGCCGTAATTTGTTTTGTTTTCGATTAATTTTACCTGTGGAAATTTAGATTTTACCATTGCACATGAGCCGTCAACAGAATTATTATCCACAACAAAAACTTCGGTTTCGCAATGTTTAGCCGATTCAAATACAGAATTTAAACACTGCTCTAAGAAGTATTTCACATTATAATTTACTATTACAACCGAAAGTTTCATAAAAAATCAAACGACAAAGTTATAAAAAAACTGTATGATTGCAATTTTATAAAATGTATAGAAATAAAAATTATTTATATTTTTGTAATTATTAAAGTTTTTGGTTTTGAAAAAAGGATTAATATTTAGTTTTTTTATACTGTTAAGTTTTGTAGGCTTTTCACAAATTCTAATAAAACCTCAAAACCCCGAGGTTTTTGCCTATTCTGGTGATAATCAGACACAAACCTTAGGAAAAACTACAGCTAATCCAATTCGAGTTTTAGTTTTAGACGAAAATAAAAATCCTATTCAAAATTACGAAATTAGTTTTTCGATAATTTCATATCCACAATTTTCTAAAGGTTTTCAGTTAACTGATAAAAAAGTTAAGACAGACGAAAACGGTATTGCTTCAACATATTTGCAAATTGGCGACCAAGAAGGCGAATATACCATTATGGCAAGTTCTGCTAATGATTTAGATGTTGATTGCCTTGTATATACTGTAAATGCAAGAGATAAATCGTGGATATTCTTTTTAATAGCAGGACTATTAGGCGGAATTTCAATTTTCCTTTATGGAATGAATATTCTTGGAAAAGGAATGGTTTCGGCAACAGGAAACAAGATGCGGAACTTAACCAGTAAATTTATAAAAAATCGCTTTTCGGGTTTTATTGCAGGTTTTGTGCTAGCTTTGTTAGTACAAAGTAATACCGCTGCAAGTGTTCTTACTATTGGTTTTGTTGAAAGTGGTTTAGTTAGTTTTGTACAAAGTTTGTCTATGCTTTTGGGTGCGGCTGTTGGAACCACTATTACTACTCAACTTATTGCATTAAACATTACTGATTATGCCCTTTTTATAATCGCGATTGGATTTGGAACTGTTATGTTTTCGCGTAATAATAAATTCAAATATATTGGACGAGCTATTTTAGGTTTAGGCTTGTTGTTTATGGGAATGTATGTAATTTCAGAAACAATGGCTCCTTTGAAAAACTATACAAAATTTGTTGAAATTTTAATTGGCTTAGAAAATCCTTTTATAGGAATTGCTGTAGGCTTTATTTTTACAATGGCATTAAATTCAACAATAGCTTTTATTGGTATTATTATTACTGTTTCGACACAGGGTTTTTTAAGTATAGAAGCTGCCATTCCTTTAATTCTTGGTTCAAATATGGGAAATACTTTGATTCCTATAATTGCAAGTCTTAAAGCAGGACGAGAAGCTCAACGTGCAGCTCTTGCAAATATTTTATTTAAGTTTTCAGCAGTTTTAATTTTTGTATGGTGGATTCCCGAACTTGCAAATTTGGCTAAATCATTTTCGCCAAGCCGATTGTCGCATGTGAGTGATTATGAATACTTTGCCGAAACAGTGCCACATCAAATTGCAAATGTACACACATTTTTTAATATTGGAATGGCGATAGTAATGTTGCCTCTTATAAATGTTTATGCTTATTTGATTAAGAAAATTTTGCCTGATAAAAAAGAAAAATCGCCATTTGAACTCAATTATATAGATATGGCAGTAAATGTTTCGTCAGCGCTTACTTTGAGTTTAGCAAAAAAAGAAGCTTTAAGAATGGGAGATAAAATTAAAGAGCTTGTTTCGCTTTGTTTACTTCCTTTTATTGAAAGAAATGAGAATGTTTTGAAAATATGGCAAGCTTTAGAAAACGAAGCCGATTTTTTACAAAAAAACATTAATAAATATTTAGTAACTGTCAGCAGTCAAAGTGTTGATGAGCAGCAACTTAACGAAGCCTTTCAGATTATGTATATTGTCAAAGAGTTGGAAATGATAGGTGATATTGTAAATACAAATCTTAGACATCAGGCTGTAAAGTGGTTGGCTTCTGATTATAGTTTTTCGGAAGAAGGTAAAGCAGAACTTGAAACAATTCATTTAAAAGCCTTAAAACAGATAAGCAGGTCAATGGAAGTGTTTGCTGAGTTTGACAAAGAACGTGCTGAACATGTGCGAAATAAATATAAACAATATGCAGAATTAGCCGAAAGTCTTGAAAAAAGTCATTATGAGAGATTGTTCACTCAAAATCAACAAACTTTAAGTAGTTCAGAAGTCCATTTAGAATTGTTAGGTTTGTTAAATTCTGTTAATCGTCATGCTACAAATATTGCCAGAATATTAGTGAATTGGCAGAAAAATAAAGTAAAGAAAAGCAATAAAATGAATTAAAGTGTAATGTTTTTGTTTTTGCCCGCTCGGATTTAGCTTCGCTGAGCTCGTCCTACGGACTTCGGTTGTAATCCGAGTGCTTGAATAATGCCAACAACAATAAATCCGCGATAGGTTTCAAAGTCAAAAAGTAAATTCAAAATTAAACACAAATTTTTATAAAAACCACTTAATAAATTAAAAAACTTTATCTTTGTATTGATTTTGGAAAATTAATTTGTATCAATAAACAAAAAAGAGAAATGGATTATATTGAAATAAGTGGTTATAAATCAATAAAAAATACAAGAATTGATCTTGCCCCTATAAACATATTGATTGGTGCAAATGGTAGTGGAAAAAGTAATTTTATATCATTTTTTGATTTCCTAAACAGGCTATATAATAGAAAACTTAATGAATACGTCGCTTTAAAAGGCGGGGACAACAAAATATTGCACAAAGGAAAAAAGAATACAGACACTATTTCATTCAAAATGGAGTTTGATAATGGACAAAGTGGTTATTCTGCAAAAATACAATCAGGAACAGATGGTTTTGTTTTTTTGAATGAAAATTTAATTTATAAAGGCGACTCTCAAAGTATTAGTAAGCCAGGTTTTGAAGCACAAATAAAAATTTCGGATAACCATAATGCTCCATGTGTAATTAAATATTTGAATGGGTTTAGAAAGTACCATTTCCATGACACAAGTTTAAATTCTCCATTTTCAAAACACAGCAATATCGAAAATGACATCTATTATTTTTATGAAGATGGTATGAACTTGGCTGCATTTATGTACCATATTTATGAAACTAATAAAATTGTGTACAACAGAATTGTTAAAAATATTCAATCTATAGCTCCTTATTTTTCGGACTTTTATTTTGCTCCAAGCAAAGAAAATATCATAAGATTACAATGGACAGATAAATATAGTGATGTAGTTTTTGGAGCAAACGACCTTTCTGACGGAACTTTGCGTTTTATTGCATTGTCTGTTTTATTTTTACAACCAAATTTACCAGATACTATTATAATTGACGAGCCCGAACTGGGACTACACCCTTCTGCAATAGCCAAATTAGCAGGAATGATAAAATCTGTATCAGATAGAGGTTGCCAAGTAATTGTTGCAACGCAATCAACAGATTTAATTAGCCATTTTTTACCCGAAGATATTATTACAGTTGACCAAATAGATGGACAAACAGTATTTGCACGATTAAGTAGTAGCAATCTAAAACAATGGCTTGAAGACTATACTATTGACGATTTGTGGAAACGAAACATTATTACAGGCGGACAACTTAATTATAAGCTATGAAACGAGTAATAATTATTTGTGAAGGAGAAACGGAACGAGAATTTTGTCAAAAAGTTTTAGCACCTCATTTGGCACAACATGATATATTTATTCAAGCACCTTTGATTAAAAAATCTATAGGAGGAATTGTTCGTTGGTCTGTACTGAAAAAAGAAATAGAAACTTATTTGTTAGAATCTAATGTGATTGTTACAACTCTTATTGATTATTATGGATTGTTAAAAAAATATAATTTTCCAAAATGGGACGAGGGAGAAAGAATTGTTGATAAAAATGCAAGAATGGATTTTTTAGAAAAAGCAATGAAAGATGATGTTTTAGACAACGTTAGACATAGATATATACCATACTTGCAACTGCACGAATTTGAGGGTTTACTTTTTAACAATATTCAACTTTTTTACAATCAAGTCCCTGAATCAGAATTGGTTGGAAAAGCTGAATTAAAGAAAACTTTTGACGACTATGACAATCCAGAAATGATAAACAACAATAAAGAAACCTCTCCAAGCCATAGATTAAAACGAATAATAAAAGGTTATAATAAAGTCTTATACGGGCATTATTTTGCAGAAGCAATAGGTATTGAACAAATAAGAGCAAAATCACCACGATTTAATAGTTGGATAGACAAGATAATAAAAATTGAGCAATAATGCTAAATCTCAACAAAATCTTACTTAACAAAAATTATTCATATGTCCCAAATTTTGTATTTTTGGTATATATTGAAAAAATATGAGACAAAATGCACCATATTATTTATTTTATTGAAGTAACAATGAACAAAAACTAGTTATGAAGAAGATTGTATATGTTTTATTTGTTTTATTTATTGTAGTTTATTTTTCTAATTGTGAGAAAAACTATGATTTGTGTCATTCAAAGTCACAATGGTTGAAAGACTATTTTGCAGAATTAAAATCTGGCAATTATCCAAATATTTATGCAATTTCGTGGTGGCATGAAGACTTTGACAACACTTATTTTAAAATTAATTCTTCTAAGCGTTCGTTAAAAACTTATAAAGAATTGGTAAGTGATGATATTTTTATTTCTAGTTGTTCATTTGTAAATAAAAAACTTGTTCCAGTATCGGGGAAAATTTATCATTCCTCATTTCCTTGTTTTTCTGGAACAGAAGATGAGGTTACAAGTCAGCGAATTGAAGATTTTGAAAGCTTGGTAGAAAAAGAAATTGCTTGGGCATATTTTTCAAATAATTGGATGGATAGTTTAGTATTTCCTAAAAATTCAATAGACATTATTTTAGAAAAAGGAAAAACGCCATTTATTCGTCTTATGTTTAGAAGTGTTTTTGAGCAAAATCAAGAAGATCCTAAATATAAAATGAAAGATATTTTAAATGGGAGATATGATGCTGCAATTATTGCTTGGGCAAACGAAGCAAAAAATTGTAGTACAAATTTATTAGTTGAGTTTGGAACAGAAGTAAATGGTGTTTGGTTTTCTTGGAATGGCTATTATTATGGAGGCGGCACATGTGATGAATATGGCGATCCAAACTATCCAGATGGTCCAGAAATATTTAGAGATTCTTACAGGCACATTATCGACTTATGTAATCAGCAGGGTTGTGATAATATTACATGGTTTTTTCATTTTGATGTAAACGATGCCCCCGAAGAATGGTGGAATAATCCAATTTATTATTACCCTGGCGATGATTATATCGACTGGATAGGTGTAAGCACATATGGTCCTTTTCAGCGAGGAGATGATTATATTGAACCTAAAGAAATAATAAATAAAGCATATAAAAAAATGCAAAATGTATCAACTCTTAAACCCTATGCAATATTAGAATTTGGAGTAACTGAGTTGTAGGGTTGAGAAATAAATATAGTTCTAAATAAAAATTAAATTCCCATGAAAAAATTTTACACATTATTAGTTTTCTTGTTTTTTGCGACAATTGTCTTTTCTCAAGTTTTGAAAGATCCTCGTATTGAAAGCATGAGTGGAGGAGTATCTTATTCTTCTGGAAATTATCTGTTATTTATTGACCCGAGAGGATATATTCAAAAAACAGATATGGAAATAAGAGATTACAGAAATTTACCAGATAATTTAAGCGCAACACAAAGGACAAACACAGAACAACAAAGAGAAATAGATGAATTAAAACGAACTATTTCAAACCTTGAAAGAAAACTCGGCGAAATGGAAAGAGATTTGTATAATCAGAAAAGACAAATTGAAGATTTACAAAGAAAAGTGAGGTGAAACCAAATTAATGTCATTCAATTGACACTTTTTTTAAAATTAATGTCAACACATTGATACATTTTGTGACTTATTATATCAATGCGTTGATATTTATTTTGGTTTTTATGTCATAACATTGATGTTTTTTGTCTTATGCTAAGCATTTTATTGCATAAAAAAACCAACTAATTAACAATAAATTAGTTGGTTTTTTAAATAGTTTTTGAATATATCTAATCTATATTTACTTCTTCACAAGTTTTACACTACTAACTCCAGAAATATACTGTCCCATTTTATTATGAAGTTCTATCGCAGGTTTTAAGTCTTGTAAAATATTTAGTAAAGCTCTTCTTTCGTTTATTGAGTTATCCATTTTTGCTTTATAAAAATCATGTAATTGATTTAGAAGTTTCATATTATTTACTTGATTTTTAAGTATTGATGCATCGTTTTGAGCATCTGTGTACCATTCTATAATATTGTTTGGTAAATCGAGTGCTGTAAAAATACCTTTAGGGTCGTAAAGTGTTAAAATGCTTGAGGCAGAAGTTGGTAATTGTCCACTCCAAGAAATGTAGTTTTTAAATATAGACTTCATAACATTATTTGTAAACACTGTTTTATTGCTTAGCAAGTCATCTTTAATTGTCAAAACATTTTCAGAGCATATTTCCCAACAATCTTTCCACGACTGTGCCATTATTTTTAAGTCTTCAACATGTTTCATTGATAAAGTTGACGGCAAATTATAAAGCGTAATTTCACACTCGTAATTTTCATTTTTTTGTTTAGCTCTATCAATATTGGTTTTAAGTTCTCCTAAACTGGTTTTTAAGTTACCCCATTGTGTTTCGGCAGAGCTCCAATTTTTTTCTAACATTGCCTTTTCAATAGCATCATAGTATTTTTGTATTCTGTCTAAGTTGTTTCTAACTGATAAATCTTCTTGACCTGTTGCTTTGATATTGTTTGAAGAATACCATTCGCTGTCAGTTGTTTCTACTAAAAAATAAAAAGTAGCTGAGCCTGTATTGGTTTCATTATCTTCTGTTTTGCCACCAGGTGTTTTTCTTGTATAATGCCATTTTGTAGTAGAATTTACTTTTAAAAATACTTTTGAATAATAGCCTCTTGTAAATTCAAGCTCGACTTTTCTTTGCATATTGCCAGAGCCTAATGATTTAATTTTCACTTCTGGGCCTGAGCTAAAATTTGCTTTTTCTTCTGTTAATTTCCAATCGCCTGATTTATTTGAAACGACATTCCGTTTTCGCCTTGTGATAAGACTACTGTGTTTCTTCCTACATTTGCGTAAGTGTTGGGGTTTGAACAATAATCACGTTTTCCGCCCATAAGTACTGCTTCTACAATAATTCTTTCACCTTGGCGAACTTTAATTTCAGAACCTGCTTTATAGTCTGTGCCATCAACTCGCAAAACGACAAAAGGTGTTCTAGGTGGAATACTTGCAGTTAACATTACTGCAATTAACAAAAATGCTGATAATAAATTTAGTTTTTTTATTTTAAATTAATTTTGGTTATTTATTTTTATTATAAGGATTCAAATCGCTTCCAAAAACTTTGGTTAAAATATCTGTAACTCTTGCAATAGGGTCGATTCTTATGTTTTTTTCTTCTTTAGCTACCATTAAAAATAATCCGTCCAAAGCCTTGTTTGTTACATAAGCATTTAAGTCGGTATCAACTTGTTGACCACCAGTAATAGTCATTGCTGCATTGTATTTAGTAACTAAAGGTGTCCAGTATTTTGCTAACATTATTTTACTTGTTGATGCAGTAACAACAGGATAAAATTTGTCGTAAAGTTGTTTTGAAGTAGTGCGTTTCAAATAATCAGTTGCTGCGTGGTCGTTTCCTTTTAAAATTGATATAGCATCTGTAATAGTCATTTGTTTGATTGATGTTATAAAAACTTCTTTTGCTCCTTTAGAAGCATCTTCGGCAGCACGGTTTAACTTTTCTTCAAATTGAATAACTTGATTTTTTAATCCAGCATCTATGCAAAACTCTTTTACTTTTATTGCTTCTTCTGGGAAATGAATTTTTATTTGAGCGTTATTGTAAAAGCCATTGGTTGCTGAAACCACGTTTACAACATTTCCTATTCCAACACTTAAAGCTTCTTTAAGCCCTTCTGCTACTTCTGCTTGTGTGAGTTGTTTTGGTGTAGTGCTACCAGAACCTGTTTCGTTTAAAACTCCAGTTAACACATCGCAACTTGCAAGTAAAAACACTATTGATAATATTGCTATTGTTCTTTTCATATTTTTAAAATTTTGAATAATGCAAATTTAAGAATTAATTTTTATTAAAGCGAACTAATCTTGGTTTTAATATTTTCCATTAACCAAAATGGTGTAGATGTTGCACCGCTAATTCCTACAGTTTTTACGTTTGCAAACCAAGATTTATCAATGTCATTAGTTGAGGTTACAAAAAAACTATTTTTGTTTGTTTCTTTACATATACCAAAAAGCATTTTGCCATTAGAGCTATTTGAATCGCTTACAAAAATTATAATATCGTGGTTTAAGCAAAAATCTTTAAGTTTAGGAATTCGGTTTTTTACACTTGGGCAAATAGTTTGGAATGCTTTAAATTGCTTAGTATTGCCGTGAAATACTTTAGATTTTTTTTCTAAAAAATTTAAAATTTCTTGATATTTAAAATAATCAGATGTGGTTTGAGAAAAAAGATAAATGTTTTTAGAAACATCTAAATTTTTAGCTTCTTCTATTGAGCCAATAACAATAGCTTCGCCATTTGTTTGTCCTACTAAACCATTTACTTCAGCATGTCCTTTTTTGCCATAAATTACTATAATACTGTTTTTATCTAAATTATATTTTTCTTTGATTTGTTGTTGTAATTTTAAAACTACAGGACAAGTAGCATCAATAATTTTAATATTTAAGTTTTCTGCTTTTGTATATGTTTCTGGCGGTTCGCCGTGAGCGCGAATCATTATGGTTTTGCCTGCTAGTGAAGGAAAATCTTCTTTTGTAACAGTCTTCATTCCTAGCTTATTTAGTCTTTTTTCTTCTTTTGCGTTATGCACAATTTGTCCGAGGCAAGCAATTCCAAGACTTGAATTTTCTTCAGCTTCTTTAATAGCTCTAGTTACTCCAAAGCAAAATCCAGCATGTTTATCAATCTCAATTTTCATAGATTTTTTCTTTGATTATTTTAACAGCTAAGTCTAATTGTTGTTTAATGGTTAACTTGGAATTGTCTATTAATATTGCATCTTCAGCCATTTTTAAGGGCGAAACTTCTCTGTTTTGGTCAATAAAATCGCGTTCAGTAATATTTTTAAAAATGGATTCATAATCAACATCTATGTTTTTTTGTTTTAATTCATCAAATCTGCGTTTGGCACGAGTTTCCACATCAGCAGTTACAAAAAGTTTTACTTCTGCATTTGGAAAAACTACAGTTCCAATATCTCTGCCGTCCATAACTACAGATTTGTTTTCAGACATTTTTCTTTGTAAATCAACCAATAGTGTTCTTACTTCTGGCACAGTTGCTATTGGACTAACTTTTGAAGAAACTTCAAGATTGCGAATTTCGTATTCTACATTTTCGCCATTTAGATAAATTTCAGTTTTATCTTTTGAAGTTTGTTTAAATTCTATATTTATTTCGGATAAATTTTTAAGCAATAATTCATAATTTTCTTTATCATTTTTAAAAACACCTTTTCTTATTGCAAATAAAGTAACAGCTCTGTACATTGCTCCAGTGTCGATATATAAAAAATCGAAATATTTTGCTAAATCTTTGGCTAAGGTACTTTTTCCGCAAGAAGAATGACCATCAACTGCTATTTTTATTGTTTTATTCATAAATAAAATTTTTTAATATTTCACATCAACTAAAGAAAGTCCGTGTGCAGGAACAGATTGCCCAGCTTTGCATCGGTTTTTTTCTTCAATAATTTTGCAAAAGTCTAGAATTGAAATTTTCCCTTTTCCCACATCAACTAATGTTCCAGTAATTGCTCTTACCATGTCTCTTAAAAATCTATCAGCAGTGATTTTTATAAAAATATCAGAATTTATTTTTTCAACTTCTGCATTTATTATTTTGCAATTATTGGTTTTTACATCAGAGTGCAATTTGCTAAAACTTGTAAAATCGGTATAATTATAAAGTTTTTGTATGGCTTGATTCATTAATTCGACATTAAGTTTTTTTGTTATATGCCAAGCAAAGTCTGTGTTAAAAGGATTTTTTATTTCTGTGATATGATAAATATACGACCTTTCTTTAGCTGAAAATCGAGCATGAAAATCATCATTTACTTTGCTGATTGAACTTATGGCGATGTCTGAAGACAAAAATTTATTTAATCTTTTGACAGCTTGTTCTGTATAATTTTTTTCTGAATCAAAATGAGCTACATAATATTTTGCATGTACACCACTATCAGTTCTGCCACAACCTACAAGTTCTATTTTATCGCGAAAAATTAAATTTATAGCGTCTTCTAAAACTTGCTGAACTGTTGTAGCAATAGGTTGACGTTGCCAGCCATGAAAATTTGTTCCCTTATATGAAAGTTCTATTTTGTAACGCACTTTAATTTTTAATTATTCTAAAACTATGGCTTTCTTCTCTAAAATTCAATTTTAAAATATATACTCCATTTTGTAATTCAGTATTAAATTTAAGGGTATTATTTCCTTGATTGAAGTAAATTTTGTCAGAGCTTTCAACAGTTTGTCCTAACATATTTGTTATTGAATAAGAAACTTCTCCAGGAATATTTTGATAAAACTCTATATTTATTTCGTCTTTAAATGGGTTTGGATAAACTTGTGGACTAACAATGGCATTGTTTACAAATCCTACATTATTATTACAAAATACAATATTAGAATATGCTTCTGAATAATAATTTCCATCGCCAGGATTGCAACCGTCCATTCTTCTTACTTTAATTCTATAATATGAACCATCAGGATTTGGATTCATTTCTGCCCAATTAAATTGATTATACAAAACAGAGTCAACAACTTCTAAGTTGTTTGGAGTAGAACCTCTTTCTATAAAATAATAAACTACAAAAAATCCTTCGTAAGCTCCCCAATTTAACCAACTTGCCCCATTATTGTCGCCAACACCGCTTAAAAGACAAGTTCTGTGGTGTTCAGATAATTGGCTTTCTGCTCCACAAGAGTCAACAACGGAAATTTTGTATTTGTAATAATGATTTTCTGTGTCCACATCTGTGTCGGTATAAATTGCTGGTTGGTTAAAATATACATTTGTAAGAAAATCATAGCCGTTTCCAATGTCTTTGTAAATTTTGAAATATTCTGTGCCATGGTTTGGAGTTTTATTCCACATTAATGTTACACTTCCCTGATTATCAACACTTGCTAAGTTAATTTCTTCATTATTATAAACAGCATTAACAACTAGTTGAATTGTATCTCCAAGATGACAGCCTTGATTATCAACAACTTCAACAAAATAAGTGCCTTCGTTTTCAACATCTATGCTTTGTGTTATTTCTCCTGTACTCCAAATATAAGAAACAAAATTTCCAGGATTTAAAGTTAATGAATTGCCGTAGCAAACATATCCGTAGTCATCAAAACAACCAATGCTTTGCATAGGTGGTTCTATAATAGTTTCTTCTAAAATTTCAACACAATTTGTTGGGTCGGTAACTGTTACGAAATATGTTCCTGGTCCTAAATTTGATGCAGTATTTGTTGTACTTGAAACTCCGCTTTGCCAGTTAAAGTTAAAACCTGCTCCTGAACCTCCATCAATAGTTATAGTAATTGTTCCATTATTTAATCCATTGCAAGTCATGTCGGTATGCGAAGTTTCATAAACATGTGGTGTAGCTTGTGTTAGGCTAGCATAAGCTGTGGCGTAACAATAATATGAATCTCTAACAACAACATAATAATCTCCAGCTCCCAGATTGTTAATAGTTTGGTTAACACCTATAATCTGATCTTCAGAATTGTACCAAGTATAAGCACTGTAGGTTCCAGACCCGCCTGTTGCAGAAGCAGACATTTGCCCATCATTACTTCCTGCACAAGTAATAGGCGTTACGTTAATGCTTGCACTTAATGCTGGAGATTGACTAACTGTATAAGTTTCTGTTCTTTGACAGTTGTTAGCATCTGTTATGCTTAAATGATATGTTCCAGCAAATAAATTTTCAATATTTTGTTCTGTTGAGAAAACTTCAGTTTCGCTATCTTTTTTCCATTCAAAAGACAAAGCTCCATAACCACCAGAAACATCAATAATTATTTTTCCAGTATTTTCTCCATAGCATTTTACATGTTCAAGATTATCTAAACTTAATAGTATTCCTTCTGGTTCAGTAATTGTATAAGTTTCTTCTATGCTACAGTTGTTTTGGTCAACAATATTTAAAGTATATGTGTCAGCAGGTGCATTTACAATATCATTTTGAGCATTTACATAATCAGTATTTGACCAAGTAATATCATAAGGCGTAGTTCCACCACTAATTGTAATGTCAATACTTCCATTTGTGTCGCCATGACAAAGATTATTTACAATGTCTGCAGAAACTTCTAATTGGTTTGGTTGAGTAATTTGCTGAGAATTTGAACTTGTACAATTATTTGCATCAGTAACTGTGTAAATGTAAGTGGTTGGCATTAAGTTGTTTATGTCTTCGTTTGTGTCGCCATTTGACCATAAAATAGAGTAGGGCTGAGTACCGCCTTCAATAGTTAAGTCAATGCTTCCATTTGCTAATCCATAACAAGTGATGTTGTTGTAAGTATGACTTGTAACAAGTTGTTCTGGTTGAACTATTGAGTTGGTTAATACTTTTGTGCAAGAAGCTCCGTCTGTAATTGTTACAGAATAAGTTCCTGGGTTAAGATTTTCTCGTACTAAAAGAGTAGTGTTATAATTTTCCCAAACATGACTTGCTGATGGGTCGTAATCTAAACTAATTTCTCCCGAATTATTTCCAAAACAATCTATTTGTGTGATAATTAGGTTTGAAGAGCCGATATGTCCATTATAAGATTCTAAATAAATTTCTTTATCAGCAATAATTTTATTTAAGCTATTTTTTATTAAAATATGCTTGTACCCACGTTTTAAATTAGAGAAAGTATTTGATGCTTGCCAAGTATTTCCATTATTAATTGAATATTGACTTCCAGAAGGAGAAGTAATTGTAATACTTCCATTATTCCCTTCAAGACAAGGTGGATTGTTTGTTGTTACAATATCAGAACTGCAATTTAAACATAATTTAAAAAGCCCTTGATTTTCAGAGCCTAATAAAATATAATTTTCATCAAGATAATGTTCAACCCAAGTAGCAGAAAAAGTTAAAGCTACATTTGTCCAAGTGCCATCATAATATTGTAGTTCTCCATTTTCAAAAACGCAATAAATTTTGTTTCCAATTTTTGTCATAGAAACAATTTTTGAAACACCAGAATATGGATGAGGAATGCAATTATATGTTGTATTATTAACGTCATAAATTCTTAAAGAATAATCGTCTCCAAAATATTGAATGTTGCTTGTATTAGAACAAACAGCTCCTGCTTGTGAATAGTTTCCTGCACATAATGCTGTTGCATCAATATAATTACTCCCATCAAAATATTGTATAGCAGCATCGCTCAAAAACCAAATTCTACCATTTTCGAAATGAATTTTTTTAATAGTATCGTTTGCTAAACCTTGATCAACATCTATAATATTAACAACTTCATCGTCTTCAATTACATTTACTTTACTTCTTGTAGCTACATAAACTTTCCCTGTGTTGTCAGAAGTAATATCATTAATATATGAGTTTGAAAGGTTTGGTGTGTTAAAGTTCACAATTGTTTGTCCAGAAATTTTGCTCAAACCATTTTGAGTTCCAATCCACACATTTTGATTTTGGTCTTTGTGAATTGCTGTAATCATATTGTTTACAAGCCCATCACTAACTTTAAAAGTTCTCCAATTTCTATCCAAAACTTTATTTAAACCATCATTTGTTCCTATCCAAATTGTATTGTTTTCGTCAGTAAAAATTGTGCTAATATTATTGCCAACAATATTTTTATTCATTCTATAAATTACAAAATCTTGATTCATATCAAAAACTGTAAGTCCGTTGAATGGCGAGCCAACCCAAATTTGACTGTTGTTGTCTTCTTTTGTAATTAATATTTTGTTTACAATTTTATTTGAAAGTCCATGAGTGTTGTCATAAGTAGTAAAAGTGCTTCCAAAAATTTTCGTTAAACCAAGTGCTGTTCCTACCCATATATTTTGGCTATTATCTTGAGCTATAGTTAAAATATTTGCAGTTGGCAATCCTTGTTGGGTTGTTATATTATTCCAAGAATGAAAATTATAAATCCCAATTCCACCGTTTGTTGCTATAGCTATATTTCCATTGTCTAATTGTATAATTTCATTTACTATATTTCCTGCTAATCCATTTTCAGGTTTAAAATTCTTGAAATTATTTCCATCATACATTGACAAGCCATTACCTGTTCCAAACCAAATATTCCCATTTCTATCGGCAAATAAACATTTTATACCATTAGAAACTAATCCTTGATTTTCAGTTAAAACATGCCAGTTAGTACCATCAAAATATGCAGTCCCATTGTTTGCTGTTCCTACCCAAACGTTTCCATTTATGTCTTTGTCTACACACCAAATGGTATTTGAAGGCAAACCGCTACCAGTATTATAATTTACCCACGAAACTCCGTTATATTTTGACAAACCACCAGAAGTTGCAGCATAAACATCTCCATTACTATGAACTAAAAAATCATAAATAACATTTCCACCAAGTCCGTCTTCGGTAGTGAAATACGAAAAATTTGTTCCGTCAAAAATAGAAATACCTGCACTACTGCCAATCCAAATATTACCATTATTATCCTCAGCAAAGCATCTTGCGTTATCACTTATTAGAGCATCTGATAAGGAATAGTTGGTAGTTGTTTGAGAGTTAGCGTAGTTTGCTAAAATAAAAATTGAAATAAAGAATAAAATTTTTCTCATGATTAAAATTTTCTAACAATTTAGCAAATATAGACAATTTTTGTAACAACAAGGCAAAAAAAGTGGTTAATATTTTTATTTATTAACCACTTCTCGTTAGTCTTTTCCTTATTTCAATTCAGCCAAGGCTTTTTTGATTCTTTTCAGTGCTTCTAACATTAGTTCTTCGCTTGTTGCATAAGATAATCTTAGACATTCTGGCGAGCCAAAAGCATCTCCTGCCACAGTTGCAACATGAGCTTTTTCTAAAAGATATAATGCTAAATCGTTTGAAGTATTTATTGTTTTTCCATCATAAGCTTTTCCAAAGAAATAAGATACTTCTGGGAAAACATAAAAAGCTCCTTCTGGAATATTTGTTTTTAGTCCTGGAATATCTTTCATAAATTTAAGAACTGTATCTTTACGTTTGTTAAAAATTGCAGTCATTTTATGAGGCTCATCTACTCCAGCGTTTAGAGCAGCTTCGGCAGCTTTTTGTGCAATAGTACAAGCTCCAGAAGTAAATTGTCCTTGAAGTTTTGTAACTGCTTTTGCTATCCAAGTAGGAGCACCAATATAACCAATACGCCAGCCTGTCATTGCATATCCTTTAGAAACACCGTTAACAACCACAACTCTATCTTTAATTTCAGGGAATTGAGCAATACTTTCGTGTTTACCAACAAAATTTATATGTTCGTAAATTTCGTCAGAAACAACAATAATATTTGGGTGTTTTTCAATTACCTTAGCTAAACTTTTAAGTTCTTCTTTTGAATATAAATTTCCTGTAGGATTTGAGGGCGAACTAAAAATTAAAGCTCTTGTTTTTGGAGTTATTGCAGCTTCTAATTGAGCGGCAGTCATTTTAAAATCCGAATCTATATTGCATTTCACAAATACAGGTTCGCCTTCTGCTAAGCCTACCATAGCTGGATAGCTAACCCAGTAAGGAGCAGGAACAATAACTTCGTCTCCAGGATTTAAAATAGTCAAGAAAACATTTATTATTGAATGTTTTGCTCCAGTAGAAACTACTATTTGGTCGGTTTTAAACTCTAAATTATTTTCGCGTTTAAACTTTTCAACAATTGCTTTACGCAAAGATTCATATCCTGGAACTGGAGGATAATGAGTAAAATTGTCGTCAATAGCTTTTTTTGCAGCATCTTTTATGTGTTGAGGAGTGTCGAAATCGGGCTCGCCAATACTCAAATTAATAACATCAATACCTTGAGCTTGCAAATCACGGCTTTTCTGTGCCATAGCCAACGTGGCTGATACTGGCATTTTGTTTAATCTATCAGATACTTTTTCCATTGTAAATTGTTTATAAAATTTATTTGCTAATATAAGAACTTATTTTTTATTTTTATAATATTGTAAAACATATTTATCTAAAAAGTATTTGACATGTTATTAGAAATTTTAAAAATTACAATTCCGTCTTTGATAGTGTTTTTAACAGCATATTTTGTGTTGAAAGCCGTGTTGAAAAGAGAACATGAAAGCAGAAAAATTGAGGTAGTTTTGCAAAACAAAAAGATTATTACACCTCTGCGACTGCAAGCCTATGAACGTATAATTCTGTTTTTGGAAAGAATTTCGCCAAATTCAATAATTATGAGGTTGCAAACTCCAAATATGACTGTTGGACAATTGCATAAAGAAATGCTAACAACAATTAGAACAGAGTTTGAACACAACCTTTCTCAACAATTATATTTGTCGATTAGTGCTTGGGAAGAAGTTAGAAATGCAAAAGAAAAAACAATAAAACTCCTAAATTCTTGCTTAGAAGATTTAGATTTGAATGATAATGCTTTGATTTATAGTCAGAAAATTTTTGAAACTCTTATCGAAATCGAAAAATCTCCAACTCAAGAAGCAATAAATTTTGTAAAAGAAGAAGTGGCGCAACTTTATTAATTAAAAGAGTTTTTAGTGTTGAGTTTTTAGTTTTTAGTAGTGAGTTTTAAAAACTTCACACTGATAGAATTTCTTTAGTGCAAGATTTGTATATACTTGCTTCGCAGAGTTCGCAGGCTCACTCTACTCGCAAGAGTTAGTCTTAAACCACAAAAGACACAAAAGGACACAAAAGTTAAAAGCGGCTTGCGGGTTCGGCATTTTTTTATGAACTTTAAACTTTATAAACTTTTTAACTGATTTATTGTGTTTAGTTTTTAGTAGTGAGTTTTAAAAACTTCACAATGATAAAAATTCTTTAGTGCAAGGTTTGTATATATTTGCTTCGCAGAGTTCGCAAGCTCACTCTGCTCGCAATTACAATACTCAGAACGCTCGCTCGGATTTATAATCCGAGTGCTTGGAATTGTTTCACTCGGATTGCAAATCCGAGCGAGCGAGGTAAGTGGTAGGGGTCAACGAAGCTAAATCCGCACGAGCGGAGGTTTCACTCCACTACAAACTTCATTATTTCTTTTCCAATTTTTATTAGATAAATTCCAGATTTTAGTTTTGATGTATTTACAGAATTTTGCGGTTTTTTGCTTTTCATAATTAGTTTGCCCTGCAAGTCGTAAATCTCATAAGCTGAGGCTTGATTAAAATAAAGAATATCTTTTGTTGGGTTTGGATATGCTATAGCTTGAGTTTTTTGAATTTCTTCGTTTTTATAACTTGGCTCGCAAACAGATTTTATATTTAAGATAATGTTTTTATGAAAACCACCTAAATTTGCTACTAAATTTGCGTAACCTTCTGATTGCAAAACGCCTTTTAGTCCGTCTTCGGTTTCTTCTAAATTAACTGTAGAAGAAGAACATTCCCATTCTACATTATTTTCTGTACCAAGCATAAAATGACATGTTACACTATCAACTGTATTGTAATTATCTTGGTCGGTGTAAGGTAAATATATTGGCGTAGCAGCAAGTAATACAGCAGAATCGTTTTCAAACCCTAACGGAACAGGATAACGACCTTCGGCATAAGACCAGCCATCGCCAAGAATATCTTGTAGAGCAAAACCTGTAATTTCAGTAGTTAACAAACCTTTTGTAGCATTATTTTCTAAAATATCTCCTTGAGGACTAGACATTTGAGTAAGCAACTGTTTGTCGTAAAAATTATTTTCAAACATTAAACTATCGGGAAATTGTTGTTGAGAATTGCTTATACTATCTCCAAAAACAGAATATTTAGATGTTCTAGATAATGATAAGTTGTTTTTTACAGTGCCACCATTATTTACCGCAACTATCCCACCTACAATGCTATCGCCTTGAACATAGCCAGCATTAAGACAATTTTCAACTAAGCCAGAAACATCATTTTTTGCGACTATCCCACCTGCAATTTTATCGCCAATAACTCTACCTGTATTTACACAATTGAAAATATTACTACCATTCCAATTTGCAAAAACCCCTAGATAATCTACTTTTTTTGCATAAACATTACCAGTATTTAAACAGTTGATAATTTGGTTATCATCAAAATAGAAATTACTATTGATATTAGCGAATAATGAAACACTAGCAGTATTAGGCATTCCATTTATAGTTACATTCCCATAATTAATACAATTTTTAATCGTTCCTACTGATAAAAATTCTGAAAACACATGAGCTTCAACTATGCTTTCTTCTGTTGTTTCAACATTAAAATCTCCATAATTTATCATGCCTTCAAGATTTCCTGCAAAGCCCCAAAAAAGTCCGCAATGTATATATTTTTTGGCAGGCATATTTATATTTGAATAATTTATACAATTTTTAAATATTACTCCATCTCCCCAAAAACTATCACAGAACACATACAATTTAGCATTAAGTTCGTCAACAAATGGTGTAAAATTTACATTGCAGATAAGATTATCAATTACTCCTATGCTTATGCCTCCAAATATCCCCATAGAATTAAACATATTTCCTTCGAAACGCAAAGAATCTATTTTTCCACCTTCAACATGACCAATTAAACAATTTAAATTATAATCAGAATTATTAAAATTTAAACTTATATAATGTCCTTTTCCATGAAAATGTCCACCAAACTTACTGCATAATTTTTGAGTCAGGCTATCCTCAATATTATTCATCAACTCAAAATGAATATTAGTGTATGGCACATAACCGCCAAAAGGTCCCTCAGCACTATATAAAGGATTATCTTCTTGTTCTCTAATAGCATTCAAGTCATCAACAGTAAAAATTTTAAATGGGTTTTCTTCTGTACCTTCGCCTTGCCATGGGTGCTCTTGCGAAAATGAAAAATGTGAAAACAAAATTATTGTAAATACTAATATTGGCTTTCTCATAACAAACAAATTTTAAATTAAACTTTAAATTCTATGTCTATAAGACAGTTTATATTGCTAAAACGTTGCATGAGGTCTTATTTTGATTACACTTGATATTTTACTACTTCTACTTACGCTAGCTCGGATTTGCAACACTCAGATTACAACTTAAGCCGTAAGGTGTACTTAGCGTAGCAAAATCCAAGCAAGCATGGTTTTCTCTTAAATAAAATTTATTTCATTATTACTACTTTTTGTTTTTCAATATTATTATTTTCATCAATAACAACTATTACATAAAAACCTGATTTTGGGACGTTTAAATTATTTATATTATCATTTGACGTTATGCCTTCTTGTACAACTTTTCCTGAAATGTCAATTATTTTATAAGAACAAAGCCCCTCAAAATCACGTGCAACAAACTGATTTTCAAAAACATCTATTTTTTGTTTGCTTAATTCCTTTGATTGAAAAATATTCTTATTTTTCAAATTTTCATTAATTTTAGATTTTATTTGATTCATGCTTTTCATATCCCAACACAATGCAGTACATGGATTAATTGTATGTTGAAAAGAAGCGGTAGGTCTTAAAGGACAAGTTAAACTTGGTGCGTTAGTTAAAACATTAAAATAATAATCTGTGTGTTGATTAGCAACAATAGTAAGGTTAATGTCATTATCACAATTATTATAATTTAAATCATAAGCATGCACAATATAAGCTTCCCCATTTACTGCACCACTAATATCCATACTAAAAAAAGCATCAGAAAAACTCATACTACTTAGGTATTCAATTTCTCCAGCATAAAGATAGGCTGGGGTTGATACTGTTGCATCTTGCATTGTTTGCATTTTATAATTATTTGGAAAATTTTGTTCTACCTGAAATACAAACTTTCTTGCAGGGCTAGTGTTGATATGTCCAAGTATATAGATATTATTAAAATCTGCACTTATATTGGTTAAATACATGCTTCCAGCTGTCGTTTCATATAATGTGTTGGATAATACAATATTATTATAATAATCGTAATGTACAATATATATAAAATATCTATTATTTACTGTACGCATGCTTTGAGCAATAAATAGCTTTCCATCTGGCATGAGTTTCATAACATTAGACATTGTTTTGTTATTACCAGGATACTCAAAATATAAATTTCCTTGAAAAGCAGTTAATCCAAATACATTTGCATCAGATTTTATAAAATCTACACCATTTGAAATTTTGACACAGTAAAAACAGATATCTTTATACGTACCTGATACTATAAAACAGTTCTCATTTGGGTCGTAAGATATGGAATGAATAAAGTTGGTAAAAGGACTTGTATAATTACTACCATTAGAACCTACATTTGTAGTAAAAAATCCTGCAGAATTAACCACAACTCTGGTAACTGTATCTCCTGCCACTATACCAAAACAATAGTGATACAAATTGTTGCCAGGCACATTGTTGTTTGCCCAGCAAGCACTTTTTATAGGACTATTAGATTGGTGCATATGGGAAAAATTAATTCCAGTTACAAGCCCTGTTGTTGCATCTATTTTTATTCTTAGTATTACTCCTCTATTGCTTGTACTATTTTCGTAGCCATAACAAAAAATGCTTGTACCATCAGGCACAAAAAAACAATCTTTAAAATAAATATTACCAAGGTTATTAACATTTTGTAAAGCATATGCCCATGTTTGCACTGGGTCTGAACAAGGAAAGTTAAAATCCATCTTATTAATTATTACTTCCTTGTTGGCAGTTGTGAAAATATACCAACTTTCACTAGTAAGTGGATTTGAAGTGTTTACGAATGACACATAAGATGTGCCCGCTTGTGGAACATACTTGTTATGGTATGTTTGTCCATTAACATTTTGTACAATTCCACCTAGCAATAATGTTACAATTATTGCTACTAACTGAGTTTGAATAATTTTTTTCATAATAAATAATTTTTAGGTTTATAAATTTATAAATATTACACTT
>ENA-UOOK01001565-UOOK01001565.1-fermentation-metagenome-genome-assembly--contig:-NODE-1565-length-29933-cov-29.943872_pt1 | contig 29933 bp, 17 predicted proteins | sample MGYA00245777_ERZ724023 | MGnify/ENA primary metagenome ERZ724023 (study PRJEB28704, sample SAMN03018312) | fermentation metagenome | biome: anthropogenic terrestrial biome; feature: soil...
AGCCAATTTCCCGGATGACCTGCGCGATGAACTCATCAAGACATACATCGCTTCACTCAAAAAGTACAGGGAGGTAGACGAAGCCGAATTCATAGAAAAGCTCCGGCTGTTCGTACTGTTCCGCACGTTGCAGGTCCTTGGCGCCTATGGATTCAGGGGGTATTTCGAAAAGAAGCCACACTTTATCCAGAGTATTCCGTTCGCGCTCAACAACCTTCGGGAGCTACTCAAGGGTGGTTTCAACGAATATCCCTATCTGACCGGAATGCTGAACGAGATGGTCGGCCTGAAACAGTTTGCCGACACTCAAAAACGCGAACTCGAGGTACGGGTATTCAGCTTCGCATACAAAAAAGGAATCCCCAACGATGTATCGGGAAACGGCGGCGGGTATGTGTTCGATTGCCGTGCGATAAACAATCCCGGGAAGTACGAACGGTTCAGCCATTTCACGGGACTGGACGAAGAGGTCATTAAGTTTCTGGAGGAGGATGGCGAAATGGAACTGTTTTTAGACAACATTTACCCGCTGGTCGACAGCCACGTGAAACGATATATGGAAAGGAACTTCACTAGCCTCATGGTCTCGTTCGGCTGCACAGGCGGACAACACCGGTCGGTTTACGCCGCACAGAGAATGGCGGAACATATCTCAAAAAAATTCGGAATCAAAGTGTCTCTCGTTCACCGGGAGCAGAACCTGGAACAGGAGTTTAAAAGCAGATAAAAAACCCAACAGATTCAAAACAACTCACAAACTATCAAACACATAATAAATTATGGCAAAAAAAACAACCACTTCAAAAACAAAAACTACGCGTAAAAAAAACATAAAGAAATCGGTTCCCAAAGTATCGCAACTACTTCGTCCCGAGAAAATGAGTCTCGAAGAGTGGCAGGTTCTTCTCCGAAAGCAAGCCGCGCAAAGGGAGCTGTTAGACATCGTACCCGTCAACAGAAAACAGGCACTCGGCGACTTCAACGTGAGAAACCCGCAAACGGATTATCTCTATAAAGTGGCGTTCAGGGGTATCGGCAGCGCGTGGAATTATTGCTCGTGTCCCGATTTCAAAACCAACCAACTCGGCACCTGTAAACACATTGAAGCCGTGCAACTGCATCTCGAAAATAAACGGAAACGCGTACCCAACGAACTTGTGCCGCCATATACCTCGGTGTATTTATCATACAAAGGCGAACGCGACGTGCGCATCCGCATCGGGTCAGACAACAAAGAAGCCTTTACCCGATTGGCAGCACCATACTTTTCTGCCCAAGGTGTTTTAAAAGAAGACAAATACGAACAGTTCTCCGATTTTTTGCAGCAAGCCCAACAAATAGACGACACATTCCGCTGCTACAACGACGCGCTGGAATTTATTATCGAAAAACGCGAAACCCTCCGCCGCATCCGGCTGCTGAACAACAAATATGCCGAAGGCAAACTGTCCGGTTTACTCCGCACACGCCTTTATCCCTATCAGGAAGAAGGTATCCTGTATGCCGCGCGCAAAGGCCGAAGTATTATTGCAGATGAAATGGGATTGGGTAAAACCATACAAGCCATCGGTGCCGCCGAGTTGATGCGCAAAGAATTCAACATCTCATCCGTGCTTATTCTCTGCCCTACATCGCTTAAATACCAGTGGAAAAAAGAAATCGAAAAATTCACGGGCGATACGGCGCTCGTTATCGAAGGGAATCACCTGAAACGGCGCGAACAATACAACCGCGATGTGTTTTACAAAATAGTATCGTACCAAAGCGCGAACAACGACATTAAAATCCTGAAATCGTTGTACGCCGACCTGCTTATTATGGACGAAGCACAACGCCTCAAAAACTGGAACACGCAAATTGCGAAAGCCGCACGTCACATACGCTCGCAATACACAATAGTCCTTTCGGGCACGCCGCTCGAAAACAAAATCGAAGAACTCTACTCCATCGCCCAGTTTGTAAATCCCTATTGCCTGGGGCCGTATTACAAATTAATAGACAAATGCCTGGTGCGTTCCGAAACAGGCAAAACCATCGGATACCAAAACCTGAACGAAGTAGGCGATTCAATCCGCAACATCCTCATTCGCCGCCGCAAGCGCGATGTAAACATACAACTTCCCTCACGCTTAGACAAAATCCTTTTCGTGCCCATGACCGAAGAACAGCGCGGTATGCACGAAGAGTTTAAATTGAACGTGGCACAGTTGATTTACAAATGGCAAAAAATGCGTTTCCTGAGCGAAAGCGACCGCAAACGCCTTCTTTTACTACTGAGCCAAATGCGGATGGTGTGCGACAGCACCTACATTTTAGATCAGAAAACGCGGTTCGATACGAAAATAGATGAATTGATGAACGTACTCGACGAGTTCTTCGAAGAAACCGATGAAAAAGTTGTCATTTTCAGTCAGTGGGAGCGCATGACGCGTCTGGTGGCTGCCGAGCTGGACGAAAAAGGAATACAGTACGAATACCTGCACGGCGGCGTACCGTCTGAAAAGCGAAAAACGCTGATGGACAATTTCACGGAGAATCCCGACAGCCGCGTTTTCATCTCAACCGACGCCGGAAGCACGGGGCTGAACCTGCAAATAGCGTCGCTGATTATAAACCTGGATTTACCGTGGAATCCTGCTGTACTCGAACAGCGCATCGCGCGCATCCACCGAATGGGACAGAAAAACAACGTACAGGTAATCAACTTCGTATCGGCCGACAGCATAGAGGAACAGATGCTCACGAAACTGAATTTCAAGTCGTCGATGTTTGAGGGTATTTTAGACGGAGGTTCCGATTCCATTTTCCTCGAAGACAGCAAATTCGACAAACTGATGCAAACCGTTCAGGAGTTTGCCGCCATTGGAGACGAAACTGTCGAAACGGCCACTTCAACCGTAAGCGTCAACGAAATGGAGAAATTCAACGTCGCTGAAGAAAAGAACGAAATACCGCTAAGCGAAACAATGATTCCCGACGTTGAACCGGAAATACAGGACGAAAGCCCCAAAACGTCCGTTTCGCCAACAGCATCGCCTGAAATTTCTCCCGAACAGCTCGTTTCGCAAAGCATCCATCTTTTCGGAGCTTTTGCCCGAACGTTATCTTCACCCGAAGCCACCGAAAAATTAGTAGATTCGCTCATGGAAACAGATAACGAAACCGGCAGGACATCGCTCAAAATTCCTGTCCCCGACCGCGACACCGTTGTATCTGTAATGGGAGCGATTGGAAAATTGTTGGGAGGAATGAAATGAAAGCAATGATTTTTGCTGCCGGACTCGGCACGAGGCTTAAGCCCCTGACGGACACCATGCCCAAAGCGTTGGTTCCCGTGGCGGGAAAACCGCTGCTGTGGCATACGATACAGAAGTTGAAAGCAGCCGGCTTTGATGAAATCATCATCAACGTGCACCATTTTGCGGAGCAAATTATCGATTACGTGCGGGCAAACGATAATTTCGGGATCCGTATCGAATTTTCCGACGAAAGCCAGCAACTTCTAGATACCGGAGGCGGCATTAAAAAAGCCTCCTGGTTTTTCGACGATGAGAAGCCGTTTTTAATTCACAACGTGGATATTCTTTCGGATATCGATTTACAAAGCTTCTACCGTTTTCACTCTTCCGGCGATACCACCGCCACACTTGTGGTCAGTGAACGCGAAACAGCACGGTATCTTCTTTTCGACAAGAACCATCATTTAACCGGATGGATTAATGAAAAATCGGGAGAAATAAAATCACCTTTTCCCGATTTCAACAGTGACCGTTATAAGAAACTCGCATTCTCGGGAATCCAGAGCCTGCATCCTTCCATCTTTGACTATATGCAAGATTTCCCCGAAAAATTCTCCATTATCGATTTCTATCTGTCGGTTTGCAAAATAGAAAGAATAACGGCATTCATTCCTCAAAATTTGCAATTAATTGATGTAGGAAAAATAGATTCACTCACAGAAGCTGAAAAGTTTTATTAATTACTCATATATTCCCTCATAATTTAAAAATTAAAGATCTTTTCAACGCTACTTTAATTAACTTTTTACGTTCATAAATTTCCAAATCTTAATTCCAAACCATTTATTTCAAAGATTTACCACAAAAACATCGACATTTTTTAATTTGAAAACCATAAATGTTAATTTTTTTGCTTTTTAGTAAAATATTTTATCAATCTGCCATTTATTAAATTTATTTATTTTATCTTTGCAAGATATTATCATTATTAATATATCGAAGGCTTTTAATTACTTTTTTATTCAAACCTCAATATATTTATCAATATATATCAAAATGGATTTAATAAAACTAGAACAACTCTACAAAAACGAACTATTAGACAATATTCTTCCCTTTTGGTTGAGTAAATCGCAAGATTATGAGTTCGGCGGATACTTTACTTGCCTCGACCGTCAAGGAAACATTTTCGATACCGATAAGTTCATCTGGCTGCAAGCACGACAAGTATGGCTTTTTTCCATGCTATATAATAAAGTGGAAAAACGCCAAGAGTGGCTTGATTGCGCCATTCAAGGCGCCGAATTTCTGAAAAAACACGGACACGACGGCAACTTTAACTGGTATTTCTCACTTACACGCGAAGGAAAACCGCTCGTGGAGCCTTACAATATTTTTTCCTATACCTTCGCTACGATGGCTTTCGGACAATTGAGCCTCGCTACGGGTAACCCGGAATACGCCGATATCGCCAAGCGTACGTTCGATATTATTCTTTCAAAAGTAGATAACCCCAAAGGCAAATGGAACAAAAGCCACAATGGTACGCGCGCGTTGAAAAACTTTGCCCTGCCGATGATTCTCTGCAACCTTTCGTTGGAAATAGAACACCTGCTCGATAAACCGTTTCTTGAACAAACCATGGAAACGTGTATCCACGAGGTAATGGAAGTCTTTCTCCGCCCCGAACTCGACGGCATTATTGTAGAAAATATCCATCTTGATGGGGGCTTGTCCGATACGTTCGACGGACGCCTTGTCAATCCCGGGCACGCCATCGAAGCCATGTGGTTTATCATGGATTTGGGCGAACGCCAGCATCGTCCCGAACTGATAGAAAAAGCCGTAAAAACCACCCTCACGATGATTGAATACGGTTGGGACAAGCAGTACGGCGGCATCTTCTATTTCATGGACAGGTTGGGTCATCCCACGCAACAATTAGAATGGGATCAGAAACTTTGGTGGGTGCATATCGAAACGCTGATTTCCTTGCTCAAAGGCTATCAACTAACCGGTTCGAAAGAGTGTCTCGCCTGGTTCGAGAAAATACACGATTACACGTGGTCGCACTTCAAAGACCCGGAATATCCCGAATGGTATGGTTACCTCAATCGCCAAGGCCAAGTGCTGCTCAACCTCAAAGGCGGAAAATGGAAAGGCTGTTTCCATGTGCCGAGGGGATTGTATCAGTGTTGGAAAACGTTGGAAAAAATAAACAAATAACATGACTTTATCCAAAAAAATATTAACATACGTCCCGTTGTTTTTATCTACAATCCTCTGTTTGATTGTTTGTTCTAATGGATATAATGGCAACAGCGATGACGAAATTATTTTTCGTGAAGACGTGAAATTAGAAAATCACAAACATTACAAGGCTGTTCCTAATGATTTAGTCCTTATTTATGATGGTGGAATTCATCGAAATATAAAGTGGGATAAAAATCATTTCTCGCCCTATGTTTCCACATTGAAAAGCGAAAAACACACATTATTGTTCGACGGATTTTTGTTTTTGGAAATAAAAGATGGAAAAGGACGGGGATTTGCGTCGGGTTATGAGAAGTTAGCCGCACGCAAAACAGAATGGACGGCATTACTTGAAAATTACTTTTCCGAAGGCAATGCTATTCATGCGCTAAATGCCCAATTAGAAGATGTTTTTCTAAGCGGTAAGATAGCGGACGAATTAGACAAAAGGAAAGTTGTTTTAGCTCTGCCGGAACCCATTCCAAATCAAACAGATTGGGGGGAACTGGATGGTATAAGTTTAAATTTTTCTAATAAAAAAGACCGGTTAAAAGCGTGTAAATGGTATATAGATTATGCTGAACAACTTTTTAAAAAGGCAAATTTTAACTATGTAGAGTTAGTGGGCTTTTATTGGTTGGCCGAAGAAGCCACGAATAGTCGTGATTTAGCTAAGGACGTAGCAGCATTTATATACAAAAAAGATTATGATTTCTATTGGATTCCTTATTTTAATTCCGATGGATACCAAGAGTGGAAAAGTTTAGGTTTTAATCAAGTTTATTATCAGCCCAATTATTTTTTCAATGAGAAAGTTCCTTTCACACAGTTACAAGAAGCATGCGAGAGAGCAAGGAATAATCAAATGAACATGGAAGTGGAATTTGACGAAAGAGTGTTAAAGAACTCCAAGGACTGGGGACAACGGCTGAATGACTATTTAGATGTTTTTGAAAAAAACGGAGTTTTCGATTCTTTAAAAGTGGCTTATTATCAAGGAGGCGACGCCTTTTACCGTTTATCGCAATCGAAATATTCCGAAGATGTTCAATTATATAATCGATTGATTGATATCATCATAAGCAGACAAAAAGTGAAAAAATGAAGAATATGAATCTATTAAAAAGTAGAAGGAGTTTTCTGAAAAATATTACCATGGGGTCAGCCGGATTGATGGCCGCTCAATCATTAAGCGGATGTGGGTCAGGTTTTTTGGAGAAAGGAGGAAAAGTTCAGAGAGAAAGTACACTAAGTAACAAAATGTTCGAAACACCCGGTATTTTTAAAGGAATGCCCATTCGCGCAACATTTCTCGATGAAGTAAGCTGGGATATTCCTCATCAGAACTGGGGAGTAAAAGAGTGGGGCAAGGATTTTCAGGCGATGAAAGCCATCGGAATAAATACCGTGGTTATGATTCGTTCGGGGTTGGCAAAATGGATTGCCTCGCCCTTTGAGTGTATTCTCAAAACCGAAGACGTGTATTATCCTCCGGTAGACTTAACCGAAATGTTTCTCACGTTAGCCGACAAGCACGGTATGGCTTTCTATTTCGGAATGTACGATTCGGGGAAATATTGGATTGAAGGCTCTTTCCAAAAAGAAATTGACTTGAACATGCGTTTGATTGACGAAGTGTGGAAAAAATACGGACATCACACCTCTTTTCAAGGATGGTATTTATCACAAGAAATAAGTCGCCGGACAAAAAACATGGCTAAAATATATGCGGAAGTGGGGAAACACGCAAAAACTGTTTCGGGAAATCTGCCGACATTGGTATCGCCTTATATTCACGGCGTAAAAACCGACCAGGTAATGGCGGGCGATAAATCCCTATCGGTAAAAGAGCACGAAGAAGAATGGGACGAAATATTGAGTAACGTAAAAGATGCTGTGGACATCATGGCATTTCAAGACGGACAAGTGGATTATCACGAATTATACGACTACTTGGTGGTAAACAAAAAACTTGCCGATAAATACGGAATAAAATGCTGGACAAACATCGAATCGTTCGATCGCGATATGCCCATTCGGTTCCTACCCATAAAATGGGAAAAACTGTTGTTAAAACTCGAAGCCGCGCGAAAAGCAGGAATGGAAAACGCCATTACGTTTGAATTTTCGCATTTTATGAGCCCCAATTCCACCTATTTGCAAGCGGCGGGATTGTATGAGCGGTATAAAGCGCATTTTAAAGGACAATTATAATCGCCTCAACGCATGAAAAATAAGGTTTTCTATCTCTTTCTCATTTTAAATATGTGCTTTTTCTATCCAGGCAAAGCACAAAAAAGCCTTATTCCGCATAACAATGTGTGGAATGTTACCGATTTTGAGGCGAAAGGAGACGGGAAAACGTTGAACACCATTGCTTTTCAACAAGCGATAGATAATTGCGCGGCTTTAGGCGGAGGAATTGTGAACGTTTCCGCCGGCTGTTACGTAATTGGAACTATTTTCTTAAGAAACAACGTACAATTACATATTGAACCCGGTGCAGAGTTATTGGGAAGTCCCAATAAGCAAGATTATGTCCCAATTCCTCAAAAAGCAGGGCTAGAGGATAAGTTTTTCCTGATTTTTGCCGAAAATGCCGAACACGTATCCATTACGGGCATGGGGAAAATAAACGGAAACGGCGATGCTTTTTGGCACAAAGAAATGCTTTCTGAATTTGTAAGAAAACCCAAATCATGGCGCCCAAGCGGATTAATCGGTTTTGTAAATTGCCGGTTTTTCGCGATAAACGATGTTCTTCTGAAAAATTCACCCTGCTATACCTTATGGGCGTTAGGTTGCGAGGATTTGAAAATCAATGGTATTACCATTCGCAATGCCATTGACGGTCCCAATACCGACGGTATCGATATTGATTGCTGCCGTCGGGTGCTTATTACCAACTGCAACATCGAAGGCGGCGACGATGCCATTGCCATAAAAAGCGATAGCGGACGATTGGGAGAAACGCGCCCTTGCGAAGACATAATTGTTTCTAATTGCATACTCAGCTCGCCGCCCGCTTGCGGAATACGTGTAGGATATGAAGGCGATTCGCCCATTCGGGATTGTATCTTCCAGAACCTGACCATCCGAAATTCAAACCACGGAATAAACGTGATTAGCGTATTGCCAAACCCCAATTATCCGTGCGCCATATTCGAAGGAACAAAAATCGAAAACATACAATTCAACAACATCATAATGCACAATGTTACTCAACCGATTTACATGTGGATGGGAAATGAAAAGCCGGATAAACCTTTTGGGGGTTACATGAAAAACATAAGCATCTCAAACCTTACGGCTACAAACGTTGGCAATAGCTTTATCGGAAGCATGCTTGAGGAGAAAAGCATTGAGGATATTACGTTATCTAACATAAAATTATTCCCGGGTAAAAGTATTTCGGAAAACACTTATGTGAATGTTTGGGGCAGTTGCCATCCGTACGTTCTATATGCAAAGAATGTATCGGGATTGCATATAAATGAGTTGGCTGTTGATTTCTCTTCAACAAAAGAGATTTGGCAACATGCTTTGCATTTTGAGAATGCTTCAGATATAAGACTGAACCTTTTTTCAGCTATCAAAGCGGAGAGAATACCTTTAAAACACTTGATCTTTGCAGAGAATTCGGTTTTGCAGATTTCCGGTAATAGTTATAAAAATAGAAAAAGCCATTTTTTTCTAAAAAAAGATTCAATGTCAAAAATTGATATAAAGAACTAAAAATAAAAATCTAAATTTAATGATTTAATAAAATGAAAAGAACAAATCTCTTAGTTGTACGGTATCTTCCGTTTTTCTTTATGTGGATGGTATCTTTCTGTATGTTTGCTCAAGATATTACCATAAAAGGTAATATTGTAGATTCAAAGAAAACACCATTAATCGGTGTAACAGTTGTTGTCAAGGGAACAAACAATGGGACTGTTACAGATTTAGATGGTAATTATGAGCTAAATAATGTTTCGTCAAAAGATGAAATTGAAGTATCATACGTGGGTACCACCAAACAAATTATTCCGGTTAATAATCGGCAAAGAATTGATGTAATATTGCTTGATGACACTGAATTATTGGAAGAGGTGGTTGTTACAGCTCTTGGCATTAAACGAGATAAAAAGGCATTAGGATATGCTATGCAAGAAATAAAAACAGAAGGGATGACCGAATTGCGTTCCGAGAGCGTAGCAAACATGTTACAAGGAAAAATAGCAGGTGTTCAGATCAATCAATCTTCTACCGGAATGGGAGGATCCACCCGAGTAGTTTTGAGAGGAACGAGTTCTTTGAGTGGAGCTAATCAACCTCTTTGGGTTATAGATGGTATACCGATTAGTGACAATCAAACTGGAACGGCATCTCAATGGGGTGGTGCTGATTATTCGGGAGCCGCATCAGAGATAAACCCGGATGATATTGCCAGTATTTCAGTGTTAAAAGGTGCAAATGCCGCAGCAATTTATGGTTCTCGAGCACAAAACGGCGCTATCATCATCACAACAAAAAAAGGTCAAAGCGGAGAGTTAAAAATTGAATATAATGGAAATATAAATTTTAGTCAAGCATATAATCCATATAGTTATCAAAACGAATACGCTCAAGGTTCAAACGGAATTTTTTCTTCAAGTGCGAAAGGTAGCTGGGGGCCTAAAATGGACGGTTCCATTACTGTGAAGAACTGGAGAAATGAATTTTATGGCGAAAGTGCCTATAAAGATTATACCCTTGTTTCTCAAGATGATTTTATTCATAATTTCTATCGCACAGGCACAAATTACACAAATACACTTACGGCATCAGGAGGTAGTGATAATTTAACAGCTCGTTTTTCTTTTTCTGATTCAAGAAACCAGGGCATTACGCCAAATCATTCACTAAATCGTCAATACTATGATTTGAACACCCAATTTAGTAGTGCATTCATCGACTTAGGAATAAAAGTTAACTTCATGCGTCAAAAAGGCTTGAATCGTCCGGCGCAAGGAGAATACGGCGTCATGAAATCACTAATTAATTTACCTCGTAGTATTCGATTGGAAGATCTAAGAAATCCAATCAATCCAAATGGAAACGTTGTAAACTGGACAGGTCCGAATAATGAATATTTAAATCCATATGCCTTAACATTACCGGCAAATGGAAACAAAGATGAGAGAAATCGTCTTATTGGAATGGTACAGATGAGTGCTAAATTTACAGATTATTTAAAACTTACAGGGCGTGTGGGAATTGATTGGTATAACGATCAAATGAAGAGTTACTCTACATATGTTCAAACATCAACTACGGCTAATATCAGCCAGTATTTTAATACGCAAGTAACCAATGAAGAATTCAATGCAGATTTAATGTTAAATTTCACAAAACAATTTCATGATTTTGATGTAAACGCAAACTTGGGTACGGCTACAACCTACTATAAGTGGAACAATTTATCCGGTTCATCGGGCATGTTTAATATTCCTTATTTAGTAGCATTAGCAAATGGAAATAATCAAACAGTATCAGAAGCCTATTCAAAGAAAAGGGTTAACTCAATATTAGGAAATGCATCTATCGGATACAAAAGCATGATATATTGCGATGTAACAGCCCGAAACGATTGGTCTTCCACACTTCCTTCAGACAACTGGTCATACTTTTATCCATCCGTCAGTTTATCCGCTATCATATCTCAAATGGTAACCCTTCCCCGACAAATATCTTTCTTAAAACTAAGAACCTCATGGGCAAAAGTAGGGAATGACACCTATCCTTATATGTTGTATAATGTCTATAATTTAGGCAAAACAAATGGAAATATCCTGAATGCCGTAACTTCTTCCGTATTTCCTCTATACAATTTGAAGCCGGAAGAGACAAACTCCACTGAAGTTGGTGTAGAAATAAAAATGTTTAATGGACGTTTAGGATTAGATGCTACATGCTATAATTCTAATACGATTAATCAGATTTTAAAAGTAAGCATGCCCGGGTCGTCAGGATATGAATACAAAAATATAAATGCGGGTAAAATGGCCAGTCATGGATGGGAAATAATGCTTTCCGGACGACCTATCCAAACAAAAGATTGGATATGGGATGCAACATTAAATTGGGGTATGAATCGCACAAAATGTATTGAATTGGATCCAACATTAAAGCGCTTTGTGATCGGGGAAACACGCGTAGGAAAAGCAGTTGTTGAAGAAGGAGGACGTTTTGGCGACATTATCTCTAAAGCCTACGAACGTAATGCTGAAGGACGAATTCTAATTGGAGATAATGGTATGCCAATTACAGAAACAGACAAGATTATAGGCAATATGACTCCCGATTGGACTGGGTCTCTATCGTCCACAATACAATATAAGAACCTATCTTTTAGCATTTTAGTAGATGGACGTATGGGAGGAAGCTTTATTTCAACTACTGATATGTATGCCCGTACCGCAGGAACCTCTTCTAAAACGATAGAAGGAAGAGAAGGAATGGTTATAAATGGAGTTGTTAAATCTACCGGAAAAGAAAACACGAAGAAAGTAAATGCCGAAGATTATTATGCAAGTATCGGAGGCGCATACGGTGTGGGGGAAGAATTTTTGTACGATGCGTCTTTTGCTAAACTACGAGAACTGTCCTTCGGCTATATTATTCCTTCCTCTTGGTTGAAAAAAACACCTATTAATAATGTAAAACTATCCATCGCGGGGCGAGATTTATTATATATTTTTAAAAATGCACCTGTAAATCCGGAAGGTTCATTTTCTCGCGAAGATTATGCTCAAGCCTTTGAATACTCATCATTGCCACCAACTCGTTCATTTGGTTTTTCCCTGAATGTTAAATTCTAATTTACATACAACAATGAAAAAGATTATAAAAAATATACTAATTATAGCAGGGGCTCTTTTCATAACGCTAAACTGCACCGGCGATTTCGAAAAGATGAATGAGAATCCTCTGGCTGCAAAAGAAGTAAGCCCTAAATTAATTCTTCCCAAAATGCTTGACTATGGATTCAACTGCCGTCCTTGGGAATATCAGGTAGGTGATAATTTGCACACAAATTTGTATGCCCAGTATTTTGCAAATACAGCCTCATACTTTCCATCCGGACGTTACGAATGGAAAGACAATTGGGTAAAAGATGGATTTTGGCGTTCGTACTATGTCTATCTTTCAAAAAATTTACATGAAGTAAAACAAATGCTCGAGAAAAATCCGCAATATAATAACATGTACCAGATAATGCGTATTATTTCAGCCATGGGAGCAGCAAGAACAACCGATTGCTTTGGCGATGTTCCTTATTTCGAAGCAGGACAAGGCATCATAGAGTCTAAATACGACTCTCAAAAAGATATTTATTACGACATATTCAAAGAGCTGACAGAGGCTGCCACATCACTTAAATCAAACAAAGAGAATCAAGATGTTTATGGAAATCAAGACATTCTTTTTGGAGGCGATCTTACAAGATGGATTAAACTAGCTAATTCCCTTCGATTGCGCTATGCATTAAGACTATCTTTTATTGATGCCGAGAAAGCAAAAAAAGAAGGTGAAGCCGCACTGAAAGAGACTTTAATGACGAGCAATGCCGATAATGCCGGAATAAAAAATGCAGAAGCAAACGCAGGGCACTCCCTCTGGACAATTAGTTTTTGGAATGAATTTCGAGTAAGCAAGACGATGATTGACATAATGCTTACTCAAAGTTCCGTACACGATCCCCGTTTACCTTTATGGTTTAGCCAAACACAAGGATATGTATATGGAAAATCGGATATTCAGTATCAAGGTGTTCCTAATGGATTACCTGCTTCCGAATTAACCAAACCTCAATATACCGCAGTAAATAACTCATGTGTATGGGGATTATACGTTTATCCAGAATGGAATCAAAAAGAAAAGGGAAGCGTTAAAGAAGGAACTGTGCCAAACGGAACAATTGTAAAGCCTCAAATTATTATGAATTATGCCGAAGTTTGTTTTTTGAAAGCAGAAGCAGCACTTCGAGGATGGGCAACTTCCGGCAATGCTAAAGTAAATTACGAAGAAGGAATTTTGGCTTCCTTTGCCGAAGCAAGACAGGGAGTTAATTCAACTCTTTATTCAACGAAAAATGATGATGAATATATTCACGGAGGAAATGTAAAATGGAAGGATACAAATGATTTTGAAACTAAGTTAAAACAAATTATCACACAGAAGTGGATTGCCATTTACCCAAATGGAACAGAAGCTTGGACAGAATTTCGTCGCACAGGCTATCCCTTATTAACTCCTGTTGTTCAAAGTGATCTAAGTTTGATTAAGTCTGGAGAATTTATTAAAAAGTTCCGCTATATCGACGATGAAAGAAATTTAAACAGATATTCAAAACAAACTTCACTTAATCAAGGAAAAGGCGATGGACAAAATATTCGTGTCTGGTGGGATACTGGACGTTATAAGTAACTCTATAGTATTTATTCAAATAATATATAAGTAATAGAAAAGAATTAGAATGATAATTCTTGAGAGCTACTTTGAGATCGCTATAATTCTTTTCTGTTACTTAGCTGAATAAATGTCTTGAGAAATGGCCAAAAAAAGATTAATTCAAACACTTAATTTAACTCTAAATAAAACTTAAAATCAATGAAAAGAATGAAAGCACTCTTCTTCGGAAGAAACACAAAGCGAACGCTATTCGTTTTGAATTGTTTCATACTTCTGACTTTCAGCACAAATACGTATGCGCAGAATAATGTCAGAGGAACAGTGAAAGACTCAAAAGGCGAAAGCCTGATTGGCGTAAATGTCATGGTAAAAGGCACCTCACAAGGTACGATTACCGATCTAAACGGAGATTTCAGCATCAACGTGGCAAATCGGAATGCCGTACTCGAGTTCTCGTATGTCGGCTTTAAATCGCAGGAAATAGGCTTGCAAGGAAAAACATTACTAAATGTTACCATGATGGAAGATACAGAGTTGTTGGACGAAGTGGTTGTGGTGGGATACGGAACCCAGAAGAAAATGCACGTAACAGGCTCCGTGGCTCAAGTGGATGCAAAAGATATTGTTCGTGCTCCATCAGGTGATTTAACAAGTACCTTAGCCGGAAAACTTCCCGGTTTGGTAGCTACACAGAAGTCGGGGCAGCCCGGGGCGGACGGTTCTAATCTGCTTATCCGTGGGGTTTCTACATTAGGAAATGCGGCGCCTATGATTATTGTGGATGATGTTCAGCGCTCATTTAACAACTTGGATCCAAATGAAATTGAAAGCATCACAATTTTGAAGGACGCATCTTCTGCAGCTGTATATGGAATGCAAGGAGCCAGTGGTGTTATCTTGATAACAACAAAAAGAGGAAGTATGCAGAAACCTCAAATAACCTACACAGGAAAAGTCTCGTACAACCAAAACACGAATTATCCAAAGTTTCTGAACGGACCTGATTTTATCAAATGGTATAATAAAGCGTTGGATATGGACGGGAAAGACCCCCTTTTTTCAGAAGCAGTATATAATAAAGTATTGAATGGCGATCCCGAAGGAAAATATGCGAATACCGACTGGTTTAGCGCTTTAATGAAAAACGGCGCTTTTACAACCCATCATAATATTTCGGTAAACGGAGGAAATGAAACGACCAAATATTTTCTTTCGTTAGGATACTACGATCAAGGAGGTATTCTTGATAAGTATGCATTTAAACGATACAATCTTCGTTCAAATATTGATGTCAATTTAAATCATGGTTTCAAATTAGGCTTGGACTTAGGTGCTCGTCAGGAAAATCGTAAAGCAGGATATTATGGTGTTAATAATCAAGATTGGAACAATCCCATAAATCTGGCACAACGCATGATGCCCATCACTCCTACCGAATATGACGGACTGCCGGTAGCGGCTAATATTGACGAATCGGCGAAATTCAATCCTATGGCTTTTAACAGTCTCACCGGGTACAATAATTCCGTTATGAATATAGTAACCTCTTCATTGACACTTGCATGGGATGTACCTTGGATAAAAGGACTGAATTTGAAACTGAAAACATCGTACGACAAAGATTACACAACGGCAAAATCGTGGCGTGAGCAATTTAAGATGAACAGTTACAATGCCAGAACAGAGCAATATGAGATTGTAGAGGCAAATCATGGCGACCCCAAAGAGCCGGTATTGGCAAATAATAATTCTCAGGCGCAGCGATTAACTGTTCAACCATCCATTACTTATGCAAAAAGCTTTGGAAAGCATGATTTGTCGGCCTTGCTCCTTTATGAACAATCCTCCTACGAAAAGGAAAATCTTGGGGTTACTGCTCAGGGATTTGATTTGACAACTCTTCATGAAATTGATTTAGCAAAAGACATTTTATTAGGTAAAAAAGCCAGTGGTGTTCGAGGAGGAAGTTATATATTTAACCGCGCCGGTTATGTGGGACGTATTAATTACAGCTATGAAGGCAAATATTTGGCGGAATTGGTAGCACGTTACGACGGTTCTGTGCGATTTCCGGCAGAAAACAGATGGGGCTTCTTCCCTGCTGCATCTTTTGGATGGAGATTATCCGAAGAAGCATTTTTTGCCCCTTACAAAAGTAAAGTGGAGAATTTGAAATTACGCGCATCTGCCGGATTATTAGGCAATGACCGTATTGCCGATTTTCAATACTTAAACTTAATGAACCCCAACCCTCCGACAATTTACATAGGCGATAAGGAATATATTTCTATTTACACAGCCGGAAATGTAAACAGAGATATCACATGGGAGAAAACAGGCACCTATAACGTTGGATTCGATTTAATGTTAAGCAAAGGCATCTTTGGGTTGGAATTTGATTATTTCTACAAACTCACCAACGATATTCTCATTGGAAGTAGCGCTCTTTATCCTCCTTCCTTGGGAGGAAATCATCCAAGTACTATTAACGGGGGAAAGGTTAGCAATAAAGGTTTTGAATTGGTTCTCTCGCATCAAAACACGATAGATAAATTCCAGTACAACATAAGAGGAAATGTCGGCTGGTCTCGAAACAAAGTATTGCGGATGAATGAAAGCCCTAATGTGCCGGATTACCAGAAACGTACCGGACGCAAAATGGGCGAAAAGATGGGTTTTATAACACAGGGACTTTATCAGTCGGACGAGGAAATAATCAATAGCGCCACCTTAGGCCATTTGAGTAAAGACCAAATCCGTCCGGGAGATATTCATTATAAAGACTTGAATGGCGATGGGAAAATAGACAAAGCACAAGATTATACGTTCATAGGCAACAACAACCTCCCCGAACTAATGTACGGACTTAACATAGCGGCCGCATGGAAAAATTTTGATCTTTCTCTATTCTTTCAGGGTGCCGCTATTACCGATGTTTTCCTAAGTGGCGTATATGGAAACGGGCATGTGGATGCCACAATATACACCCGCCCATTCCACGGCAAAGGAAACTCTCCTTACTTTCTGATAGAAAACAGCTGGACTCCCGAAAATCCGAATGCCGAATTCACCCGCTTATCAACGATCGCGGCAGAAAAAGGAAACTGCAACGGGTGGGCGTCCGAGTGGTGGATTCGCGATGGTAGCTACCTGCGTTTGAAAAACGTCCAATTAGGGTATACTTTAAAAAACAGCTATATCCGCAACTTAGGTGTTGATAATATCCGGCTTATGCTTACCGGAGGGAACCTTTTCACATGGTCTAAATTAACAAAATACAATATAGATCCTGAAACACCGGAAATCACCAACGGTTATTATCCGCAACAACGGACGTATGAATTTGGGATAAGTTTAACCCTTTAATAAATAAGAATGATGAAAAATTTTAACATAATAACTTTCGTTACGGCTATCTTCGTATTTACGGGTTGTTCGGATTTTCTAAATCCCGAACCACGCGCAAAATATACCGAAATGGATGCCTGGAAATCGGTTGAAAATACCTATTTGTATATAAACGGATTTTATAAACCTATTTATGAATATGGCCCTTATGGCATTAAATATGCCAAAGTGAGTTTAACGGACGGATTTTCTGATATATTGCGATACAGCACAAATGTCATGGGTGGAAGTGGAGGCGATGTAAACAAGGTAGTTTATACAGGAAATATCAGTCCATCTACCAATTTATTAAGTGATTATGATTACGAATACAATCGAATCCGCAGGATCAATGAATTTTTGTATGGGCTAAAAACGTATGTAAAATATGACGAAAAGATGGTTGCTTTAATGGAAGCTCAAGCACGTTTTTTCAGGGCTTATTTACACTTTATGTTGGTAAGAGGACATGGAAGTATTGTTATTCGCGACTATATTGATGGACCGAAAGAAGCCTATAAAGCACGAAGTTCCGAGAACGAGTGCTGGGACTTTATCGAAAAAGACTTGGATTTTGCCGCTGAAAATTTACCTGACGAGTGGGATAAAGACAACTTCGGACGCATAACCAAAGGTGCGGTATATGGGTTCAAATCGCGTGCGATGCTTTATGCCCAACGTTGGGATAAGGCAGCCGAAGCAGCCCAGAAAGTGATTGACAAAGAGGGTACATTGTACGGTTTATTGCCCGATTACGCCGATGTTTTCAACCAAAGCGATTTGTGCAAAGAAACGGTATTGGGATACAGGTTTCACGGACAACTCACCCATTCGGTTACTTTCGATAAACTGTATAGTCCCAAGGGCGACTTTGCTTCCGACAATACGGAACCAAAATGCCTGGCAGTACCTACACAAGAAATGATCGATTCCTATTATATGGCAGACGGTAGCAAATTTGACTGGAGTAATCCGGAACATGCCGCCAATCCTTACAAAAACAGGGAACCTCGTTTCTATGCGTCAATTTTGTACAACGGCGCTCCCTGGAAAGGTCGCACAATAGAAGCATTTGTCGGAGGAAAAGACGGTTACAAAGAATTTGGAATTGAAAACTATCCGAATGCAACCACTACCGGTTACTACATCCGTAAACTATTAAACGAAAAAGTGGAAGATATGACCAAGAAAGGAGCAACGGCATGGTCTGAGGTTCGTTATGCTGAAGTATTATTGAATCAGGCGGAAGCGCTAAATGAGTTAGGAAAAGCCAATGAAGCATTGTCTCCACTAAACAAGGTGCGCCAACGAGCTAAATTACCCAATGTCACGGAAACCAATCAGGCAAATCTGAGACAAATTATCCGGGAAGAACGCAAAATAGAATTAGCATTCGAAGGACAACGGTATTGGGATTTAAGGCGTTGGAGGATAGCCCTCGATGTGTTGGGCGGCAAACGTATGCATGGAATGAAAATTACGAAAAACACCGATAATACATTCACCTATCAAGTCGTGGATTGCGACGGGAAAAATCGTTTTTTCGAAGAACGTTATTATCAGTTTCCCATTCCATTATCTGAAATTCAAAATAATCCCCTTTGTAAACAAATCGATAAATGGTAATTAAAATGAAGAAAATAATGAGAAATTTATATAAAATAGTTGGAATTTTGACGTTACTTGCTTTGTTTTCCTGCCAAACAGCGGATGAACTTATCCCTACTACGGGAAATGAAGTAACGGGCATTCGTATCATGCTACCCAACGGTACTAACACTGATTTTGCAGTTATTCCCGATGAAAATAATATCATCAATTTAGACATAGATGGTAGCATCAAGACAGATCTTGCAAAAATACGGATGTCGGTAAGTATTCCCAATAATGCCACTGTAGAATCGGCTATACCTCTCGGCGAATATATGGATTTTTCTAAACCGGTAAGTTTTGATGTGATTGGTGCGGACGGCGCTAAAAAAACATATACCGTTAAGCTGAAAGTTATTCCATCGGCAATTGGAATAAAAGAATTATGGAAGAAAACAGGTTCCGAAATGGGTTTTACTACTCACAACAATGGCGCTGTTGGAATAAGCGGAAATTACATTATTGTTCACAGCAGAACAGGATTCTCTTATTTCAACTTAGCAGATGGCGGCAAAGCCGGTGATATGTCGTGGGAAGGCATTGATTGGCAAGATTTAGGGTTTAAACTGCCGCTTCACATGACGACAGATGACGCCGGCAATATAGCTTCCTGTAATGCCGCTGTTGCCGGCGGGCAAGAGGTGCATATGTTTTGGTGGAAAGGCGTAACGGCAAAACCCGAATTACTCTTTAAATATACACTGGAGAGTTTGCCGAAAGCCCAAATCGGAAGGAAAATTTATGTAAGGGGCGATCTGACCAAACACGCATTCGTGTACTTAGCCGTATCTAACAACAATGTCATTCTGCAATGGGAAGTGAAAGACGGAAAAGTAGTTTCGGAAACCCCTAAAAAGATTGAATTTAATATTGATTATACCATGGGCGTTCAAGCAAAAGTTGTTCCTATTGGTATGGGTGAAAACAGCAATTACTTTATCAATCGTTTTGTTAATAACCAACCTCAAGTTGCCATCACATACATGGATGGGAAAACCAATAAACCGATATATGAATCGGAACACCATATACAAAATGTTTTCCATCAATGGTTAGGAGGCGGTCATGCTTTTGATTATGCCGATATGAATGGCGCAAGGTATATTTTCCTTTTAGAGCAAAACACGCATAGTTGGATGCGCGAAATTTTTACGGTGAGAGCAATGATGAAAGATCCGTCAAAAATTAAAGACATTACCAGTTTAATACATACACGTGTGTGGAATGATTGGTTGTATTTTCCGCTCGATCCGGCCTTCGGAGAAAACGGTAATGCAACCGGAGAAGTAAAAGTTTGCGTAGCACCCGATGGATATTCTGCGACTGTGGCGTTTCTTTGCACAAACAGCGGTATTATTGTTTGGAATGTTAGCTTAGAATAAATAATTATATTACGTACCGGAGGAGGAGATTAATGTCTCCTTTTTCCGGTATTTTTTTCAATGAATAGACTCCTTTTTATCATAAGTTTTGTTATATTTTTACTGGTCTCGTGTACAACATCTCACAATACACTGAACGAGGATGACATCCCTTGGAAACCGCCAACTACACCGGCAACACCTGTTTCCGAAAAGCCCAAAATCCTTTGGATAGATGCTTCCGCCAATTTCAAATACTTTGCCAACAGCAAAGAGAGTATTGTTATCTATTTAGAAAAAGCGAAGAGCGCCGGGTTTACGGATGTTATAGTGGATGTGAGACCAACTTGCGGCGACGTATTATTTAAAAGCAACATTGTAGCCGAAGTTAAGAAACTGGGCGATATAGAACGCACGGCAACCTGGGATTATTTAGCCGTTTTCATCGAAGAAGCGCATAAACAAAACCTGAAAATCCACGCCAACCTCAATACGATGGTCGGCGGAAATATGCGTGATGGCGGCGTTGTTTATCGCGACGCGGCAAAAGCGGCCTGGCTTACTCAAATATATTATCCCACGGGCATTATTTCGATAAAAGAGGACAATAAATCGCACGCCAAGTTTTTTAATCCCATCAATCCGGAAGTACAGAGTTATATGTTGAGTATTTTCACGGAACTTGCACAAAACTACCCTTCCCTCGACGGAATTATTCTCGACAGAGCACGCTTCAATTCCATGGAAAGCGATTTTTCGGAACTTTCAAAAAAAGAATTTGAAAAGTACGCCGGACAAACCCTTTCTAATTTCCCTACCGATATTTTTACGTGGAACGGCGATAAAGTAGTGCCCGGAAAACAGTATAATAAATGGCTTGAATTTCGCGCCAAAACTATTTATGACTTCTTTGAAAAAGCCCGAAACTCAATAAAGTCGGTCAATAAAAATATAAAGTTCGGTACCTATACGGGTTCTTGGTATTCAACCTATTACAACGAAGGCGTAAATTGGGCAAGTAAAAAATACGATCCGTCCAAGTATTATAATTGGGCAACGCCCGAATATAAAAATTTTGGCTACGCCACCCTTTTGGACATATATATGACCGGCGCTTACGGAAAAACGCTCTATGGAACAACATCCGAGTGGACCGTGGAAGGCGCTATCCTTAACGCGAAAAAAGTTACAAGGGGCGACGTCCCTGTTTGCGGCAGTTTATACGGTTTGAACTTTGAAAACAAACCGCAAGACGCCGAAGAAGCAACCTATATTTGTTTGACAAAAGGCGACGGACTGATGTTCTTCGATATGATATACCTTATCATGTACGACCAATGGGATGCTGTAAAAAAAGGAATAGACAGAGCATTAGCGACGGATAAAAATAAAAACAAATGAACATAAAATCTTTTCATTCTCTATTGTTTGTCGTCCTTCTGTGCGTGTGGACACCCACATACGCAGAAGCGCAAACACCATCAACGGCAATAAAAGGTAGAATTACAAGCCAAGGAAAAGGACTTGCCAATGTATCGGTTACAGATGGACAAACCTGCGTATTAACGGATAGCAAAGGGTTTTATTCAATTCCTGTAATCGACCCAAATGCTTCATTTGTATATATCTCTACTCCATCCGGTTATCTTCCGAATGATAGCTTGAACATTCCTCAATTTTACAAAAGAATTGACAAAAATAGGCCGCAAATATACAATTTTGAACTAAATAAAAATCCAAAAACCGACAATCGTCATACACTGCTCGTTCATGCCGATCCGCAGTTTTTTAAAGAGGAAAACTTCAATGGGTACGCGCTTATCGTAGAAGATTGCAAAGAAACCATCGCCAGTTATGAACATACCGATGTTTTCGGGATCGATTGCGGCGATTTGGTGGGCGACAAACCGCAGCTCTATTCTCAATACATCAACGAGTTGAATAAAACAAATATTCCTTTTTATCGTGTATCGGGCAATCACGATATGAATTACGGCGGACGTTCAGACGAAACATCCACAAAAACGTACAACAGCATTTTCGGTCCTGCCTATTATTCATTCAATCGCGGAAAAGTACATTATATCGTCCTCGACAATGTTTTCTACATCGGTCGCGATTATTTTTATATGGGCTACATTACCGAAAAAATATTTCAATGGTTGGAACAAGACCTCGCGCACGTACCCAAAGGAAGCACTGTTTTCGTAGCGATGCACATTCCTGCACGCCTATCGGAAACGCAAGAACCGTTTTCGTATTCCAATGAAAAAATGGGTGGGCAAACCTTAAACGCTTCCGCTCTGTTCAAAATGCTTGAACCGTATAATGCGCACATTCTTACCGGACATATGCACTACAATAAAAACATCATTCACTCGCCCACTCTCTACGAACACAACACGGCTGCCATTTGCGGCACCTGGTGGCAAGGCGACTATTGTCTTGACGGAACTCCTTTAGGATACGGAGTGTATGAAATAAACGACGACAAGGTGGAATGGTATTTCAAAAGCGCCGGACATCCGCAAGAGTATCAAATGCGCGCTTATCCGGTTGGACAAAACAGCGATTTCCCCGATGATATAACCGTAAACATTTGGAACTGGGATAAGAACTGGAAAGTAGAATGGTTTGAGAATGGCGTAAACAGTGGCGAAATGACCCGATTTGAAGGCATTGACCCCAAAGTCGCCGAAATGTGCGCCGATAAAGATAAACTCGAATTTAAATGGATTTCGCCCATTAAAAATGAGCATATGTTTAGAGCCACTCCACTGTCGAAAAATTCAACCCTTGAAATCATCGCTACAGACTCTTTCGGAAAAAAATACAAAACAACAATAAAACCCCAAAAGCAGCTAAAAAATAAATGACTAAAACGAAGATTCTCTTTTTTCTGATTTTATGGAGTATCTTAACCGTAAGTTACGGACAGAAAAAAGAAAAACAGCCTAAGGTTGAGGTCCGACTAAACCTCGATGAAGGAATATATAATGCGCAAGACAGTCTGTTTTTTCTGATTACTGTCACGGATATCTCGGAAAAAGACAAATTGACGTATGAGATAGGACCGGAAAAGATGCCTCCTCAGACAGAAGGCTCCCTGCCTTCAATTTCCGGAACATATAAAGTATACGGCGGAAAAGGGTTCACCCCCGGTTTTATAAGATGTAAAGTAACTCATTTATCACAAGGGCAAAAAACATACCATACGGTAACCGCAGCTATAGAGCCCAATCGTATTATGCCTAAAGTCGAACGTCCCGCCGATTTCCACGCATTCTGGCAAAAGAAAATAAAAGAAATCTCACCCGAACCGCTCAATACCGAGTTCACCCCCCTTCTCAACTATTCCAATGATTCAATAGGGGTTTTTCAGGTAAAGTATCAGATAAGCAAAAAAGAGGGTTATTTTTACGGTATACTATCCTTACCTAAAAAGAGTGAGAAACTTCCGGCTTTAATCAGGTTTCCCGGTGCGGGCATATATCCTCCAAGACCTGAGATGCAGATGGCTCAACATGGCGTCATAACCTTGAGTATTTATATTCATAATTATCCCGTTACGTTAGAAAAGGATTTTTATACCAACTTGGAGAAATCCACTTTAAAAGAGTATCAATATTTTGGGATTGAAGATCGTGATCATTTTTACTACAATCGCGTTATTGCAGGATGTATTAAAGCGGTAGATCTTATGTATTCCTTGCCCGAGTTTGACAAGGAAAGGCTTGCTGTTTGGGGATCCAGTCAAGGAGGAGCGCTTTCAATCATTACGGCTTCGCTGGAAAAGAGAGTAAAACGATTGGCAGCCTTTTGTCCGGGGATGTGTGATTTTTCCGGTTATTTGTACGGCAGACCGGGGGCTTGGCCGGATTTCTATAATAGCACCACAAATATAGGTAAAGCTGAAAAAGAAAGAGTATATAAATCTGTGCTCCCTTATTATGATGTGGTTAATTTTGCTAAAGATCTTAAGACTTCGGGTTTTTATTCTTGGGGATTCAATGATCAGACAACACCACCGACAGCAATTTATACCGCATATAATGCCATTGAGGCCCCTAAAGAGGTCTTTATCATTCCCAATGGGGAGCATAAAATCTATCCGGAGCAAGTAAAAAAAATGAATGAATGGTTTTTAGAATATTTTGATTTAGACCCCAAATAAGCATAATCGCAATTTTTTTCTGCACAGGGGACAGAATGAATGGTTTGAGAAATATTAAAATCGACATTGACAAGACTATGAATACGAGCTGCGATGATTTTTTTATCAACAAGGAAGTCAGGAATAACCACATAGACGGAAGCACCTTGCTCCTGCCTCGGGCAGAAAGAATTATTGAACAATTAAAAGGTCTCTCACCGTATGTAGAAAAGACACTCATTTACCAGTACATCGGATTGAGGAACAAACCGGAAAGCCCTGTTTTTCAGGACCTACCAAATCTCTCTTCTCATGTTAAGGATCGAAGAAAACCCATTAAAGAAATAAACTTATAATTCTATGAAACGTATATTATTTAGCATTACCATTTTGTCTTGGATGCTTTTTAGCTGTTCAGACAAGAGTAAAGAGAACGAATTTGATTTCAGGTATGTCACGAACCTTGAAGTACTTTCACACAAAGTGCTGGATGTGAAGATTGATAACTTTAAGAAAACAGTGTATCTATTATTTGAACGAGGCCAGGACTTTTCGAAAGTAGAAATAAAATTAACGTTAGCCAATAATGTGGAAATGGTAAAACCACAAACCACAACCGCGACTTATAATTTGACTGACAAAACGGAAATTCAACTGAAAAAGAGCAACGAAATTGTCACTTTCAACGTAATTGTACGCTATAAATCTACGCCTCTCGTTCTATCTTCTTCCGACTGGGAAAAGAAGGATAATTTTGGCAATCTTCCGGAATACATATCGGTGTATAAATATAAAAAAGACATTTCGGGAAAATTAGTTCAGGCATATATAGCCGTAGCGGATGTGAGCGAAGGCAATGCAAAATTCAAGATTTTGGGTGAAAAACAAGGTTCGCATACCCCAAAACAGTTTTATGATGCAAACTCATCCCCTAAAGTTGTTATGAATGGAGGATATTTTTGGTCGGGAACTTCGCTGGGGTTAATGATAAAAAACGGGGTAACGATATCAAAAATAGAAACGGTAACAACCCGAAAATATAATGGTGCAGACGCGTATTATTATCCCACCACAGGCGCTTTCGGGATGGAAAGCAACGGCACATTTTCCGCCCAATGGGTATATCACTCAAACAACACATTATATGCTTATCCTGCACCTGCACCCAACAAATCCGGCGAAAAACCTCTTCCTATTCCTTCAGCCGATTTTCCTGAAGGCGCAGTAGGATGGCAACCTAAAGAGGCCATCAGCGCCGGTCCGTTATTAATCAAAAAGGGGGAATATAAGAATTTATGGGAAAACGAATTATTTGATGAAGCAAGCGGTGTAGGGCCTACTTATAACAATCCTCGTTCCGCAATTGCATATCACCCCAATGGTCACGTCATTTTTTTCGTATGCGAAGGGAGAAATAAAACACCCAACACACCGGGGCTAACCTTGAAAAATGTAGCGGATCTATTGCTTGAGATTGGTTGTTCCGAAGCGATAAATTTAGATGGAGGCGGTTCATCGTGCATGCTGATTAACGGTAAAGAAACCATCATTCCGAGCGATAAAAACGGACAACGGGCAGTAACAAACGCGGTAGCAATTTATTAAGCGTATATTTTAATCATTATGAAGAAATATTATATTTTTATTTTGTGCATAATGTTAGCCGTTTCCGGTTATACTCAAACACAATATTACAATGCTTTAAAATTTCCTCTTCTCGGAAAAATTACCGACACCACCGAAACACACTACGAACGCCTTCCTGCTTACTTAAAAACCATTTGTCGCCCTCAATTGTGGCAACTCGGTAAAAATACATCGGGACTTGCGTTGCGTTTTCGTAGCAACTCCACGCAAATTTCCGCCAAATGGGATCTCCTTGGAGACGTAAATATGAACCATATGACCGCCACCGGAATAAAAGGGTTGGATTTGTATGCATGGAACGGGAAATCGTGGCAATTTGTCAATACCGCGCGTCCGGTGGCAAAAAACAACGAACAGGTCATCATTTCCAATATGCTTCCCAAAGAGCGGGAATACCTGCTTTATCTCCCGCTTTACGACAGAGTAACCGATATATCCATCGGCATTGATTCCACCGCGTTTATCGATGTACCCAATTTGCCTTATCCATCCACAAAAAATCCCATCGTATGTTACGGCACAAGCATTACGCAGGGTGGTTGCGCTACGCGCGCAGGAATGTCGTACACCAATATTCTTGAACGCCGATTAAACCGAGAAGTTATCAATCTCGGATTCAGCGGAAACGGACAATTGGATTACGAAATCGCGGAACTGATGGGTCGTCGCACCGATGCCGGACTTTTCATCCTCGATTTTATCCCGAACGTAACCCTCGAACAAGTCCGCGATAAAACGGCGACATTTGTAAAGAAGCTGCGCACACATAATCCGCAAATTCCTATTCTGTTTGTCGAATCCATTCTTTTTCCGCATTCCGCGTTCGATGTAAAAATGTACAAAACCGTTACGGATAAAAACAAAGCGTTGTGCCAGGAATACCAAAAGCTGCAAGAAGAAGGATATAAAAACCTTTATTATCTTTCGGCTGAAAACCTGATTGGCAAAGATGAGGAAACCACCGTTGACGGCATTCATCTGACCGATTTGGGATTTATCCGTTTTGCGGATGAATTGCAAAAGGCACTGCATAAAATCAAAAACCGATAAGCATTCAATAGCAACAAAAAACAAGATATGTCAAAAATGTCAATAAAAACAGGAATTATTTTTAGTATCCTTCTTACAGCTTTCATCACTCAAAGCTGTACAAAAAACAATCCATCGTCGCCCGACGTACTCATTATCGGCGGCGGAACAAGCGGCGTGAGCGCCGGCATATATTCGGCACGCATGGGCGTACAAACCATGATTATCGAAGAATCGGAATGGTTGGGCGGAATGCTCACAAGCGCCGGCGTAAGCGCAGTGGATGGGAATTATCGACTTCCGAGCGGCTTTTGGGGCGAATTTAAGGATTCGCTCACAAATTATTACGGCGGTGCGGAAGCGGTGAATACAGGTTGGGTAAGCAACGTTCTGTTCGAACCTTCCGTGGGGAATAAAATTTTACAGCGTATTGCCGCAAAGGAAAAAAATCTGAATATTCACTTCAAAAGCAAGCTCATATCCATAAAGAAAGAGAACGATAAATGGATAGTGACGGTTGAAACGCCTGAAAAAACACTTACACTTCATCCCAAAATTGTCATTGACGCGACCGAACTGGGCGATGTGGCGCTTCAATGTGGCGTGAAATATGATGTTGGGATGGAAAGCCGCGAAATAACGCAGGAAGATGTCGCGCCCGAAAAAGCCAACGATGTCATTCAAGACCTCACATACGTAGCCATTCTCAAAGATTACGGCAAAGACGTAACCATCGCCCAACCCGAAGGCTACGACCCCAACGAGTTCGCCTGCTCGTGTGAAAATCCGCTGTGCACACACCCCAATCCGCTGAACGTATTGTGGTCGAAAGATAAAATGATTGCGTATGGCGAATTGCCGAATAGGAAATATATGATAAACTGGCCCATCGAAGGCAACGATTTTTTCCTGAACTTAATCGGCAAAACGGATGCGGAACGCAAAGAGGCGTTGAAAAAAGCAAAAAACCACACGCTTTGTTTCGTTTATTTCATTCAAAAAGAATTGGGCATGAACACGCTTGGTTTGGCGGATGATGAATTTCCAACCGAAGATAAACTGCCGTTCATTCCCTATCATCGCGAATCACTACGTATACACGGTTTGGTGCGTTTCACGCTCAATCACATTATGCAGCCTTACACGCAGCCCGAAAAGCTATACCGCACGTGCATCGCCGTGGGCGATTATCCGGTGGATCATCATCACGGAAAATACCCCGAATGGGAAAGCCTGCCACACCTGTATTTCCATCCCGTTCCGTCGTATGGATTGCCGTTAGGCGTGATAATTCCTCAGGATGTGAAAGGATTAATCGTTGCCGAAAAATCAATTTCCGTTTCCAACATCATTAACGGCACCACGCGTTTGCAACCGGTTGTATTGCAAATCGGGCAGGCGGCAGGCGTATTGGCAGCGTTGGCAGTAAAAAATAAAACCGACCTCGAAAACGTTTCCGTGCGCGAAATCCAGAAAACCCTTCTCTCGCAAGGCAATTATTTGTTGCCCTATTTGGATGTGGAAAAAGAAAATCCGCTTTTCCTGCCCTTGCAGCGAATAGGCGCCACCGGAATCTTACAAGGCACCGGCAAAAACGAAGGATGGGCAAACCAAACGTGGTTCAGGGTAAACGACCCGGTTTTGTACTCGGAACTTAGCGGATTGAAAGATGTGTATCCCTCTGTGGATTTCCCGGGCAGCGACACGCCTCTCACGTTGAATAATCTACTTGATTTAATAAAAAAAATCAATCAAAAAGAAACGGATTTAACAGACAAATCAAAAGAAATATTCACTACTTTTGGTTTTGCTGATGTTGATGCGAACAAGCAACTTACACGTGCCGAAGCTGCCGTGCTGATTGACCAAATTTTGAACCCGTTTGAAAAAGAAATCGACATAAAAGGACATTATAAAAATTAAGTAATATGAATTTACAAAAAAATAACCGCCGCGATTTTCTCAAGAAAGCAGCGTTAGCAAGCGCTTCCATGGCAGCAATGCCCGCTATTTCGATGGGGGCACAAAATAATACTGTACAAAAAGGCAAGTCTATCTACATAGAAAAAGACACGAGCCTACACAGTAAATTAATTGTTCCTAAAAATAACGGCTTAAGGATTACCGGCACATTTTTGGACGAAATTTCGCACGACATCCCGCATCAAAATTGGGGCGAAGCCGAATGGGACCTTGACTTCCAATATATGAAAGCAATCGGTATCGATACCGTCATCATGATTCGCTCGGGTTACAAAAAATTCATTACCTATCCTTCTCAATATCTCTTGGGCAAAGGGTGCTTTATGCCTTCTGTCGACTTACTGGACATGTACTTGAGATTGGCAGAAAAATACGACATAAAATTCTACTTTGGGCTCTATGACTCAGGTCATTACTGGGCCACAGGGGATATGACGCACGAGATTGAAGACAACAAATACGTAATCGATGAGGTGTGGAAAAACTACGGCGAAAAATACAAAAGCTTTGGAGGCTGGTACGTAAGTGGCGAAATCAGCCGTGCTACCAAAGGTGCTATCGGCGCCTTCTATGCGATGGGAAAACAATGTAAAGATGTGTCCGGTGGTCTACCCACATTTATTTCACCTTGGATCGACGGCAAGAAAGCGGTAGCGGCGAGCGGTACAACCCTCTCTAAGGAAGCAGCCGTATCCGTTCAGCAACACGAAAAAGAGTGGGATGAAATTTTTGCGGGTATCCACGAAGTGGTAGATGCAGTGGCTTTTCAAGATGGTCATATCGACTACGATG